>Ga0307516_10002114_pt1 | contig 26944 bp, 15 predicted proteins | sample 19_EM_MG_FD_203310 | JGI IMG/M metagenome (GOLD analysis project Ga0307516, IMG submission 203310) | Populus trichocarpa ectomycorrhiza microbial communities from riparian zone in the Pacific Northwest, United States - 19_EM | ecosystem: Host-associated > Plants > Roots > Unclassified | place...
TTGCCAGGATCCCTTTGCCACTGCCGTTGCTATGCCATTGCTCTCCACAGCGTTGCTGTCGTCGCCGTTGCTGTGGTGACGCTTCCACCGGCGCGCCACGCCGGAGCGGCGAGAAGCAATTCCAACAGAACGGACGGCGATTGGCGCGATGTCCACGGGGAGCGGGCATACGAAACTACGAAGGGCCGCGAACTGTCCACGCCGCGTACCGCCTGCCGGACGCACCTCCGGATAGAGATCCACGGCTGGCGGGAGCATGGCTGGGCGGTGGCGGCGGTATAAAGCGTTGTCCGTCAGCGTGGCTCTGAGATGCCATCCTCGCTGCACAGCTCGCCGTGCACACCCCCCGCTCTCGCGACTCCCCCGCCGCCGCCCTTGTCCTGCTGCTCAGAACCCTTGTTCCACACGTCGACATGTGCACGACGGCAATTGTGACACGCCTACTGTGCGCGCTGCTGCTGGTCGGCGCGGCTGTCGGCTTCCAGACGCCCGCCGACGGCGCGTGGGCGCTGACGATCGACCGGCCGCTCCGGTTCTCGCGCGCGGGCCCGCTGGCGCCCCAGGCGGCCGCGCTGCCGGCGTGGGCGTCGACGCCGCTCGTGCCGCTCGAGAAGGACATCGCCACAGTCGCCGCCGACGCCATCGCGCGGCTGTTCGCCTACCGCAACGCCGACCTCGACTTCAACTCGCTGTCGTGGTGGCAGGCGGCCAACGCCTACGCGGCTGTCGCGTCGCTCGACCTCTTCACCGGGCCCGCCCACCGCGCGCAGGTTGGCGCCGGCCTGCGCCGGCTGATCGCGCGCGGCGACGAACGCGGCGCCGACCCGGTCGGCCTCGAGAACGCGTTCAACGACGACTCGCTGTGGTGGGCTCTCGCCTGCGTCGACGCGCACCAAGCGTACGGCGACGCCGCGTTTGCCGCCGAGGCGCAGCGCCTGTGGCAGCACGTCAAGAACACGTCGCTCGTGCTCGAGACCGGCGTCGCGCCGAACATGGGCGGCATCCAGCGCACCGTCGTCGTCAGCGACCAGTGCGCGCTCGAGTACGGCACGTACTGGACGACCAAGCCCGACGAGATCTACCTCAACAGCGTCACCACGGGCCTGATGGCGCAGGCGTCGGCGCGCATCAACGAGGCCGTCGTGCCGGCGGACGAGCTCATCGCTGTCGTGCACGGCGCCATCGGCTTCCTCCGTCGCCACACCGTCGACGCCGGCCAGCTGCTCGTCAACCAGGACGGCGTCGAGGGCGACGACTGCAGCGTCAGCCCCAACGCGTACACGTACAACACCGGTATGTCGCTCCATCCCCCGCCGTCGCTCCCGCCGTACTGACCGCGCGCGCCAGGCGTGTACCTGGGCGCCCTGGTCTCGCTCTTCCGCGCGTCGGGCGACGCGCGCGTGCTCGCCGAAGCGCAGCAGGTCGCCTTCGCCGCGATGGAGACGCCGTACTGGACCGACGGCAACGGCACCATCACCGACGGCCGCGGCATGGCCGGCAACTCGGACGGCGCGGGCTTCCGCTCCGTGCTCGTTCGCGCGCTCGTGCGTCTATACCAGGCCACCGCCGACGACGATGTCCGCGCGGAGGTGCGCGGCTTCGTCAACGTCAACTTCAACCTGCTCTACACCCGCGCCCGCGCCGGCGACGACTTCGACGTCAACTGGTTCGGCCCCTTCACTGAGCCGACCCCCTGGGGCCAGTTCGTTGCCGTCGACCTGCTCGCCGCCGCCGTCGTCGTCAACACCCAGAAGTCCGCCGTGTAGATAGAATCCGTAGCAACACATGGAAGAGCACAGCTCAGAACCTACGTGTTCCGCCTTGTCGTTCCCTGCACCGACACCGTGATCTCCTTTTTTTGTTGTTCATACGACCAATCACGATTTTTTGCCCACCGCCTCACTCCGTGCGGCTTCCTCAACCGGGGTTGGGATCGTCCGTTGGCGAAGAGGACGTCCAGGACAGCGTGGCCGCATCTCGAACTGCTGAACCGCTCGTTCGCCAACGCCGCACTCTCCCAGCCATCCAACCAGCACACCAATTCTGTCGAGTTGGCAACGTCGAGTGAGCGCCCATGACGCCCCTCCCACAGCCTGGGCGGGGATCGGTTGGGTTGCATCCATGTAATGCAGTCTTACGCGCAACCCCTGCTGGCTGCCCGCCGACGTGGCTGCCGATCCGCCGGTTGCACGCACCGCACGGCACCGTGTTCGGATGCAGTGCGGGGTGCCAGCGCGCATCGCGAGGGCGCCCCCCTGACTGCATGTCGTTGGGTCACGTGTATGTGCGTACAATAGACCGCGCTTCTCTGCTGCCCGTCACCTGACTGCGTGCGACCTTCCGAGGATCGCGAGAACCGCGGCACTCCCGTCCCCGGCCGTGCCAGACCTTTCGCTGTTGGGACCGCGTGTCGCGGATCCGTCCGCCTTGCGTGATCACGTCAGCAGCGCCACATTCCAGCCCCGAGCGCTTCATAGCGGACAGGACATTGTCGATCGCGACGGACGGTCAGTCGACGGTTGGCGGCCAGCGGGAGTCCCGCAGTGATACCGTACTGCGTCGTAAGAAATGGAGGCTGAGTGGCGCACCTACTCTGGAGACGTGATATATCCCACATCTCTACCCCGAGGGGTTAATGCATTGAGGGCAATTAGGGTTATTGGTGCTCGGGTGCAGATTTTCTTCCCATCATACATAGCATTTTCGACCGCGCTCTTGTCGAGCAGTAAAAGCATATCGTTACATAATCGCCAAGTCCGAACAGAAAATAAGGAGTACATAAGTACATTCTATCTTCTGAGATCCGTGCCGGCAGGACTAGGTTTAGCGGAGAATTCCGTGTGCAACCTCGCACGGCGGCTCACACGTCAGCTCATCGTAAGATGCAGAGGCGAACCCCTCGAATCGATGAAACAAGCTTAACGTTGCATGCTTATTGGCGAGTCGCCGCTAAGGGTTTCTTCTTGCACACGAAATAACCTCTGCAGTGCGCCGAATCACGGTTCTGCACGTCTCGCTACCGCCGGCGCTATTCGGGCTGCCCTACCTAATTACCCCTGTATCAGATCGACGCACGACAGCGACACTACTATTGGCTGCAGGAAAGGGGTGCGCAGATGCTCCAATAAAACCTCCAATATACGAGCACGCGTCACCCCTCCGGATTAAAAACTTGGGGAATCCCCCACGTCCGCCTGCTGCCTGTGTTTTCAGCTTGTTCCTGTTCCCAGCCATGTCGTCCGCACCACTGCAGTCGCTTCAGCTCCTCTCCCTCGTCCTGTTTGCTGTGTCGACGACGGCGACAGCGGCGGAGGTATGATGCTTCCACTCTCCCCGTCGCTCCTGCGCCAGCCTCTCCCACTCACTGACTGCGGCCAGACCCACGCGCAACCCATCGCCACCCTCACCTCCGCCGACCCCCCCGACTCCGCGGACTCCGTCTCGCCCACAAGCATCGCCGGCATCGCTGTCGGCATCAGCGCATTCCTGTTCATACTCGCCGCGGCTGTGTTCTGGTTTATACATCCGCGGCGTAGTCGCGCGCGGGCGCGCCCGGAAGATCCAGAGACCCCGTACGCGGTCGAGACACCGCTCGTGCAGGTTCCCGCGCCCGTCGCGGTGAGCGAAACGGGAGGACAGAGGGTTTATCCGACGCTGGGTACGTGCCGAGGGAGGGGGGCGGAGCTAGGTCTGGGGCGGCGATGGCTAACGACGGACGTGCGTACGATAGATCCGTATAAGCAGCCCGAGTACCTACGACAGCTGGAGAGGGAGCGCGCCGCTGGAGAGAAGTGGCGGTGAACAGGAGGAATAATCACGAGGTGCAAAGAGCGGCGGGCTGCTCGGGTGTTTTTGGGCATTCGCTGGCTGGCCCTGTTTACGGGGGGGGGGGGATACTGGAGGATATGCTGCTCTCGGACCGTGGTCGGAACCAGTCCTGCTGATCACCGGGTTTCGAGGCTATCGGAAGGATAGAAGGGAGTAATAAGTAATAGGGGACGGCCGTGTCCTGGGATAATGATCAGAACAACTCTATCACTGCTTGCCAGTAATGAACAACGCTTGTCGTGCTGGAAATGACTCGTCCTTGAGCTCGTATCGGCGTGGTTTGGGATTTGGCGGTTGCGCCTTAGAGAGCGTTGACGACATGATTGCGGGGAAGTATGGATAGGAAGAGGATCTTTTGTTCTGTCGGTTCTTCTCTTCCTCTTTTGCTTCAATATGCTCCACAATGCACTGCAACGAAGTTGAGAGCTGCTCGATCGTCTAGTACTCACTCGCCCGGTGTCTACTGACCTCGCACAACATCAATCACACGGCATCCAGAGCGTACTCTAACACTGGTCGAATCCCTATCATTGATCTGCATTCCATCGCTAATCGGCATTCTTCCGACATGTCTGTCTGCGGCGCGACGATCATGGCAGCTCAATCGCCTCCTCACGTGACTTTTCCGATGCCAACACAACACGGCGGATCCACCAGTGCATACTTGTTACCCCATAGCCTCTCCCGGTGCCCGGAATGCATCCGGCCGCTCGGCTATCGCTTGGTGTTCCAGCATCGAAGTGCACCTGACGTAACGACGGCCCTTCGACGTTTGGAATACGATACTCTACCTCCCATCGCCAAGACCAAAGGTTGAAGCTTAATTTTCCGTTAGAGTCTCTGTTTTACATACTCCGTCTTTCCTTTGTCTACCCCCCAACCTCTAGCTCTGCACAACACAACCAGCTGCTCACTCGCGGCATCCAAACCGCCACTGCCCAGAACATTCCCAAAGCCACTCCATCACCAGCTACAATGTCCGCATCTCCCGGATCAATTCCCGACTCGCCGGCGGAGAGAGCCGGCTCTCCACAGCCGTCGAGATCTGCGCTGCGCCCGCCGTTCTCCCGCACTCCGGCCGGCCTCAATGTCGCAAACGGGCTCCCTACCTTTCCGTATCCGAGCACAAACTTCGTCGTCGCCGCCGGCAGTGTTTCTTACCATCCGACCTCCCGCCGTGTGCTGCTGATCAGCAACACCACGTCCCGCGGCAAGAACTACTTCCTCCCGCGCGGCCGCAAGCAGATCGGCGAGTCCCTGGACGCTTGTGCTCTGCGCGAGGCTCTTGAGCAGGGCGGCTACCCCGTCCGCGCGCTGCCCACCTACTCCGGGACCATGCAGCCCGCCGCCCAGCCGCACCAGGACGGCGCAAAGGACGCCGAGGCCTTCTGGATCACGCTCTCCCCTCTCAGTCGTACTAGGATGTACCTCTCCCACTACTTCATCGCCGAGGTCATCGGCATCAATCCGTCCAGAGATACGGACTACGGCCGCAGGTTCGTCGGCTACCACGGCCAGAACTACGACTCCGAACTCGTGCCCGTCGAGGATGCCGTCCGCTTGCTGAGTAGCGGCGCCGTCTCCATGACCCACGGCGTCCCCACCTGGACCACCTCCGGAGCCGCAATCGTCTGGGAGGAGGTCGGCGACTCGGAACACCTCGAGGCTTGCCTGGTCGTCCGCGGATGGCAGTTGGTCCTGGAGGCTGTGTCTAGGGATTGAGCTGGGTCGGGTCTGGGCTTGGGATTGGGGGGGGGGGCTACCCGTTGTTTCCTTTGTCGATTTGTTTGTCTCCCCGTACTCCATTCCTTGCGCGAATAGTGTGCTGTGTTGCAGGTGCAACCCTGTGACATCCGAAATGAATCTGGAGCGACTGTCTTGACCCTGTGACAATGGACGCTTTCTTCCTCGCTGGTGACACTCTTTCGCTGTGGCGCTCTCGTAATCGGTTGTCTACACTGTACACAGCTTGGGACGCATGTTTCTTCCGTCCCCTACTGCAAACACGTGCTCCGTGTGCCGACGACACGAAGAGTGCCATAGCTTCTTCTGAGCCTCCGCTTTAGAAGAGCCACACTTCTAATCACTGTGACGGTCGCTGCCCGTATTACGCATACACCGAGGGAATCATATGGAAAGACAAGAAAGGAGATGAAAGCTCCCACCGTTGCTCTCCACTCTTCTTCCACCGGGGCCAGCTCGGGCATCATCTCCTCTCCCCATTCTCTATTTTTCATGTGCTCTCACCCACTTCTCCTCTGGGTGACCGTATGTGAACCGGCTTTCGTGATTGTCTCGTCATCCGCTCCATATAATCTTCGCGGCATCACGGTACCCATTAGTTCCGACGTATTTGCCGCCGCCGCCGCTAAACTTCTTGTTCTCCGAGTCTCCACCGCTTTAGAAGCTGATACTCCCTGCCGCGCGCTCTAGCTAAAAGATAACCGAAGCTATCAACTACCTATCCGGAAAAGGGTACCCTAATCAGTGGCAAAGCAAGTACTTCCTCCACCGAAGAGTCGAGTTCTATGAATCCAGTAGCGTTACTCACTCAATTATCTCCAATTGCGATAAAGAGGTATTGGCGGAATGTACCGCGGTAGACCAGAGCCGTCCGGCATAGATATAGCCTCAGTACATTCGATACTTCTCGTCTGAGATGATCAGTTGGAATTTGTGCTCCGGTTTACTTCCTAGTATCCTCATATCCTTTTCCTGGGATATTCACTTATTCAACTGGACCGCGGGGTCGAACCGTCTGATTGTTGCAGAGTCGTTTGCCCACTATACAATCACCTGGCTTCTGAGCCCTACGAAACTAGTAAGACGAAAGGAAATTTATCTGCTGTGGCACGGCGTTTTTTTTTTGCTCTAAAAACCCCCATCCCCCCCACCCCCCCAAAAAATCCTGTCTTTTTCTTTCCTGCTATCCCACATCATTTCGTCTCGCCCCTCCCTCCACTCTCTTCCAACCCCCCAACCCCTTAATCCCATATCACTTCCTTCGGCCCCGCGGCCCCTCCTTACATCCACAAACCCACCAACAACACCCTCAAGATGCGCATCCCCAGCACCATCTTGGCGATCGTCACGACCCTCGCCCTCTCCACTGTAGCGTTGCCCGCCGTCGAGACCCCTGTCGTCGGGATGGACAGCGGCGAGTCTATCGATTTCGAGCACGCCAAGTTCGACGTCGTGGCCAGTACGACCGATGAGGTCTCCTTTGACTACTTTACCCGGAACGAAAGCGGCGACGACGTCTGGCTGGGCAACCTCAAGTGCGAGACCTCCTGGGCGTCTCCCACCTTCCTCGAGATCGACGGCGCGGTCCACAACATCAGAAATTTTGGCGGGTTCAAGGGGTGCATCCAGAAGAACGGCGGCGCCTCCAAGTGCACCCGGCTCACCTACCACAAGGGCGGCGACATCTCCCTCTGCGGCGAATACGACCATCACATCGACTGTGAGGGTGTCATCTTCGCGGCTCGGACGATCCGCAACAAGTGCGGGAGACCCGACATGCATCGCGCTGGCGGCCTCTTCCGCTTCAAGGACTATATGGGCGGTTTGAGGCTTGCGGTCCACTAGACGCTTTCGGGAGCGGGTCTGCGTATACCATTGAGCCAAAAAAAAGGGGTTCAAAAATTGAATAACTGTGGATAGAGGAGGGGTTTCAAAATGGCGCTGGATGGGCGGGTAGGAAAAAAGATCGGTTCTTCAAAAAAACTGGTGTCGGTAGTGAAGCAAATACCATGCGCTTTTTCTGTCACCTACTTGTACTTCGAGATGCGCTCCTTTATCCGCGAAATCGGTGAATCATCGCAGAAAATCCCGTGTGGTCGTTATCTACATCATGATTCCCGTCTCTGCGGTCTCGTACATTTGGCTGTAGTCACCGATTCCCACCCTGCGGATGTGCCTCTCCATCTATCCGTTCGTTTTCGCGCTTTCTCCATGTTCGCCACAACCCTTCACAACACAACCGATGAGACAATGCCAGCTTCCTGCTGCCCCCGCTTTCCGCTGTGACCAGCACGCCCACTCCGCAAGAAAGCCCCAGTAATTCCAAGGGGCATCGCGGATTATGCCGATTTTGTTCATATTCCCTCCGCCTTCAGTCCATTCCTGCCTCGCTGTAGCGACCCACTTCCCCGCTCCCGGTCCGACAACTGGAAGATCGAGAGCGCACCGAAGGAAGGGAGAAAGAAGGCGTCGACGGCCAACTGGAAACACGACTCTTTCCCACACCACTCCCCCCCATCCACACCCGCCGGCTACGATGATCGGCTACTGGCCGCCGTGAGACGCTCCAGGTAGCTGAACGTAACGGAGAGCTTATAGTGCGGGTGGGTAGACCCGGTTGCATTATTTCCTGCCACCTACTTGTCGCCATACATGGCTGTGACGGGTGCATAGATAATCACTCCACAACCAACTACACGTTTTAGGGTTATGGCGTGAAGATGCAATCAATGGCTCATCAGAGTCACGTAATACGTCAAAGTGTGGTGTCGAAGTGGGAGCGGGAGGGAGAAGACCCGAGAGGAGCCAAGAGGCGAAGAACCGGGAGTCGTGCTTTCAATAGGAGAGAAATGAGGTTAGGAGAGAGCGGACGCGGGAGGTTTGCGCGTACATCTTTTGGGTCAGGCTGGGCGGAAGGCAGAGAAGAGCCGCAACGAGTCGCCCACTGACTGATCGAGGTCGGGGTTGGATAGTGGACAGGAACCGGTTTGTATGCATCGCCATAATCTAGATAGGTAGCATTCATGATTCGATTAATGATTAAAAAAAAAACAAGGGTCAAGTGATATATCTGGCTGGCTGGTGGACGCCGAGGAGAAGGCAAAGACTAAGCGCAGGTGGGGCATGGTCAGCCGAGTCGCAGACGCGGGACGCAGGGTAAAGATTATGGAGTTCTTGTGGCAGTATGGCGCGATGGGAGGGAGAAGAGACACAGACCGAAGGTACGCAGTGGTGTATTCGGTGAGGTTAAGGATATCTAAGAGAACCGGTCTAGCTAAGCTACAGAGAACCAGAAAGTATCGGGTGCCGCCGGCACACCAGTGTGTGGGCAAAGCACACCCGAGCCCTAAATTCTCCAACCCTAACTCCTCTCGCCATGATCTAGATAGGTCGCATGCGAGTAATGGTTAAACAAAAACAAAATCCAACCCTAACTCCAACTGTTCTTACTCCGGACCGTGGAATGGATTAATTCTTCGAAAAGACGTGGGTGAAGATGAACTAAGTGACGCCTCAATGTCGAACCGGGCCCAGCAAGAGTGAGCAAGATTGCTTTTGCTGCGGATAGACTCGGAGGAAGGGAGAGTGAATGCGACCCCTCTGATTGGCCCTTGGTAGCCATGCCAGTGGCGCCGCCTGGAACTGATGGCAATGGGTTCTTCTGGGTCTCATTGAAATGTATGCGAAATGACTAGCCGTACACCGAAAGACTCGAAGCCCCGGCCGCGGACACCCGCTGTATGTATGTATTGCGTGAATCATCATAGCAGTCTCGTTGGAGGCCAGAAGTAGGAGACTAACGCGATCGACGAGCCGAACAAACCCGGAGTACATACGACTTACCTTGTAGCTTGTTGAGGCTAGTGGATTGTCCATGTCTCGGCAACGTTCTCGCAGAACAACGATAGCCAGTGTCACGATGCAGCACCCAGACGAAATATTTCTAGAAGAGCAGCGGAAAAAGCGAGAGACTACGCCAGTTACAGCCGGATCGAAACAGAAGTTTTATCGAGAAATCAGAAACAGCAAACGTCTCCAACCACCCCCAGCAGTTTCCCCCATTTTTCATACGCCCCCATCTCCAGCCCGAGAACCTCCGCAGGCGCTCCGGCGTGGAAGGGATTCCGCATCAATCCTAGGAGGACTCGTGGTCGTCGGCAGCGCAGCCGGCGAGCTGATCCACGTCAAAGTAGTCGGTATCGCTACCTGGGAGTAGCATGTAGGCCAAGTCCTCGTATCCGCCGTCAGAACCACTGTGGGCATCAGCGTACACCATCTCGTCGGCAGTCTCCAAGCCGCTGTTGTCGATAAAGCCCTCCGAGCCGGCCGTGTTGCGGGCCTCCGCCGCGCCAGTCACCAGGCCTTCGACATGCTCCTCCATGTAGGTGTTCTCGTGGGTCTGGTTATTTGGACCGTTGGGCTGATTACCGAGGGTATTGCGCGCCGCGGACTCTTCAAGGGCACCCGGAAGGCGAGAAACGAAGTTCGTAAAGAAAAAGAAGAAGATTCCGGTAATCACGATAACGGCGATGCCGAAGGCAGAGAAGAACATAGCACGAAGGACAGCCTCGATAGAGGCTACAATGCCGTCAGCGTCGTCCCCCGGATGTCGGAACGCATGGAAATACTCACTGAGCGTCTCCTCGTTGAGGGCGGGCATCTTGATAGTCCAGGTCATCTCGTGGAATCGTAAGTGGAGCTGGCGAAGTCGTTCGTCAATTGGACGCTTTGTGGCGGGTTTGGTTATCGTTCGGTTGAGCGTGCCGAGTTTTCGTTGACTGGTACGGGTCTCTGGAGGTTGAATGGTTGGGCTTAGGGTTGTGTGTTGCTTAGGAGGAAAGGCAGTGTTCGTTCTGGACATGGGCGTGGGCATCGTGGGCATCGTGGGCGTGACGGGCGTTTAGAAGTCGCATTGGAGTCATTAGGGTACGGTGGTGCCTCTCGGCATTCTCGGCGTGAAGGCCCCTTTTACCTTCTCCGGAGGGAAGCAGGATACGAGTACGGCGCAGCTTTACTCGCCATCCAACCGCACTCAACACCCCCACTGTAGGGCCCAACTGATATCGGTCCTTCTAGAAATCGCCCTACACTAAATCACTGTATCACGGAGATCCACGCGGTTTAAGTGAAGCAGACAAACGAAAAAAGAGCAGCGGGTGGAAAATAGGACCAATGACCGGACCAATTCAGCGACCTGACTCCAACCGTTTCCCCTCGCAAGACCCGGCACTGTCCGCGCCAGTAGTTTGGGGGCACAGTTCGAAATCCAGCTGTCTAAGCACGGGGGTGGATAACCATCACGAAACCTTAGTCATTTTCTCCTCGCATTATGAGGCGGTAGAGCTGACCTACGAAGAGCCAGGCCATGACGATGATCGCGAGAAACGTCCCGACGGCGCTGAAGAATAAGCGCACGATAGCTTTTGGCGGGTCAGTGGGAAGTTCGACTGGAGGGGCAAGTCGGGGGCGGTTACCAATCTCATCAATGGTCAGGTCCATGCTGAGATTCGTTATCTGCCGTTCGGCGGTCTGCGATTGATGTTGGATGGTACTGTGTATACGGGGAAGCGGTGGGACGGTGAGAAGACTGCGAGGCGTACGGAGGTCGCTGAACGGTATAGATCCCACAGCGGTAGGAGCGGAGGGAGGATGATCAAAGAGGCTGGCCAGAAAATGGACGAGTGGCAGATGGAGGGGCTATCGTTCCGCAGCCGCACTTCCGCTCCGGCGACACCCTCAGTCTCGCCGAATATCCGCAGCGATTCGGAGGAGCTTGGTGGAGGGCATGTGTGGGGAAATCTGATCTGTGAGTGGCCTGAGCAGTGATAGCCGCTTACTAGAAGTAGAAGAACTATTTACTGTTCTCAAGCTAATTGGTGCAGTTGGGGAAAGAGATCGAATAGCGTCGACGTAGATGAACCGCTCACGCCGCCGACATTTATTTCGCCCTCCCTTATCATATCAAAGATCTCTTTGCGCTATTTACAGTCCCGTGCGGCTGCAGCGGACTCATATATATTTTCTCTCGCCCATTCGTTCTCGCATTCAGCCTATCCAGCTAGCTATAGCGGCACAGGTGACGGCACTTGCGAGCTCCCCTTTGCCCTCCGCCCAGGCGTGTCCCAAGAACCAATGAAATCACAAAAGAGAAGATCTGTCCAATCAAAAGAAAGGGCAAAAGAACGCATGACCCGCGGGAGAAACCGGGAAGGGAAGAGGATAGAATGTGGAGGCCGAGGAGCTGGGCACCGGAGAGGAACCACCCGCAACCGCGGTGTCGTAGTCTCCGCCTGCTCGGCATTTTGTATGTACTTCTTCCTGGAGATTCGGCATCTGTTGGAAACGCTTCTCGCCGCGCAGGCACCGGCGGAGGATTAGGCGAGGCAAGAATTGGGCGATTCCGGAACGGCTAAATATATACATGCGGGTTTTGATGCCCGCCCATGATTGGCCCTACGCTTCTGCCATGCTACCGCAAATCCGGCGGCTCCGTTGTCCAGTCTCGACTCGTCCGTAAACACAGTCAGTCCGGGCCAAGTCTTCTCTGCCTCCACTTGGCTTTGGCGTCTTCTTCCAGAAAAATACATATGCACAAAGTACATACTTAGATCATGGCGATGTGCCAATACTTGGTTTTCGGAGCCCCCCTGAGCCTACCGAGTGATACCAAGTTTACCACCTTACACAAACATTTAATGTCGGAGTGATTGCATTGTGTGCTAGTCTAAACCTCATAAATACAACTCAGGAAGGCTGCAGGTCTCACCTATAAAAGCCTTCCTTCCTTTCTTCTTCCTCTTCCCATGTCCGAACACAACATCCGAACACAATCCCCGAACACAACATCCGAGCGCAACATCTGAACACAACTACAACTAAATACATCCGAGATCACCATCATGCTTTCTATCCGCAACCTCATCCTCACTACCGCAGTGCTTCTCGTCGCCAACTTCGGCAACACTGTTTTCGCCGACGAGATTGGCCGTGACGCTACCTACAAAGCGAGATTCTTGCACCCGCCACCCCTCGCCCTGCGACCGTCCATCTCGAGGACACCGACGACTTCGGCAATAGCGTGGCTAGAATTACATGGATCTGCGAGACCTCTTCCGGCAGCCCCTTGGTCCGGGACATCCAGGCTGCCGCCAACAAGCTCTCCCCGAACGCCAAGTGCGCGCAGGAAAACCCGCACCCTCCACAGTGCCAGGACATGGCCGACCACATGACCGGCCAGATCGTCCTCTGCGGCACCTACCACGGCTCGGTTCCCTGCAAAAACGTCAAGTTTGCCACTCAGAGCCTGATCAAGTACTGCTCCAGGTCCATCGGTGGGAGGGACCTCGTCGGCGGTAAGTTTGTCTGGCAGATCGGACTGCGTGTAATGCTGGTTCAGAACTAGGCTATCATCTGCGAGTGGAGGATCTGATTTCTGTTCTTTCCTTTCTGTGGCTGTTTGTAATGGCTTAGGAATGATTAACTGGAGTTTCTGCTACTGTTTTCCTCCTCATTTTCATCGTGACATTTCTTTACCGTGCAGATAGTTCCTTTTGGAACTTTTGGAACATGAGAGACCGGCGGATCCCTTGTTCCAACTCCCTGCGGATAGGATGACCTAGTCTCCTACTCGTGCATATTATTTTTCTTTGAGTTATCCATTAATCGCGTGCGTCTTGTCTAGATTATGGCGATACACCCCTTTCTGTTTTCCGTCTACTGTCCTTTCGGCTCGAGTAACCCTCCCTACTCTCCACCCTGGCCTGTCTCCTACCTATGGCGGTGATGATTACCATTAATCGTATGCACTGTCCGGCTATCTGCGGCACCCCGTATTCCCGCCGTGGCCCACCCAAGACAGCAGAAGTCACCAAGAAAAAAAGAAGGTGCAGCACGATAAAGGCAAGAAGGCAAGCCCCCCGCCATTATCCCTTCTCCGCTGTGGCCATGAGGCAGGGTGTAGGGAAGAACAGTTGGCGCTCACCAACCTCATGCCCAATCACTCCGCGTCCAGCCCCTTGTTGGAATATTTCTCGCTGCTGCGCTCAGGAATGAGTGACGAGGTTGGATAGATGACGGTGTGTTGTCGTGTGTCACACTTTATGCTTATTCAGATCACATGCCGTATATCAAGAGCATCGGCGCCAGTCCTAGAATAGATAACTATCTCTTCTACACATCACTCTACCGACACGGAGTTGGAATGGGTGACGAAGTGAGAATTGATGACGAAGTTGGAATGTCATTATGACGAAGTCGGAATGACAGCAAGACGAGGTCATTTTAGGCGATGCCGACATCGGCATCTATGCCAGGAAGTCGGTGTATATAGTGCCTCTATTCTCCTTTCCTTACATTCTCTTCAATAACTTTAACAGCCCTCTATATACTCAATGCTTATTACCGACCTTTTCTGCCCTACCCCAGCGCTCACCAACTCCTCTCCTGTGCTCTCTCCCCACCATCGTGACCGATAAATCTCAGGATGAGCTTACTCTCCCTTTTTCTACTTTCCCCCTCTAAGGCACCCGACAGCAATCTGTAATACCCCTCTCTTGCTCTCGCTCTTCATGCCCCCCGAACCCAATTCCGATACCTTGATGTGGGTATCGTTATGCGGTTTCTAGAGCCACATTGCGCCCCACATCAGTTAAGCGCGGGAAATCCAGAACGCCTGCCGACACCGCTCGTTTGCGAAGAGGTCACGGAATTTGATTGGTCTCTCGCACTCCCGGTTTCTCTAGACAAGGCACTTCCGCCCACAGGATCTTCCGTTGCCGCTTCTAGTGCGGGCAATCTTTGAACGGGTGTTCCCGCATCTCCACCACCACCACCACCACCACCACCACCACTTGGCGGTAGCCCAGTTCTTTGTTCACGGGAGGTATTGCCCAGTGAGGCAGTGTCCCATCCTCAAATGGAGAACCGAGCCGTCAGCCTTTCCGCACTTCCTGCCACCCTTACATCTTGGCGCTGCTCTTTCGGCATCTCATACTTTCTGCCGGTGATCCGGCCCTCAGCCCAGTGGCATTCTTCGGCCTGATTCTTTTCGAAACCACGCCCTTGGTTTCTTTTTTCTGTTTAATCGTACTCGCATTCAGCCTACATAGACTACGGTAGCGCACATTTTGTCCAGTTCCCGTCTACTATCCGCACGATTACAGCAGGTCTCACCCGAGAAAACGAAAAGTGCACCGAAAAGAGGGACAAAGGGAACGACAAAGGAAAGTGTGACCGTTTCCTACACCTCTTCCGCGGGCGCCATGAAGGTAGGCATGGGCAGGAACAGCGGTAGCTCCCCTCGAGCGCCGAACTCCTCTGCTTTCGCTCTCATCTCCACTTCGCGCTCCCGGAGCTCCCATTCTGGTCCCTCCCTTCCCGCGTCTTCCTCAGCCGGGACCAGCCGTCCCACGCCCGGAGTACGAGGAAGACCAGCCGTCCCACACCCGGAGTGCGAGGAAGTCTAGTACCGCCTGGCTACACTTCCAGTTGGCAAGGAGGGGGGTTGGAGGGTGGACGGGAGCCGTTGTATATACATCGCCATGATCTGTACAGGTCTCACTCTTGAGTGAAGAAAAAAAAACCTCTGGCTAACCAGCCTCCCAGCAGGATAACAAGCTCGGAAGGCTCTTATATACCGCCATGACCAGATAGGTCGCACCCGGTTAATAAGTAAACAAATAAGAAACCCAACGAATTGGACAGGTACAGCCGGTAGGCAACGCCCCTGCCAGCACCGCTCGCCCACCTCAAGTTGTGCATATCCGGAAAGAAGAGGCCCAAAGGCAACTCCTGCTCAAGATATTGGCTCAGCTCTGCTGTCTACATGCTTTGCAGTGAGCAGCTTGTTGACCAAATTCCCTCCAAGACGGACAAGTGCACTGCCAGCTGCCAGACGATTCCACCAGCTGAAATCCGGGCATGTGGTCATCGGCGCGCACCTCTAACGAACCGGCAATCGCCCTAGCAGCCATTGATTCTGTACACGGCAAACCCGAGTGCACCTGTTCAAGAACTGCAGCCCGTGGGCACCGCCGCCCGGGTACGTCAGCAAGGAAAAGTTTTTTACGAACGTGTCATGGGCCTGCTCGTTTCTCGCTAGAATCCTCACGGACGATCATGCGCACTTGTTGTCTGTTCGATTTCAGGATGATATTGGCAGTTGGTAATAAGATCGTTAAACTTGTCACTTGTGCCAATTACGAAAGTGCCAGCAAGCCGTTTGCGCGGGACTACGATGTAGTAATACAACCGACTTGGACAAAGCGTACCCACAGGAAGTGTCTTTGCACGTCCAATCGCCGTCAGAAATACTACCGCCCCTAGCACCTGTTGTTGAATGAGACCAAGAGCCGTATTTGCATGTATGTGGTTAAAGAGAAGTAGGACGTCATGAGAACGAGTTGCTACTACTGTCATGCGGAAGTCCACATCGACTGTCGGCAGGGAGGTGTCAACATCCAACACCGCTCTTCAATGACTTCTGCCACAACCTGGACGGCAACTCGCTATCACAGCCATGGTACGGAGGATGTACGCCCACCTTTTGCCTCCAAAGCACGCCTCCCTTCTCGCAGAAAGGACGCAATCGCGAGCGAATCACGGAATATCACTACCCCTCCATGCCTATACACTCCGCGATTCCGACCTCGCCGGAGATGATTGTCATCATCTCCGAGGAACACATGTATCCTCGCCCGTGTGCGTATCATCGGCTACGGCGGTTTCGGGGAGGGGCTGAAATACGCAACGGCGAGAAGGACGGCCGAAGCCCAGTAGTGTGTACGATACGATTTGTCTGTTGCGGGGCGCATCCCCGTACGCACTTACGGCGTTCGTATCTCAGGGGCTAGCCGTCAGCCGTTGTGAAGCTGGGACATGTGTAGGCGATATCCACTATGAAGCATAGGATCCCCAGGTCGGGCGGTGTGCCAGCGTTTCGTGATACTAACTGGTCGGGTACGAGGAGTGCAAGTGCGAGGTTGTTACAGCACCCGCGGCCAACACGAAGGGTTTTTGTTGGACGATTGTACGGATGAATAGGGCGCCCATAGGGGGCTGGCGGTTTTTTTCGGGAATACAACAGCAAGGCGGGCGACGCGGAGAAGAGTGCGGTGAAGATTTGGTGGCGGTGATGGACGGCGAATGCTTCTCGAGATTAAAAAAAACCTACAGACCACTGACGGCGTCGACGAGCGGAACATCTACGGACCTGCGGGCACGCGAAATCACCAACGGCCGTCCTTCACGCGTGAATGAGCGCGATCCAACACTTATCTACCTCTTGCCAGCATGCCCCACCAACCAGAGATCATCGTCCGCTGGTGGTGTTCACAATATTACAACGAGAGCGAGCTGCCAGTGGAGGCAGCTAAAGGGGTAAGTCATGCAGGCCCAACTGTGGACTCCGGTTATCTTTTCGTTTCGGGTGTGTAGTCGACCAATCGCTGCGTGTCGGACAGCTGTTTCGCCGTGTGGGCGCCGATTGGACGCAACGGTACGTTAGGAGGCGATGGAGCGGCGATGCTCGCGTGTCGCTCGCACGCTCCGCGATTCCGTTTCGCTATAGTGATTGAGAGGTGCAATCGACACGTCCAGAACGCCGCTGCTTCAAGGTCCCCGATACCACCAACAGAATTTCACATCGTCTCAGTGATGAGTCGGCGATGGCAAGTTCCGCTCGTAGACGAGATGCTGGAACACTTCTCGCCGCATCCGCAGGCACCGCCCGCGACGCCGGGCGCTGCTGCACACTGTGAGCTGTGTGTCTATAGATATACGTACTCTATCTACCTGCGTGCGTGCTCCACGTCTCGCGCGCGATTCGTGTTGGTTCGTTGGTTGGCTCGCTTGACGCCTTGGCGCAGTCGCACAGTCAGCCCTACGACCAATGGTCAGCGTGCAGAAGGGGCCCGCCTCGATGAGGGTGGGTGATGATGTATCGGCCAACCAGGGCGCCGGAACCGGGGTTGGCGTGAGGTCGCTAGTGGATGCGTGGGGGACGCAATTAGCGCCGCCGACCAGTAACCTCGCGCAACCGCATCGCGTCGTCGACGATCATCGGCAGGCGGGTAGGTGGGTGGGTGTCCGCTTCGATCCAATGGTGACCCCGGCGCGCGCGCGTTCCACCCCTTATCCGGCGGATGAAGGCAGATATTTTACTGCTGGGATATCTCGACCGTGTCGGCGTCGCCCCCTCGTCTTCCTCCGCATACATACTCCGACATTCCTTTGCTCGCACGCATTCGCCATCGCTCCTTCCGTCATGTCGCAGTGTGAGTCTATTCCTGCGAAGTTCCGCTCGTTTGCCGCCGTGCTCGTCCTGTGTTTGGTGGGCACGGACGCGCGAGAGTCGAAGTCGTCGGGACGGCCGACGAAGGTGACTCCGTCCAATGTACCGGATATCCGACAGGATGCTGACAGCGAGTAGAGGCCGCCTCGCACAACAAAGACACGCACGGCTGTACGCTCCAACAGCCGACGTCCGGGCCGGTTCACGCGGCAAGCGCTCACATCACTCGCGCCCTCCCAGCGGCCGTCCGCAACAACGCCGACGGCGTCGCCGCACCCGGCAGTGACGTCCCCGGCAGCGACGTCACCGGCACGGCCACTGGGCTCGCACGAGACGTCGTTTCCGGTACTCTCGGTGATCGCGCTCGTGCTGGGCCTGTCGACACTCGCCGTCGTGCTGCTGTACGCCTCCATGTGCTGGATGCACAAGCGCCGGCGCGACCGCGTCGAGATCGTGGAGGTCGTGCACGTGCCCCCGCCAGAGCGCGTCGGAACCGCGAAGAGTGAGGCGGCTCTCGCCGTTGGAGGAGGTGTACGCTGGCCCGATAAAGGGGGGAGGGCGTGATGGCTGCGTGGCTGCGTCTTGGGAAGAGGGGGTAGAATGCTATGGGCTTCTTTTCGGGGTTGTTGAGTCTTTTTTTTGCCAGCGTTTTGGTCCAGCGCGTTAGGGGTTACTGGGGGTGTCTTTCGTTTTATGTTCACCCTTCTTTGGGGGAGGAGGCTCTAGGGGTTATGTTACGATCACACCTATTAAATTGACAGCGCGAGGTGTGCCGTTTCTCGACGGACAGATCAGACCCGTGCGTCCGGCAATCTGGTGGCTTTCTGCGTCACTGAGGGTGTCTACAGTGGGAAATATGGGCCCGACAACCGTTTAGTTCATGTAATTCAATGCTAGCGCTCAGGTAGAAAGCTTCAAATACACCGATATCATCAGACACTGCTTCATCACGGGATCTCACCCGCATTCCGCTCTTGATTCTTGTCGTATGTCATAATTTACGCTTCGTTGGGGAGTTTCCGTGGGTCGCCAGCGGATTGTGAGAGGTCGTGACGGACTGTGAACGGGATAGGGGTGTACATATGTAATATCGCCATGATCCGATAAGGTCGCATGCAGTCGAAGAATCATCGTCAACATGTATGCTTAGTCGGGGGGCGGTGAAATCTCATCAGGGAAGGGTAAGGCCAATAGGGGTCTCAACGCTCCGGCCGGGCCCGTGGGCCCATGGGCTTTTTTGGAGCCGGCCTTGTCTGGGATGGGTCTGGCGGCGGGCCGGGCAACGAGGGAGATCTCATGATCCACTAGCGTCGTACTATATCTTGGGCGGGGAGTGGGTTTCCAGGCGATATCTGGGAGCTTCCGGCCGCCACCACAACAACAGACAAGAAATTGCACACACCCAGACAAGCGCTGGGAAGATGCGGCGAACAAGATTATTCAAAACTTCTGTTGATTGGAGAAGAGAAGGTGGAGCTGGAAGCGAAATCCGGTCGGCATTTCTTGGGCTCCTGGGCTTTGGTGAGTTTTCGGCCACCACCACAACAACAGATTGAAAATCGTATACGCCCGGGAAAGCACCGAGAAGGTAAAGGCCTCAGCCGCCTTTGCCCTCCGCGCAGGCCGAGGCCCTTTGTATAGACAGAACGAACCGCCCACCACTATGTACCCCCAATTGGATCAACCATCTTCATCTCTACGGATTCCTGTATTCCATCACCGACCTCATTCCGGTGTCCGCCTTAGTGCTCTGCGGGCGGTTGGCTTGTGGTTCCCCGCGGCGACGCTTGACGATTTTTTTTCTTAAGCGCTAGTACTAGCGTTGGCCCGTGGGCGCCCGCCCGCTGGCCTGGGTCAAGGAAGTCCGCTCACTGGGACCATCCAGCCGGACTGGGCAATCAGAAAGCCCGGCCTGGACTGGGCCGCCCCAAAAGCCCGCGGGCAGCCCGCGGGCCGGCCGGACTACCGAGACCCCTGAGAGACAGGGGGGGGGGGCTGCAATATATCTTATCCAACGAGCCGCCCGCAAACTGGCCAAAGTCAGGGCTGGATAGTGGACGGAAACTGGTGTGTATAGGCAGCGCCATGATCTAGCTAGATACATAGTGAAAAACAGGGGGGGGGGGATGCTCCGTACGGCACTGATACATACTGGTGAAGAGAGCACCGGTAATGCTGCTGGCGTCGATACGACTGGGATTAACGGTAACTCAATTCGTTTTAAATGGGAGATCATCACCGATTCCAAGTGAAACGGCGGTCAAGCCGAAGTCCATGTCGGTAGCATTACTGCACAGCTCCTTATTGTACAATGATCACATGAAATCTGTATGGGGTAGACCCGATGTCTCTCGGTGCGTTTGTACCTCGCTGGGTATAACGACATTCGCGAGCAACAACCGCCATAGAATCTCGGCCCCCTTCATTCCTCCCTTCTACCTCCACCACCTTATGTACAAGTTCTAGATTTAGGGCTCACTGTACTCCCAGTCCGATCGACAGCGGTCGGAAGAAACACGGCCGGGTGGGCAGCCTGCGGTCGGCGGCTGGTATTTAGGCGGATCCCGGAACCAAGTACCGGCGTAACAAGTAGAGCATCAGAAATTTCGACCCACCAATAGTTCGGGCTGGCGGATCGCTGAATGTCCGGAGCGGGCATCTATTACGGAGACTCAACGGAGCATCTACGGCAAAGCCAATAGGTTATGGAGAGGACGTCCACCACCGTCGGGGAGAAAACCGGCAATACCTACCTAAGAAGGACGGCCTGGATACCCGTCTCCACATTTCCCCATTACCCAGGTTAGCTGCCGTATGGTTAGCTTCCGATGGAAATTCCCCGTTTCTCAGCAGAGTTAACGATATTCGGCCATTCAGGGCAGCCTGGGTTCACGACCAACCACCCCGGACACCCTAACAACCAGCCAGGATTCCGAATAATCGGCCTGGATTCCTGAACAGTTAGCCCAACTTCCCGACCAGCCGACTCGGGTCCCCGAACAGCCAGCACGAACTCCCAATCAACCGGCTCGCTCATGGTCAGCCCAGTCAGCCAGCCCGGCCGCCCAGCTAGGAAGGACAGACACGAGAGCAGACAGGAACATGAGGATATGCCTCTTAGGGATCCGGAGCGGATGTCTACCGTTCCCGTGAGGAGCCGAGAGAGGGGGGATCAGCAACTGGAAGGACTGGCCGACCCTCGGGTGGAGGAAATCAACGAGCTTGATCTGGTTGTCGACGAGGAAGCCGTGAATTGCTTGGGACGGGACACGAAGGAGTAGGTTTCTAGTCCGGCCAGCGGAGGACGGATGCCCTACCAGCCAAAGCAGATATCTAATCGTTTTCTGTAGCAGCTGCCGAAACAGGCCTGAGCTGCCGCGCCGGAGGGGCCGGTACCCAAATGAAAGTAGCCTTCGCATCCGTTGATTCTTCCCAGCCCTTTCTGAGCCTCTGTGTGGTCCACAACAGCTCTGCGGTAGGGGGCCGATACCATGTGAGCTTCACCGCGGCTGTAGTGGGATACCTGGTGGGCCGTCGCGCATGCCGTGAAAAAAACAATGCTTCACATGGTGGGGTTAGCGGTGTGTTACCCGGCCACCTGATATCTTGCTGCCGTTACGTAGTTACCCTAGTTATTTGATCGCGATCCTCACCGGCATGTACATACCGTTTCGATGACCGGCGAAGAAGTATGTGCGCGGCGCATATGACTGCGCCTTCCCATGGCAGTCCCCGCTCATGGGATTCGCGACCCAGCAATTTCGACAATCACCCCCCTACGAGCATGTCTGCCATCGTCGCTAACCTTCATTGCTGACACGACTAACTGCTTCCTCAACGATGGCCACGAACATCCTCCGCCGCTTCGCGGCTCCCTCCATTCATGGCGGCGCTCCTATGTTGCTGCCGTCCCGGCTGCTGTCGACATTCTTACCCCGTTCGAATGTCTGCAAAGCCGTCGGAACATCCCCGGGGTTGCGCGTGAAAGTGTTCTATCCACCTCAGGAAATTTCGGATGCTATCCGTCACAACCTGCCGGTTTGTAGTCCTTGAATAGGACGCCTTGCCCAAGTTCCATCGGTCGGCTTCGGCGGTGATTGCGAATACGCTGATCGGTTCCGCAGCGTCTGTTCTCCTCGAAAAACACCAGAAAAGCAACATCCAACATCAATGCCTTCTTCGCCAAGTATCATGGGTTCAAACACGATCCAGACCAACCTGCGACCGACGAATTCCAGCGCCTTCGCAACCACATCCTCAAACCTACGGTCGAGGCGTTTCACGCTATCCTCCTCACAAGCGGGGAAAAAGAGAGGAAATTGCGCGTTGCAGCTTTCTTCGCTTCCTTCTATGGCTTCAAACCCCATCGGCGGAAATCCGACGTCGAAAATTTGCGCCTTCTGGAGAAATATATTATGGATCCAATTGTTGGTATATTCCGAGAGGCTTTCGCTAAGGACTTTATTGCGCTGTTTGGAGACGGCGGTAGCGCTAGTAAGAGGTTGCTGTGCGAGGTTATCGAGTGCAAAGAGGAGGAACTGGCGAATCGGGTATGTCATCGTATCGTCAAACCACCGGCTTATATAAAAGCCGACCATCAGTGCAGACAGTGCATGTCAATGTCTATGATGTGTGCAACCGTGGCATGAAACTCGTAGACAAAGCTGTGCTGCGGTTCCCAAATGTTGCGCAATTGGCAGAGTACTCTATTGAGAACCACAAGATATTTCCCCTGAGGATGGCGACAGGTTCCCTAGGGCTTATCATGCGACATCTGTTCAACCCCAGGCTCGATGACGCCAGGAGGAAAGGCAGGGGCGCGAAGAGGGGGAATGGGAGGGGAAGGAAGGCAAAGGAGCAGCAAGAGGTAGAAGGCAACAGGGGAAGGCAACCCTACAAATGTATTGCGGCTTTCTTTTTTATTATTATCACTACTTTAAGTTGGAGACCTAAATCAGATCACGGCGAGCCTGACTCTTGAGTCAGGATTTGGGGGGGGGGAACCGGAATTTACTGCCGAATCCAGAGCCAGAGAAGCCATGAAACTCATTCTGCAGTAAATTCCCTAAGATGCCGAAGCCATCCTACGACTAAACTGCAGGAGATTATAGTCACCAGAGACAGAAAATATGTATCCTACAAAACCCACCCAGCTGTTTGTCAGATCAGGAACCACCCGAACTGTAGGTTTGAGCAGACGAATGCGAAGTCTGAGGAAAGTTTGAAATCTGACCAAAGATGGGGCGTTTTTTGTCAAGGCGGCATGTATTGCGACTATATAAGTGCTATTACATCAGACCATCCCATTCACGGCAGATCGCTCTTCGGATCAATCTCGAGAGAGCTGCAGATGGTGTAGTAAAACGCCCGCTCCTAGACAGAACCGTACCCCTCGTCGGCGGCGTCCTCGTCCTCGTCCTCGTCGTCGCCCTCGTCCTCGTCCTCCGGCTCGGCGGGGATGGTCGCCGGTTGGTGGGTGATAGCGGCGACGTGAACGTACGCCACCGGGACGAGCTTAACGATTGGCACGTTGGTACCTTGCAGAATTCCGGTTACCACGCCGACGACGGGGTAGGCGAAGATGGGGCGTGCGATTGGGGCGATTGGGGCGATTGGGGCGGTTGGGGCAGGTGGGGCGGTTGGGACGGCCTGGCCAATGGCAGTGGGATTATGGGCGGGTTCCGACATGTTCTGCGGCAGTGGTCAGCGGTGGTGGCGAACTAGGACGGGGATTAGGGCTGCAGACATGTTCACTCAAGAGTTAGCGTTCGGCGGTGCGGGGGCGGGCGGTGTGGAAGGCTTAATTGGGTTTGGGGTAAGGAGGAGACGTGCGGTGACACTGTGGAGTTGAGGATGATGGTTGGTGGAGAAGGGTGGGGGAGAGGGGGGAGAGGGGGGAGAGGGGGGAGAGAGCGGTCTGGTTTTAATTCCGTTGCTGCGCTCGCTCCAGCCCTCCCCACCCAAAAAAATTAAAAATTAAAAATTAATCACAAACGACCTAGATTGTGACCATGGCGAGGGCGTGGCGGAGAAGCAGAGGCTGTTCCTCACCCTCGGCACCCAGCTCCTCGGCCTCCATCCTCCGGACCCACGTTCGGAGCTTCCATTCTGACGCCTCGCTCCGTGCGTCTTCCTCACCCTGCACCCGTCCCTCCCCGCACGGTGGGTAGAAATCTACACACGGATCCGCGCAGTGAGTAGGATACGGAGATACGTATTCGCACAGTGAGTACGTACATAAGGATACGGATCCCCACAAGAGTGCAGTGTTCGACATAGACCAGATCGGTCAGCAGACTTGCTCTGGACGGCTGTCACGACGCCGAATGCGACCTGGCATTTCGCGGTCCGGATAAGTCTGGCTTGGCACCCACAAAATCATGTGCAATGAGATATCTAGATTCTGATAGACGTCAATCCACCCCAAAATAGAGCATATGATAGCCGAACTGTACCGAGACTTGCTTGTGATTGTTACCCCGCACGGTGCATCGTAGATATCTAACAGCTTGCTCGCAATAATGGTGGCTGCAACGTTATCGTCCCACCCCTCATATGTTACATTGCCCCGCCACCACCAACCTTGTCGTGGGCTTACCTCCTCTTGCCCGCCATCTCTCATCTGGAGGGATGGCCATCGCGTGATGCTCAATGCGCTGTGCGCGGGGGATCTTTTGTAGCGATAGTTCGCGAGATGAATGCAAGGAGATGACCCTGTAAACCACCACGGTTTTTTTTTGTTTATTCATTGCTCTAGGTAGGCCAAGCCGACGATATGTGCAGTCCATTTCCCGCCCGCAGTCCGCGCGCGGCGGCTCGTTGCAAGCTCCCCTTTGCCCTCCGCCCGGGCCGGCCCAAGAAAAAGCAGGTGCGCACCAAGGAAAACAGCAAATGAACGAGTGAAGGGGAAGCCGTGACTCGCCCCCTACCCCTCGTCTGCCGCTGCCACGAAGGACGGGGTGGGAAGGATCAGAGGTATATAGCGGTAGTCCCCCCAGCCCCCCAGCTCCTCCTCGGCACCTAGCGCCTCCGCCTCCGCCCTCTTCTCTGCCTCCCTCTCCCTCCGTTCCCATTCCGTCGCGTCACCCCCGTATCTCCATCTTCCCCGGCCGGTGCCGGCCTTCCCGGATCCGTGGGAGAAAGGAAATCCGACACCGCCTGGCCACTCCTCCCATCGGCGGAACGAGAAGGCGGACGAGTGGGCGAATGTTGCGGCAGAAGAGCCAGACACTCGGGGGGGGAATAGCTGAACTACTCGGACCGGACGGAGATACGTCCAATGCCACTTCCACGATCCCTCGCAAACCTCAAGCGGGAGATTTCGGAGAAGAAATGGATGGAAGCACGACGACGGATAGGGGGCCGGGCCTCCAGGAAGGAACACAGGATGCCGGAGGGCCAAAAGCCAGACAGCACGATCGCTGAGCGCACCAAAAGGCTCGCCTCCAGCCTCGAGGGACTACCAGCTGAAGACAGGGCACGCCCGCACTGGACAATACCTGCACTGGGCTAAGGTTCGCCCCACCGCCCAATACTGGTGGTGCCAGTGCCCCTCGCAGACGAGAGACCGCCTCTTCAAGATATCTCCAGAATGGAGGTTGCAGCAGAGGATTCTGTGGGCGGAGGTGCAGAAGGAGACCGGGAGACGGAAGACCCGGTGGGCGGTCGGGATCTGCTGGCCGACGAGAGATGTGGGCAAGCGGTGCTGGACTTCCTCTCTTCCACAGGTGTGGGTAGGCTAGTGCCACCTCTGGAAGAGAGCGACGCCGCAAGTGAGGTGTCAGAGCGGGAGCTCCGGGAGCGCCGGGAGCGGAAAGAGGAGCGGGACGCGGAGGAGCTAGGTACTGAGGGGGAGGCCGGAGAGGAGCTACTACTGTTCCTACCCACGCCCTGACATCAGCGGACTAGGAGTAGGGGACGGGTCACGCTTTCCTTTGTTATTTCCTTTGTCATCTACTTTTTCTCCCGGGACAGGCCTGGGCAAAGGGCAAAGGGGGAGCTTGCAACGTGCTGCCACCGCGCGAACAGCGGACGGGAAAAACGGACAAAATGTACGCCGCCATATTCTAGATAGGATAAACGCGAGTGTGATTAACAGAAAACTCCTCCCATCGGCAAGTCGATCCCGGACCTTCCACCAGCTCTTCCACCTCTCTCCTTCCGTACCAGGTGTACCTCCACCCACAGGATCTTCTGCTGGGCTTTCCACTTCGGACACACCTTGCAGAGGCGGTCTCTCGTCTGAGCTGGGTACTGGCACTACCAGCAATGTGCGGTGGAGAGGGCCTTATGTTGCAATATCTCACTCGTTCAGCTTTGTCACGTGTAGAATCACGTCATATACGTGTATTCAGACTTTCCACTTTTCCTGCCTTTCTCTCTAAGACAAGACAATACACACAAGACTTCATCGTTCCATCAAACTTCCATCATAATCTTGACAGGTTATGAGCCCGGGTCAGCGCAATACCACTCTCGAATTCATATCCATTTAATCTATTGATTATTATCCTCACGCTCGGTTGAAAAATCTCATCTTCATACTTTTCTGCCGATTCGCCGATTTACCTACCCTGCATTACACAACGTCACCCAAAATGTCTTCCCACAATGACCAGTCATCGAAGCTATACTACACGTCGAAGTATGGAGCCATCAAGAAGCTAGATGGCACCAACTACATAGAATGGAAAGGCGACATCACTACGATACTCAACATCATGAATGCCTTCGAAATCGTACGTCGCGAAGAACCCGAACCCCCGGCCAGCAACACAGTTACCGGTAGACAAGCCATCACCGACTACAAAAAGCGCGTAGCACTTGCCACAAGTGCGATTCGGTTTTCGTGTACGCAAGCAGTCGCCATTTGCATTCGTGACGAAACAGATCCAGCCACGATGTGGACTATTTTGCTGAAGAAATTCGACGCTACCTCATCGTTTATCGGCCGTAATGCGATCGCCACACAGTTCCACAGTGCACGCCCCGAAGAAGGAGAACGAATGAGCCTTTACATCTCACGGCTGCAGACGTACCGAGCCGAACTTCAAGGCTCATCGCAGGAGATATCCGAAGAAAATC
>Ga0307516_10002115_pt1 | contig 26910 bp, 22 predicted proteins | sample 19_EM_MG_FD_203310 | JGI IMG/M metagenome (GOLD analysis project Ga0307516, IMG submission 203310) | Populus trichocarpa ectomycorrhiza microbial communities from riparian zone in the Pacific Northwest, United States - 19_EM | ecosystem: Host-associated > Plants > Roots > Unclassified | place...
GACACCGCGACGGATGCGGGCCGCCTCGGCGCGGTATTCGCCGGCCTCCGCTCGCGCGTAGTCGGCCATGTCGGCGCTCCAGCCCTCCTCGCGGGCCCGGGCGTCGAGTACCTGGTCGGACCAGTGGCGTTCGCCCCAGCGGCCGTAGGCCTCGGCCAGCTGTCTGGTGGACGCGAGGGGTTCCTGAGTGAGGGTGTCGAATGTGAGGTCGAGCGTTTGCCGGTCGGTGTCGTCGAAGGTGTATTCGGGGCGTCGGCGCTCGACGACGACGGTGTCCGCGCTGGTCAGCGTGGACGTGGTGGGTTCCCTCTCGACCCCGCAGTTGATGCCGATGGCGTCGAGTGATCGGTCGTACCGGAAGCTATCGGGCAGCGATTCCAGGATGTACGGGACTGTGGGCAGCCCGATGACGGTCAGCTTGGTCTGGAACAGGTACCGCTCCCCTCGCGGGACCTGTTTATCCTCCGCAGTCGTATTGACCAGTTCGACGGTGAGTTCCGGCCGGCCGTCACGCCACGACTCGTCGGTGACCCTGATCTCGGCGGTCGCGGACACTCCCGCCTCCCGCAGCCGCCTGGTGATCAGGTCGGCGCCGAAGGCCCGCTCGGCGCCGGTGGGCATCTCGATCGGCACGTCGACGGTCACGACCTCGGACTTCGCCCATTTGTCGCTCCCGCCACCGCTTGATCCCGCCGCGACGCGCTGCCAGCCACAAGCGTTTACCCGTACGTGAAACTTCCACGGGCCGGACACGGCGGGCCGCACGCGTACACCGACGGCGCATGGATCCATCCGTCGCTCACGACCAGGACGCGCGACCGCGGCGCTCTCCGGCGCCAGCCGCCCCAGCCAGAACACACCCGAGGGATCGACGTCCAACGCCTCAAGCGCGTCGCCCCGACCCTCGCGGGTGACACGTTCGTCGACCCAGCGCACGACACGCTCGTAAACCGCGCCCTGGTTCACGCGACATCACCCAATACGCTCTGCGCCAACGCGCGGACCTCCTTGTCACTTCGTAGAACCTCGAAGATCTTCTTCTCGATCTGACGAACTCGTTCCCGGGTGATACCGAGCTCGGCACCGAGGTGATCCAACGTGCGCTCCTCGCCACCGTCGAGGCCGAATCGGCCCTCGACGATGCGCAGCGATCGCGGATCGAGCACGACCTTGAGCCGGCGAAGCAGATCACGCGCCACCTGCCGCTCGATAACGTCATCCTCCGGTCCGGGCTCCCGATCCGACAGCACGTAGTCGGCAAGAGTGGCGGACGCTCCGTCCTCAGCCCCGACGGGCGCGTCGAGACGAGCGACCGGGGCCGCCGCGTCCAGCATCGCCTGGACGCGGCCCGGATCCTGCTCCACATCGGCGGCCAGCTCCTCCAGAGTGGCGCTTCGGCCGTTACGGGCCTCGAAGTCGCGCGCGTAGTGCTGGATCCGGCGGATCTCCGTCCACAGGTGCACCGGCACCCGAATCGTCGTTCCGGTGTCGTCGATGGCACGCTCCACGTACTGCCGGATCCACCACGTCGCGTAGGTGGAGAACTTGTAGCCCTTCTCAGGGTCGTACTTGATCGCGGCCCGATACAGCCCCCGCGTGCCCTCCTGGACGAGGTCGTCGAACTCCAGATCGCCAGAGCGGTGCACGTAGCGCCGGACCATGCTCACCACGAGCCGGACGTTGGCCACGATGAGGTCGTTCCTGGCTCGATCGCCATCGGCTATCACCATCTGCTCGTTCGCGCGGGGGGACCGCCGCTCGGTGGAGCACCGCGACGCGGTGCCGACGCCCGCCTGGATTCGCCGGCCCAGCGCGATCTCCTGCTCGGAGGTCAGGATCCGGTGCGAGCGCATGAACTCCGGCAGCGTTCCCGGTACCGCGTCCGCCCTCCTCGCGGAAAGCTTCGTTCCGGACGGAACGTCGTGAACGTCGACGTCGAGGTCGATCAGCGCCGCGAGCAGGTCCGCGACCTCGTCAGCCAGCCCCCGGGCGGTCGCGACGCGTACGACGTCGGACCAGCCGATCTTGCCAGCACGCTCGGCGTCATCGACGAGTACCTCAAGACACCGGGTGAACGCCTGGGCCTCCACGGAACCACCCTTCTCCACCCGTCCAGCGCGCCGTCTCACACTGGGACGAGACACCTACGTTCCTCGCGTTCAGCCGGGGCCATCCGCGCTTCCGCAATACACAGTGGAGATTTATCTCGACGCCCGCAAGGCCATATCCGGGACGCGAAGAAATTGCCATTTATGCGTGAGGTGTTGAATGGTCGTGAATTGACACGTTCGCTGCTTATGCCGGAAGCATTGACACGTATTTTGGCTTCAGATAAGTTCCTGTCGAGGCCCGGTCTTAGGTACTTCAGCGGCCCCAGCCGGACGCAACGGGCGAGGTCGACCAGGGCGTGCCACTGGGCCTGGGGGTTTCCCTGGCCGGCGCGTCCCATCGGCTGACCCGGCCTCACCCGCGCGGGACGAGCGCGCTCAGCCCTCCCCTGCCGCCGACTTGCGCCTGGTCAATACTGGTTAGGCCCCGCGTGTCGGCGCTCTGGCCCGCGTGTTGAGGCGATGCCTTAAAGTGATCGTCCTGGTTCCCGACTACGCCGGAAAGCCCGCGGTGTCGTCGGCGAGAGCGGCACATGACGCGGGGAGTCTTCAGGATGGTCGAATGGATCGCCGAGTTCCGCCTGAGCATCACCCGGGCGCTGGCTGATCAACTAGCCACCACACTGCAACCGCTGAAACCTGTCGCGTTGAACCCGACGACTCTGGCGGTGGTCGAGTCGCGGCCGGGGGTTTATGTTCTCTTCGTCGACGGCGAACGCGTGTACGTCGGCAAGGCGGCCGGCAGCCTACGCGACAGGCTGAGTCAACATCACCGCAAACTCTCCGGACGATCCGGCATCGCGTTGTCCGAGGTTAAGTTCACCTGTGTATATGTCGATGAGGACCTGGACGCCGCCGCGCCCGAAAAGCTGTTGATCAAGAAGTATCGGAGCCGCGGCGCGATCCCCTGGAACACCAACGGCTTCGGCAACAAGGACCCCGGCCGTAACCGCGATAGAAGCGTCGTGAAAGCCAAACACTTCGACGCCCTCAACCCGATCGACCTGCACTACCACCTGAGCCTGCCGGTCGTCGGCTGGTCCGCGGCCGATCTGTTGGAAAGGCTCAAACGCGACCTTCCCTACCTCCTGCGATACGACACCACCACGACGGGCCGGGCAGAGCTCAAACGCGCGCGCGTCGAGTTGCCGGACACCGAGCTGACGACCCGCGACGCCCTCATCGCGGTCATCGCCGCGCTCCCCCCAGGATGGCAGGCGACCGCGCTACCCGGCTACGTGATCCTGTACAAGGAGCAGACCCCGTACGACAGCGCGTTGTTGTGGTGGCGTCGCGGCGACGGAATGGTCCTCGAGACCACGGGTCCGCAACGCTTCGACGCCGGCGATGTCGACTCAGGCGATCAGGGCGATCTATTCGGCTGAGTTTCCTCGCGCGGGGGCGCCTCGGACGGCTGTTTCCACCCGGTCCGCGGCTGGCTGCGGCACCTCGTGTTCCCATACTCGGATCACGGTCCAGCCGGCGGCCGCCAGCAGTTGATCGGTCTCGGCGTCGCGGGTCTTATTGCCGTCGATCTTCGTATGCCAGAACTGCTGGTTCGCTCGGGCGGGGCGGTAGTGCTCCGGGCATCCGTGCCAATAGCAGCCGTCGACGAACACCGCGATCCGCGGGCCGGTGAAGACGACGTCCGCCGTTCGGCGCACGCCCCGCAGGGGGCGTACGTTGACGCGGTACCGGAGGCCGCGTTCGTGCAGCACCACACGCAACCGCCGCTCGGGGGCCGTGTCCCGGTTCTTGTTGCCCTGCATAGACGAGCGGACCGCTCGGCTCTTGGCCCACGAACCCGGTTCCGGGGTCGGCGCCACGAGAAGTCCCTTCTCGTGCGCCAGCCTCCAGCCCTCCTCCAGATTCCGGACACGCGTCTCGTATCCCACCTCACCGAGATATCGGGTCGGCGACTTGCCGCGATCCGACCACCGCAGGTACGCGCGGATCCGTCGTGTCCGCGGAAGCAGCTTCAGCGCCACGGACGCGCGGGCCTGCCGACCGTCACCGAGGTCGACCCATCGACGGTCGGTGCCACCGGCGGCCCGGTCCTGCTCAACGGCGACAGCGCGCCGACTTCGGCCTTGCCGGCCACGCCACGCCTTATCCGCCGGGCAGGCGGTGGCCCAGCCACGCTCAGCCCTCGCCGTTGCCTCGGTCACGGCAATTTATCGGCGTCGGCCAACGCCTCCGCGACGGCCTGGGCAAAGAACTTGGCGAGCCGGACCGGTACCGCGTTCCCGAGCTGACGCATCTGCTCGCCACGGGGGCCCTCAAGATTCCAGCTATCCGGGAACGTCATGACGCGTGCCGTCTCCCGTACCGTCATGTACCGGTGTTGGAATACCGGCGCCTCGCCGTCAGCCGCGTCGGCGAGCACCTCATCAGTGAGCAGCACCGACTCCCCACCGGGTACGCCGTGCACACCGGCTTTCACGGTTTTGGCGGGCCGGTCCAGCACGTTCGGTGTATGACCGGGGTAGATCCGGGCGTCCGGCCAGCCGACGTGATATTGCACTCCACCGGCCCGGCGCTCACGTCGATCGAGGTGCTCCGGCGGAATCGGCGGCAACTGCCATTTCCTCGCCTCCGCCTCCCCCTTCGAATAGTCGTACATCAGCGCGTCGCGCAGGGTCCGCCAGGGCAGTTTCCCGTCATCGACTGGCGTCTCCGCTGGTAGCCGTGATTCAACGAGCGCCTTGACGGCGGCGGGAACCTTCTTGTGACGCCTCCAGTACGAGCCGTCCCTGATCGAGCGGATCAACGCCGCCTCGGAGTGGGTCGGGGCGATCGACTCCTTGAACTTTTCGATGTCGACACCGAGGTCGCACCGGAAGGCCACGACGATGATCCGGTTACGGACCTGGGGAACACCGAAGTCGGCGGCGTTAACCCTCGTCGTGACGACCTGATACCTCTTCTTCGGGTCGGTCGGCTCCGCGGCCAGCCGCTCTTGGAGGATCTTGTCGTGCTCACGCCAGTCGGATCCCGCTTGGCGTTCCTCGAACGGCAGGCCTAGTTCCCGTTCGACGTACTCGAAGTACGGCCGGAACGAGGGGCGCAGCAAGCCCTGGACGTTCTCGCAGATGACAGCTTTCGGCTGGATCTCCCGGATAGCGCGGAACATCTGCGGGAACATGTTCCGTTTGTCCTCGTCGCCTTTGGCGATCCCGCCCAGGCTGAAAGGCTGACACGGAGGCCCGCCCGCGAGCAGGTCTACCACGTTCAAAAGATAGTTGAAGTCGACCTTGGCCACGTCGCCCGAGCGCAGTGGCCAACGTTCTCCGCGCTGGGGTATCCGTTCTGCCGTGCCGCAGTCCGTGGCCTCGTTCGCCTCTAGGGTCTTGCACGCCCACTTGACGATCTCGTTGACCAGCAAGGGCCGGAAGCCCGCTTCATGCACTCCCATAGCCAAGCCGCCGCCGCCAGCGAACAGCTCGACCGAGGTGAGGTCCTTGTCTTCTTCTACCTGCGGCTCAAGCATCGCGAAAGCATACCGCGGAGTTGTCGATCTTGGGGTGTGACACGCCGAATTTCTTCGATCCAATGCTGGCGGCAGGAGATCAAGAGGACACGACCGATACCGGTGATTCGGCGGTACATTGACGGACAATCAACTGGGCTCACCACAACACGCGTTGACCGGTTTGAGTCACCGCTAGCGAGGAGTGAGATGGCCACCTGGAACGTCGGCCCGTTCGACAACGACGAGGCCGTGGAGTGGAGCGATCGGTTCCAGGCCACCGACTTAACCCGCCGAGCGGATTTCGTCGAGTCGACGCTCGCTGGGGCAGCCTCTCAATCGATTGAGATGACTGCGGAGCGCTCAGCCGAGGTCATCGCCGCCGCCGCCACCGTCCTTCACGCGGCGACCGGGACGCTCCCTCCCGTAACGCCGTACGCGATGGTGGTTCTTACCGAGACCGGGGGCATCGATCCGACGCCACGGCTGATCGCGTTGGCCCAGGCGGCGTTAGAGATCCTCATGGCCGACGATTCCGCCTTCCGCCGACATTGGGCCGGCGATGAGGAAGAGGAGCTGGCGCTGGAAAGCGTCGAGCGCATCCAGCACGCGCTGCCGGTTCGCTAACGTGGGCACGTGGGCCTCTTTCCTCGCGACCTCCCGGCGCCCCTAGGCGGGACGTCATGACCGAACGTCCCCTCGCAGGCACTCCTGATGACGTCCTGAGCCTGTGCCGAGCGCTGCGGGACGCGACAGGACTGCTCGGACTGAACCCAGCTAACGAGAGCGAACTGATCACTCGGGTCGATCTCGCCGAACAAGCCGCCACCGCCGCGCCGATCGACATGCCCGGCATGGTCATCCAGGTCCGTGCGATCCGCTATCAACTCGTCGAGGTGGCGGACGGCCCCATCTCGGCCTTCATGGCCGATGACGCGGCCCGGATCCTCGGCGACGGGATCGGCAAGCTCTTCTCCTGAACGCTGCCTGGATAGCCGTCGAATGAAGTGCGGCACGTCCGGCGGGCCGGGCCTACACCATAAGCGGCATTCTGCGCAGCGGCCATCAGTGAAATCAGCAACTGCCGAGCGGTCACGGCCCAGGAGGGTCCAGTGCCTCCGCCAGCGACAGCACCGCGGTGGCATGGCGGACACCTGTTCGGGATGAGGCGTCCGCGCCGCATCGTGACCAGGTCGGTGCCGCTCACGCTCCACGACGACGGGACTGCGCCGGCCAGGTCCGGCCAAGTAACCAGCGGCACACCGCGGCACCAACCCCGAACAACCAACCCGAACAAAACAACCAAAAGAACCCCTTGTCAGTCGCCGCCGGAGCAGGTAAGGCGCCCAAACCTTCCTCGCCATCTGCGGCTACATCTCGACCATCCGCAAGAACGGCCTCCGCGCGGCTACCGAACTACGTCACGCACTCCTCGGCAATCCATGGATGCCCCCGACCGTTGCGTGACCTGAACGGTCACCGCCGGCCCGCCGTGCTGATGCAGTTCGGTTGGTGCTGAACCAGTGCTCGACATCCGATCACCACCGGAGCACCATCAACGACCAGTTTTGACGCCGACCGAGGTGAAAGGCTCTACGAACGCGAGCAAGGCGTATAGCCGTCGGCGCCGGCTGCACGGCACGAGTTATCCGTTCCAACTGGCGCTCAGGGCGGTCCAGATCGCTCGACGCGCGACTTCAGACGCCAAGCCGGGTCGGCGAAGGCGATCACGTCGTCGATGACCTCCGCGAAGTCCTCGGGGAGCTTGGCGGCGTCTGGTCCGAGGCGTCGCCGGTAGGCGGTGTAGGCGCCGGCACGGACAACGCCGTAGTCGCCGATGACCTCAGCGAGCGGCCGGAGGGTGACATCGCGGTGCTTGGAGGTCGCGGCCAGGGCGGTGAGCAGGTCTGCCGCGGTGATGTCGTGGCTGCGGGTGAGCGTCCAGATGTCGGCGTAGTCGCGGACCCGGCTGTTGCCGGCGCCGAGCTCGACAGCGGTGCAGAGCTTCTCCGCCAGGACGACCGGTAGCGGGTACCCCAGGATCCTCAGGCGTGGATGGCCCCCGAGCAGAGTGGGGTAGTCGACGATGGTCGGTGGCGGGGCGACCGGGTCGCCGATGCTGATGTCCAGGCGCAGCTTCACGACTGCTCCGGCGACGGTTGCATCCATAGCGATCCGGACCCCGCCGTAGAGGTCTCCGTCGCGGATGGTGTTCGCCTTGGCGGTGTCGGTGCGGAACTCCACGCCGTCCTCGACCGGCGCGGGCAGTGCGGCGATATCGACGACCCGCTGAAGAACCGACTCCTCGTCGAGGTTCAGATTGCGGGCGAGGAAGTCAGCGTCGACGGTGGCGCGGCGGGCGTCCCAGGCTGCCAGCAGCATTCCGCCCTTGAGGACGAACCGGTCCGCGTAGCCGCTGGTCTCCAGGCGGGCGAGGAACCGCTCAAGAACGTAGATGACCATCAGCATCTGAGTCTGGCGTCCCTGTCGGCGGGCCAGATTCTGCAGGTCCAGATATGCGCGGCCACCTGCGTCGGCGCGGGTGGTTCGAGTCACGACACCTCCCTTACGATGCGGTCAGGACGTCAACCGCGGCCCGGACCGGCCCGAGCACATCCAGTGCCTTCGCGTACGCCAGGAGGTCCGCGACCCGGGAGTCACGTCGGGCCAGGTAACGACGCAGGGCGACGTGCGCGACCGACTCCCCGAGCTTGTGCCGCATTCGCATCAGGTCGACGACGGTCCGGCCTGGCGAGTAGATCCTCGCCCACTCCCCCGGCGCCACTTCGACCGTGTCCAAACCCAGCTCGAACGTCAGCGGGTCCCAGACGAACACCTCGACCGGCGGGTGGTCGAGCTTCGGCGGCCATGTCCGGCGCGGTACGGCGATCTGCACCGCCATGGGGATCTCGTCGGTCAGGTCGTGCACCGCCGCCGCCGACAGCAGGCACACCACTGCCCGCGGAGCCCGGAGCGAGACTGCCAGCAGATCCGGGTACGTCGCCGCTGGCGCGTCCGCCCGACGAAACACCCCCCGGGAGAGTTCGACGAGTTCTCCATCGTCTCGAGCCGCGTACAGGTCACGTGGGTGCACACCCGCAGCCCGCGCCTGCCCCGTCGTGAAGGTCGACGGAAGCTCCGGCAACCTCCTCATGGATAGAAGGCTAGACTTCTCGTCTTTGAATGACAAGTTATCTATCCAATGATCCCTCGGCGGGGGGAGATCCGCTGTGCTCATGCCGCGGTGAAGCCGAGTGTCCGGTATCCGGGCATGCGGCGTTGCAGCGAGGCAGCGAGGATCGGGGTGGCCGGATCGTGGTAGTCGTGGACCTCGGCGGTGTCCTTGCCGGGGGCGGCTCGGATCACCCGGCCGGCGCATTGGACGAGTAGGCCGTCGTAGGAGATCGGGCCGGCGAGGAAGAGGGTGTCGAGGGCGGGAGCGTCGAAGCCTTCGCCGATGAACGGTGTGGTGCCGATAACGAGCAGGCCTTCACCGGACTTGGCCGAGTCGAGTCGGTCGACAACCGCCCGGCGATTGGTAGCGCTCATCGCTCCCTGGAGCACGAGCGCCTGGCGTCCTCGCTCGGAGAGCATGGCCGTGAGAGCCTCGACGTGGGCGACCCGCCGGGTGAGGACCAGACAGTTGCGCCCACGCGTCAAAGCCGCGGCGACATCGTCGGCGATCAGAGTGTTGCGTGACTCGTCGATGGCCAGCCTTCGGTGCACCTCGGCCAGCGCGCCCGGCGCGTCCAGGTCCACATCGCCGGGCTTGAACGCGGTGTCGTGGAGGAACAGCACTCGTCGCGGTCCGGCGTCGGCGTGCATCGAGGCCGCGAGGGTGCCCTGTTCCTCGTCTGCCATGGTGTGGCGCACGGGGCCGAGCTGCCAGGTGACGAGCTGGCCGAGGCCGTCACGGCGGCTGGGTGTAGCGGTGAGGCCGAGCCAGAACTGCGCGGCGATCCGTTTGACCGAGTGTTCGTACGCAGCCGCGCCGAGATGGTGGCACTCGTCCACGATGACGTGTCCGTACCCCTGGGTGAGAGTGGCGATGTCGTCGCGTCTGGCCATAGACGGCAGCAGCGCGATGTCCACGGTGCCGGTGAGCTTGCGCCGGCCGCCGCCGAGTTGGCCGGCCCGGATGCCGAGGAACTGTTCGATACGCAAGCGCCATTGGTCGGCGAGGGCTTTGCGGTCGACGAGGACCAGGGTGGACGTGCCGCGTTCGGCGATCACGGCGCAGCCCATGACGGTCTTGCCGGATCCGGGTGGGGCGACGAGCAGCCCGTCATCGTGCGCGAGAAGGGCTCCGACCGCGGTGCTCTGCTTGGTGCTGAGTTCGGCGGTGAACGCGACGTCGATCTCCCGGCCGGGATTTCGCACGTCGGTGACGGACAACCGCGAGCCGGCCTGTTCGACGATGGAGACGATGGTGTGGCGTAGCCCTCGCGGCAGGACCAGGCGGTCGTCGAGGGTGAGGTCGTAGCCGCGGACGAATCGCGGGGTGTCCCAGGTGGACTTCCGCAGGCGTTGCAGTTCGTAGAACTTCGGGTTGGCCATGGCTGCGGCGTGCTTGAACGTCGCCAGGGCGGCCGGGGTCAGTTGAGCGGTCTCGATGCTGAGCCCGGCACCGAGTTCCGCGTGGAGCAGCGGGGGCAGTGCGGGATGGACCCGGGTGGCGGCGGATCGGCTGATCGCGGCGACGTCGGCGCCGGTGGTGGAGCGTTTCGCCTTCTGGGCGACGCGTTCCGCGGCGCCGGGAGTGAGCCGGTCCAGCGTCGAGAGGAATGCCCACTGGTCGTCGTACGGCTCCAATGTGCCGAGGTCGAGGAACGTGGTCAGGCCGTCCTTACGGCGCCGACCATACAGCGGCGCGGCGATCAGGTTGCCGAAGCCGCCGTCGGGAAGGACGTCCTGGTTGGGGAACAGCCGGTCGTATGACCGCAGGTCCATCGACCCGCGCAGCACCATCGCCTCGTGCACCAGCGCAGTGCCGACCGCCCGCGCCTTTGCCGCCGGAACCACATCGGTGAAAAAGATCCACACGTGGGCGCCCCGGCCCGACTGGGAGATCTCCAGCGCGGCCGGCACAGCGCTGGCCCGCGCCGCCTTGACATAGGCGAGCGCGTCGAGCATCGCCGTCGCGCCGTCGAAGTCAGCCACGACGAACTGGCACATGTTGCCGGGTAGCAGCGGGTACAGGCCCATGAACACGTCGCCGACCAGATGAGCGGCGACAACCCCCGGCGTACGGGGCAGATATACGGCGCCGCGCCGGTCCATGCCTTTACGCCAGCCGCCGGCAACGGCTGGCGACCACCCGGATGTACCCGTACGAGTGCTTTCCCAGCGCACGGCGTACACATCGGCGCGGGCCCGGAACCGGTCGGCGAACAACGCCAGCTTGTCGGCCACCGGCGAGGCCATCGTGACGAGCCCCGGCGCGGCGACCGGCGCGGACAGTTGCTCCGGCGACGGAGCCGTGTCCTGCCCGCGAAGCTCCAGCAGCCGCGACAGCCTGGCGTTCTCCGCCCGCAGCCGCTCCACCTCGCGGCGCAGATCGGCGAACTCGTCCACCGGACCATCCTCGCGTATCGGGCTCCGAACACTCCGTGACGGGTCGCTTGCTGAGCCTAGTAACGGTTGCCGTGACTACCAGAGCAAGGTTGGAAGTGTTCTGGCGCGTACAGCGCTCAAGCGGGGTGGCTGGTGGGGCCGTGGGTGTTCCGTGGGTGATCGGATGCCGGCGACCCTGGACGGATTCCATGCCTAGAATCTGGATTTCGGCCCCGAGCAACGACGCGCTTGGCGAACACAATGGGTAATGACCGCTCTGACCTGCCGATACTCGGCGGCGTCCTCCTGGATTCACGGGCGAGAATCCGGACGAAAATGCTTTACGTTCAGTAGCGGGACCAAAGAGGCTTTCTGTGGTTAAAAGTCCTCAGCTCTGCCATTGAGCTAGCAGCCCGCGGGCATCAGGTTACCCGACGGGACCAGACACGGTGCTCATGGCAGCTGAAGCCAGCCGCCGCCCGCGAATCACCGCCGGTCCTACGGCGTTTTCGGCAGCGTATAGCCGTTCGGCGAGCGTGGGGCCGGGGCCTGGAACGGGCCGCTCTGCGCCGGGCCGAGCACCAGGGTGTCGTCCTCCTCGGCCGGCATGATGAACTGCCTCGGATTCTGGTGCGCCGCCGTGAGTTGCTGGTGGCGCCATTCCTGCAGGACCGTCTGGGCGACCTCGCGTTGCACGTCCGCGATCTCCTGAACGAAGGCGTCGATCGAGGCGGTCTCCGCCGTGCGGCGGGCCTGGTTCTCGTACAGCGCCAGGTCCTGGCCGCCCTGCAGGTCGTCGGCGGCCACCTCGTGGAATGCCTCGTCCTTGCATTCGCGCAGCCGGTCGTAGACGCTCGGGTTGCCGATGCTCAGCAGGATCTTGAACAGGACCGGCAGCACCTCGAAGGCGGTCAGGAACAGGATCAGCACCAGGTGGGCCATGCTCAGCGTCGCGTTCGCCTCGGTCAGCCGGCTCATCGCCGTCATCCGGGCCAGCAGGCCCTCGTTGTTGCGTTCGGAGGCGGCGAATTCCGCCTGGGCGGCGTCGCGCGCCGCGGTGGATTCCTTGAGAGCGGCGCGGGCGGCTGCCAGGTCCGTGCGGACCTGGCCCAGGCTTCCGGTACGGGTGCCGCGCGCTGTCGCCTCGGCCTGCTCGACCGCCGCCGCCAGTTCGGCCCGTTCGCGCTTGAGGCGGTCCCGGTTGGCCTTCTTGAGCAGGAACGACTTGCCCTGACCCGCCTTGCCGCTGCCGCAGGAGCCGTCGTCCTCGCAGAGCACTTGCTGCACCGCGTCCTGGTAAGCCTTGTCGGCCGCGGCGTAGTCGGCGCGGGCCTTGCCCACGGTCGGGTCGCCGCTCACGTCCCCGCCCTTGTCGAGGTCGGCCTGCATGGACCGCACCGAGCCGGTGAGCCCGGGGATGCGGGCGAAGCGCTCGTCGGTGGCCAGTTTGCGGGCGAAGGTGTCCTGGGCCTCCCGCTGCATGACCTGCAGTTCGGCGTTGATCTCGTCCTGGAAGATCCGCAGCGTGAGCGGGGTCGAGACGACCAGGCCGATCAGGGTGCCGAGCAGCACGCGGGGTGCCGCGAGCATCAGGTTCTGCCAGACCGTCGCCCGGCGCTGGGTTCCCGAGATCAGCCAGCGGTCCAGGTTCATGATCGCCACGCCCCAGGCCAGGGCCAGCACCACGCAGGCGACCAGCGGCAGCTTCATCGCCATGTGCAGAGCGAAGCCGCAGGACAGCGCACCCATCAGCGAGGTGGTGAGCACCGCGCCGCCTAGGCCGAGGTACTTGACGCGCTCACCGTACGGGCAGGTCCGGAGGATCTCGGGATCCGCGCCGGACAGCCAGATCAGGGGTGAGTTCATGGGTTGCGCCTTTCGGTGGTGCGCCGGGACGACGGGAAGCGGGGCGGTGGAGAACCGGTGGACCGCGGCGCGTCCCTGGGCAGCCGGGCTGAGACGGGATCGGGCAGGTCGGGGCGTTTGTGCAGCGGGATCGCGGGTGCCGGCCGGGCCGACGGCGGTACGGGAGGGCGGTAGGTCCGGTCCCCGGGCCTTCCGGCGCCGGGCTGCAGCGAGAGTGGGAAGCGCACGTGGACGGTGCCGAGCGTCGGCACTCGCAGCACCTCGATGCGCGCGGTGCGGGCCTCGACGACGCCGAACGGGCCGACGGCGTGCAGGGTGACGGGCCGGGGGCGGTCGATCGGCACCGCCACGCTGCCGTTCGCCGGGCCCGCGTCACGACCGTCGAGCAGGATCCGGTGCGCGAAACGCGTACGCCAGGAGACGAGGACGCTCTCGCCGCTCAGCACGTAGCCGCGGTCGATGCGCAGGTCATCGACGACCGGCTCACCGATCCACCGGCCGAGGGTGTGGCGCCAGGCGTCGGCCGTGGGCCGGGCCGCGCCGTCCTGCCAGCCTTGCTGGAAGGCCCGGGCGAAGAGGTCGAGCACCTCGTCGGGCAGCGCCCGAAGCACGGCGGAGTAGCGCAGCGCGAAGGCCGCCGAGCCGGTCAGGTGATGCTCCGGCCAGGTCCGGCTCCGCAGGTAGCTGCCGATCACACCCGGGCTCAGGTCCGGCAGGAAGTGGTAGGGATGGTGGCCGGTCAGCACCTCGTGCAGCGCCACCGCCAGCGACCAGCGGTCGGCGGCGGCGGTCGCGGCCTCGGGGTGCTCACCGACGCCGTCGTACAACTCGGGCGCGAGGTAGCCGGCGGCCGCGCCGACGGCCAGCGGCAGGCGGCCCGCGTCCGGCGTCAGCGTCGCGGACTCCACCTCGGTGATCCGTACGCTGCGGTCGGCGGTCCGGACCAAGAAGGTGGACGAGTCCAGCCCACCGTGCACCGCGCCGAGGCCGGCCAGGTCCCCGGCCGCACCAGCCAGCGCGTACCCGAGTTCGAAGCGGGTGCGCATCGGCTCCGCTCCGAGCAGCCCGGAGGCCAGCGCCGCGTGCAACGTGAGGTAGCCCTCGGCGTACGGATCCGGGGCGAGCACCGCATGCGCGCCGGTTCGGCCGGGAAGGTCCACTGTGCCGTGCCAGACCGCTGCCGCCGCCAGCCCGTCCGGCAGCGGGTGAGCGCGGGCGGTCAGCCGCTCGTGCAGGTCGGCGGTGTGGGTGGCATGCCGGTTGCCGAGCACCGGGAAACCCAGCAGCAGCCCGGCGATCGGCCGGCCGTCGAGGCTGTCGACCTGGTATCCGTAGGTACCCAGGCTGCCCGGCCGGTGCCGGTAGCCGAGCACGGAACCGGCCGTCGGCAGGCCGGGGCCGGCGCTGGTGCGGACCGTGCGAACGGTCGCCGTCCGGGTGGTCATTTCAGCAGCACCGTGTGCCGGCGCCGGGAGCGCAACTCGGCGAGCCGGGCCCACCACTCGTCGGCGAGTTCGGTGGGATCGTCCACGGCGGCAAGCAGGATGCGCAGGTCGTCCGGGCAGGCCACGTGGGCTCCCGGAGAGACCAGGGCGAGCACGTCGACACCGCCGGGCAGCCCGTCGGGGGTGAGGCCGAGGAACCCCTCGGCGAGATCGGCGAGGGCCACCGTGGCGCCGTCGGTGCGGGCCGCAGTGGGACACGGCACCCGCAGATCCCACGGCCGCGGCGCGTCCACGGGGATGACCCGGACCAGGTCGGATCCGTAGATCACGGCCGCGAAGCCGTGGTCGTCACCGCCGGGTCCGGCCTCGATGCGGGCGACGGTAAGCGCGATCGCGTCGTCGACGACCCGGCGCACGGCCGGGTCGGCGCAGCGGGCGGCGTCGAGGGTGAAGACCACGAGGCGGTGCGCCGCACGGGGTACGGGCGGCCGGGCGGCGATCATGGCAGCCTTCCGTCGGCCCGGACCGTCCGCAGCACCGGCAGCAGACCGTGCCGTCGGACGGCGGTCCTGGCCTGCCGGAAGCCGTCGCCGTACACCGGGTCGGGATCCTGCGCGATCGCGTCGCGTAGCAGCCGGGCCCGGGGATCGCGCTGCCGTTCGAGCCAGCCGTCCGAGGCGAGCTGGCTCAGCCCTTCGGCGATCGGCGGCGCCACGACGCCGAAGCCCCGCTGGACCATCCAGGCGTGCATGCACTCGTGCGCGACGACGGCACCGAACTGCGGTGCGGGCATGCCGGCGACGATCGCCAGGTCGACGACCTCGACGTCGATCGAAACGGTGCAGCCCAGCACCGTGCCGGGGTGCGCGCCGCTCAGGCCGGCCATTTCGCCGGCGGTGACCAGCCGCACCCGTACCGGGGCGGTCAGTCGCAGGCCGAGTTCGTGCAGGCCCGCGCGGACCCGCGGCAGCATCGCCTTGACCCCGTCCTGAGTCAGGACCGCCGTGCGCGCGCAGCGCGGGCAGAGCCCGTCGGTGGCGGCAGCGGGCGCGGCACAGGATCTGCAGGGCGGATTTCCGGTGTGGAGCAGGCAGACGCGCTCGCCCAGCGCCGTCTCCCACCAGGTCGCGCCGAGGCTACCTCGGCAGAGCCGGCACACGCGCGGATCAGACGGGGATCCAGCCATGCGGGCCGCGCCTCCATCCGAGCTCGCGGGCCGGCTGGGCCGGCACGGCGGCGGCGACCACGGGCATGGCCGCGATGCCGAGCCGGGCGCGCAGGTAGAAGACCCAGTCGCGGGCCAACGGGCGCAGCTCCGGGTCGTCGCCGAGGCCGAGTTTGAGCAGCCGCAGGCCGCGTGCGTCCAGGAGGCCCGCCGCCGTCTGCCACTGCCGGTTGAGGGACGCACCCTTGCCGGGAACGAGACAGCGCAGTACGAACAGGGCCAGCTTGTAGCGATCGGTCATGAAGCTCTGTCCGCCGACGCGTTCCGGTGGGTCCCAGTCGGGGCTGTGCTGCTGCTTGTTGACCGCCGCGGTGCCGTGCACGCGGGCCGCGTCGCAGTCGACCAGCAGGACGTTCGGCCGCGGGCGCAGGCTGTAGAGCACGTTGCGGGCCGACACGTCGCCGTAGACCAGGTTGGCGCCGTGCAGGATCGACAGGATGTAGGAGAAGCGTTCGCAGATCCGCAGCCGAGTGTGGGGATCGCTGTCGGCCGGCACGTCGACCTCGCGGCGCCGGGCCACCGCCGCGTCGAAGATCAGGTGCTGAATCTCCCGGGGCACCTGATCGCGGCTTCCCGACGGCAGCAGCATGTCCTCGAAGTAGCCACCGGGGATCAGCTTCATGAGCACGCCCAGCGGCTCGTCGGCGGGCCCGGCGACCGCACACAGCGGCCACGCGGTCATCTCGTCCAGCACGGCCCGGCGCTGGGCAGCCAGGCTGCGCCGGACGTCGACCAGCTTCTCCAGGCCGCTCAGGGTCACCTGGACGACGTTCAGGTTGTACTCCTTGAAGACCAGTTCGCCCGGCTCATCCACGAGCCAGAAATCGTCGAGCCGGTAGATCGTGCCGTTCGCCCCGCCGTTCAGCCGCGTCCTCGGGCCCAGCGCCGACTCCGGCACGGAGGCCCGGCGCCGGGTGGCAGCGGCCGGCCCGGCTGGGCTCACCGCGGTTCCGGCGGGCTCGCCGGCCAGATCGCCACGACCGTACGGTCGTCGTCGTAGCTGCGCCGGCCGAAGCCGACCTGGTCGGCGAAGACCAACGCGGCCGGCGGCCGGCGCCACCACTCGGCGAGCCGCGCGGCCACCTCGCCGCGGGCCTCGGCGATCGGATCGCCGGTGCCGTCGGTCATCAGCAGCAGCGTCGACCGGTGGTCCAGGGTGTGCTCCAGGTACGGCAGCCCCGCCGGGTCCCGGGGCACCTTCGGCAGCGCGACGACCCGGGAGCTGCCGACCTCCTCGCCCTCGCCCTTGATCGCGGAGAGGCTCGTCCAGGCGCCGTCCGGCGCGATCGCCCAGGCGGGCGAGTCGCCGATCCAGGCCACGTAGACGTGCCGCAGGCCGTGCCGCTGGTAACCGGTCTCGCACACCAGGAAGGTCGCGGTCGTGGCCATCGCCGCCGCGACGTCGGTCTCGGTGGGTGCCGCGTCGGCGTACCGCTCGGCGTTGTTCCGGCGCAGGCTGCGGGTGCCCTCCGCGAGGATCGTGGCGGCCAGCCCGGTGAAGATCTCGTGCCACGGCAGCGAGTTCGCGGCCGTGCCCTCGTCGAGGCGGCGCGCGACCTCCCGGGGGCCGCGGCGGGTGACGAAGGAAGCCGCCTCGTGGGACAGGCTGCCCGCCGACACGCCGTCGGCCACCACCGCGACCAGCCAGTCCTGTGCCGCGGTGACGGCGAAGCCGTACGCGTCCTGGCGCGGGATGCCGTTCTGGCGGTGGGACAGCCCACGCACGCTCGCCGCGCGTACCTCCAGGTCGCGGACCGTGCCGTGATCGACCGCGGTGTCCGGGGGCTGGGACGGGTCGGTGCGCAGCAGCGGGCGCACCTCGGCGTAGGCCCGTCCGGGGTCGCCGATGGTCGCGGGCGGGTCGGCGCCGTGCGACGGGTCGTGCAGCGCGATGTCGACGTCGGAGTCGAGGATCATCGTCAGCTCAGCCAGTCGTCGTCGACGTCGATGGTCGGCGGGAGCTGGCTCTTGTCCGGGAGGACGAAGCCCGAGTTGCCGTCGACCGCGCTCTGCCCCGAGGAGAGCACCGAGGAGATGAGGATCTCGGCCATCGCCTTGATCGCGGCGGCGGCGTCCGCGCCGGACTTCATCATGTAGAGCTTGCTCTTGCCGGCCGGGTGCACGAGCTGGCGCATCGTGTCCTTGCCGGCCTCGTCGACGCCGCACGGCACGAAGACCGGATACCACTTGAAGCCGCTTCCGGTCTCCTTGTCGTAGGTGGTCAGCGCGACGAAGTCGCTCTGCCACCCGTCCATCGGCTCGCCGTCGCTCAGGAAGAAGACGGCGGGCCGGTGCACCTTGAAGCCGTCGGCGCGCAACTGGCCGATGTCCTGCTGCAACTGGCTGCGCAACAGCCGGAACGCCGCGCCGAAGTCGGTGCCGCCCCGCACGACCAGCTTCGGCAGGTATTCCTGCCCGCTCATGTCGGACAGCGGCAGGAGGACCTTGGCATCGTCGGAGAAGTCGAGCAGACCGAAGCGGATCTTGTCAGCCAGGATCGGATTCTTGGCCAGCGCGTCGGCCACTGAGGGCAGGATCTGGTTCGCGGCACCGATCTTGTCGCCCATCATCGAGTACGAGACGTCGACGACCAGGTAGAACGGCAACAGGATTCCCTGTTCGGACATGAGTGCCTCCGTGCTGTCGGGTGGTTCAGGAGAGGGTCTGGACGATCTCGGCGATCCCGTGAACCGCGCCGGCCACGGCGCCGACCTCGCCGGCGCCGATCAAGAGATCGCGCAGCAACGCGAGCAGGTGGTCCCTGCGCGGACGCGGCGAGCCGGCCTCGGCGCGTACGGCGAGCGCGGCCGCCTTGACCCGTTCCGGCTCGGCCAGGTCGGCGCGATGCCGGTTGACGATCTCGAACAGCGCGGCGATCGCCGCGGTCAACTGGTCGGCCGGCGAGCCGTACTGGTTCACCGTGCCGTTGGGGCCGATGACCTGCGTGCCGCCGCTGATGTGTTTGATCTCGATGTTCATCTCGGGCTCCTCGCTACGGGGTGGCCGCGGGCCCCCAGGGCGCCGCGGTGGGCTGGCCCGGCACGGCGGACGGCTGCTGCTGCACGACCGTGCCGTTCGCGCCGATGACGGTGTTGCCGTTGGTGATCGAGCCGATGCTGATGCTCTGGTTGACGATGCTGGTCTGCTGCCGGGTGAACTCGGAGGTGTCGATCCCGTGCGCGCTCAGGAAGTCGAAGATCGACTCCAGCATCGCCTGACGCAGGATGCCCAGGTCACGGTCCTCGTCGGCGTACTGGAAGAGACCGATCCGCTCCGGGCTGGCCGCGTCCTTGCGCAGCCCGTTCAGGGCGCCGTAGTCGTAGATTGGGCTGCGCCGCGCCTGCTTGCGCTGCTGGTTGAGGGCTTTTGCCCGGCGTGCCGTGCCGCCGGCGTGGCGGAGCAGCGCGCGCGGGCTGCGCAGGATCTCGCCCAGCGTTCCGGTCAGGGAGCGCAGCACGACCCGCCAGGCCACGTTCCTGGGCAGGAACGCAGCGACGCACAACTCCGCCCGCAACGGCAGCAGCACGAAGGCGTGATGCTCGACGAACAGGTAGGCGGCGGTCCGCTCGACCCGGACGAACACCTCGACGACCAGGTCACCGCCCCACGAGACCTTGCGCAGGCACAGGTACGTGCGGGTGGTCGGCTGCGGCTGGACGATCCCGGCGCGCAGCGCCGCGGGGCTGACCGCGGTCACCGGACGGCTCATCGGATCGGGGTGGAGCCCCGGCACGGTGCCCGCCGCGGTGCCGGCCACGAACAGCCGGTTGTGCACGTCCAGACCGGGAATCCCGGTGCGCCGGGCCGCGAGGGTCAGGTCCTTGTGCAGGTCGGCCGCGGTGAATGGGCGGACCGCCCGGCCCGGCTGCGCGGGCCGGGCGCAGTTGACGTTGAGCTTCCACCGGGCCAGCAACTCGCCCGAGCCGACGAACGGCTCACCACCGGAGAAGATCACCACGTTCGAGGTCATCGTCGAGGTGAGGTACGCCTCCGTCGCCGCGTCGAGCGCGGGCGCCAGGTCGCGCGGATCGGCCGGGTCGTCGCGGACGGCCAGCGCCAGGTGATAGCCGGCGAGGCGGTGCACCAGCAGCACCGCGAAGCCCGCGATCCAGCCGCCCAGCAGCAGCATGATCAGCAGCGGCGCCGCGGCCTCGCCCCCGGCCACCAGCACCGGCAGGGCGAGCAGCAGCGTGCCCACCAGCACCCCGGCGAGCAGGATGTGCTGCCTGCGGTGGCGGGTCACGGCGAGATCCGCGTGCCGGGCCAGCGCCACCAGGTCCATGCCCGGGCTCGGGCCGAGGGCACGCAGCGACACCCCGGTGAGGGCGCCGAGCACGTATCCGGCGAAGGAGTCGGAGAGGTGCACGGCCGAGCACAGGTAGCGGTCGGCGTACGAACCGGCGCTCGTGGTCGGGGCGGTCATGGTACGGGCACGGAACCCTTCGTCTATGCGTTCGTTAGCTGCTGAGAGAGAACTTAGGGACGCTCTGGCGCAGCTATGGCGCAGCAGGATCGGGGGAACGGGTAGCAGTGGCGGGCCACTCAGGGCGGCAGGGTCGCTGCGCAGACGAGCTACGCCGCCTGCTGGAAGGCCCGTACCGGTACGTCTGGCTGCGGGCGGTGAGCCGCACGCACGGCGAGCGGATCAACTTCAGCGCGGTGGCGAAGGTGCTGGCCCGCGCGGCCGAACTGGACCGGCCCGAGGGCGTGCATCACCGGGAACTCCGCGACCGGGTGCGCCGGGCGCTGACCCACGATCGGCTGACGAACGACACTCTCGAGCTGTTCATCCGGGCGTTCGGCATCCGTAGTCCCGACGCCGAGCGACTGTGGACGCTGCTGCTGGAACGGCCGGCGGTGCCGGAGCCCCGAGCCCCGCGGAGCACCGACGACAGCGTGGAGATCGACCGCCGCTGAGGCCTTCGCCGAGACTCATACATTTGGATGATTCGCTCGGCGGTGATCTTCCAAGTGCCGTCTCCGGCAGCGTTCCGCTCCGGCTGCTCGTGTTCGCGACCGAGCAGCACCCGGTCGGCGACTACGCGCTCGCGGTGCAGCGGATGGACGATCTCACCGCCTGCCCCGCCGTGCCGCAGACGGTTCCGGACGGCGCCGCCGGGGCGACCCTGTCGCTGTCCGGCGACCGGTTCGCCGCCTGCTTCGCGATTCCGGCCGCCCGGCATGCGGCGCGCGAGCTCGTCACCCTGGACCGGATCACCGGTACGGGCACCGCGGGGTTCGATGTCTACGGGTCGGGCCGGCGCATCTGCACGGCCGGGCCCGGCGGCGCCGGTGCCGCATCGTGCCGGCTCGCCGACGGCGCGAACACCGTCGTGGTGCAGGCCGCCGGGGCGGCTTCCGCGTCGTACCGGATCGGCCGGGTGGACGCCGCTCCGGCGACCGGCTGCCGGATGCCGACCGACCCGGCGATGGGCGGCCGGGCCGGCGAGGGAACGCTCAGCGAACCCGGTGAGGTGCACTGCTACCGGGTCGGCGGGCCCGCCGTGATCAGCCTGCGTACCGCCGGGCCGGCCGCGCAGGTGCTGGTCACCGACGCAGCCGGGGACGTGTGGCGATGCCCCGCCGGGCCGTGCGGGTCGCGGGGCGAGCACGTGTTCGTCCTGGCGGACCCGGCCGGCGGTCCGGCGTCGTACCAGCTCGACACCTGGACCCTCGCCGGATGCCCGACGGCATCGCTGGCCAGGGACCGCCGCGGCGAGATCTCCGGGACCCTGACGGGTGCCGACCGGGCGGACTGCCTCGGGTTCGCGGCGAGCGACGAGGAGGATCTGCGGGTCACCGTCGCCGGCGCTCCGGGCGGGCCGGTGCCGTACCTGGTCAACCCGACCGGGACGGTCCGGCAGTGCCTCGCCGACAGCGACGTCTATCTGTGCCGCACGGACGTGGCGGCCGGCTCGCCGACCGGGCTCGTCCACCTGGTGCTCAGCACGCCGGGGCAGCCGGATCCGCTGCCGTACCAGGCTCGGGTGGAGTGTGCCGGAAACCCCTGCGGGGGCGTGACCTTCTGGGTCGAGGGCGTGGCCAACGCGATCGGCCCCACCGGCTCCGGCACCGTCACGCTGCACGGCGGCGGCTTCGACAGCCGGGACACCGTGACGCTGACCCGTCCGGGTCACGGGTCGATCCCGGCCCCGGTGCGCACGGTCTCCGCGGACGGGAGCGTTCTGACCGCCGGCGTGAACGTCGCCGGTGCGGCGGCGGGTGCCTGGGACCTCACGGTGCAGTCGTTCCGGACGTCGGGCTTCCTGACGATGACCGGCGTGGTGCCGGTGACCCCGGCGCAGTTCACCGCCACCAAGGCGCCGTCGATCGGCGGCGCGGTGCGGGTGGGTTCGACGGTACGGGCGGTGCCGGGTCAATGGGCTCCGGCGCCGACGGCGTACGCCTACCAGTGGTCGGCGGACCAGGTGGCGATCAAGGGAGCGACCGGGGCGACGTACACCGTCCCGGCAGCCCTGCGTGGCAAGCGGCTGACGGTGACGGTGACCGCCAAGCGTCCGGCGTACCAGAACACCACCCGGCAGTCCGCCGCGGTGACGGTCGGCTGGGGGATCGCGCCGAAGGCGACGAAGACCCCGAAGATCACCGGTACGGTGCGCGTGGGCCGGACGGTGCAGGCGTCGGTGGGCGCCTGGTCGCCGAAGGCGAGTGCCTACCGGTACGAGTGGCGGCTCAACGGCAAGGTGATCAAGGGCGCCGCGGCGGCCAAGTTGAAGATCAGGAAGTCCTGGGCCGGCAAGAGACTGACCCTGGTCGTGATCGCGAAGCGGGCAGGTCACACGGACGGCCGCGCCGCCGGCGCCACCGTCACGATCAAGCGGTAGCGGTCCGGCATTTGTTCTTCATCGGCGCCCGACCGTGCCGATAGATCCCGGGGGAGGCTGCCGATATGACCGGGTCGCTGGACGGCCGTGCGGAGTTGGTCGCTGCGCTGATCGCCATCGAGGACCAGTTCGCCTGGGTCGACCTGGACACCCTGCAGGACGCCGTGGACCTCGAGGAGAGCGCCAGGCTCCTCGGCGAGGAGGAGTTGGCCGTCCGCGCCCGCATCTGCCAGGCCAAGATGTGGATGCGGATGGGCGAGGTCGCCGCGACGGCCCGCCGGGTCCGGGAGATCCATCGCTGGGGCGTCGTGCACGGCTCGGCCATGGTGCAGGCCCGCGCCCATCTGCTGTGGGCGAACGTGCACCGGCACCTGGGAGACCTCGCCGCCGCGCTGGAACACTCGTTGCTGGCCGTCGAACTGCTCGACGACACCGCGACGCCGAGCACCCAGATCTGGCACCGCGCCAAGCTCGCCGACGCGCTGGGGCAGGTCAACTCGATGGACGAGGCCCGGCTGCACTACCGGCAGGCCGAGGATCTCGCGACCACCCATCAGCTTGCCTGGCTCCGGATGGCCGTCCTCAACAACTGGGCGTACATGGAGCTGACCTGTGGTTTCGCCGAGGCCGCCCACCAGGTCGCGGAGCGGCTGCAGGCGGTCGCCACGGCCAACGGCTTCGAGCTCGACGGCGCCGACCTGGACACCATCGCCAACATCCAGGTGGCCAACGGGCAGTTCGCGGAGGCCGAGCGGATCATCGAGCGGGCCATCGCCCGCGACGAGGGCAACGGTGCCGAGGAGGCGGACTCCCTGGCCGAATACCTGCTCACCCTGACGGCGGCCCAGCGCGGTCAGGGCGCGGCCGATCGAGCGCAGGCCAGCCTCGACGAGTGCCGCGCGCTCTGCGTCGAGCGCGAGCTGGGCGAGATCCTGGTACGGGTACAGCAGGCGCAAGCCGACCTGTACGCCGACCGGGGCGAGTTCGCCGCCGCGTTCGAGACACATCGGGAGTTCTTCGCCGCGTACCACCGGCTGCACTCGTCGCAGCGGGAGGCGCAGGCCCGCAACCGGCACGCGATGTTCGAGACCGCCGAGGCCCGCCAGGACGCCGAACGGTTCCGCGAGCAGGCCCGCCGCGATCCGCTGACCGGCCTGCGCAACCGCCGCTACGTCGACGAGCAACTGCCGCTGCTGATCGGCGACACGGGCCGGCCGCTGACCGTCGCGATCGTCGACCTCGACCACTTCAAACGGATCAACGACCGGTTCTCCCACCACACCGGCGACCGGGTGCTCGTCCGGGTCGCCGAGGTGCTCGAGGCCGAACTGACCGCCGCCGCCCCGTCGGGCTTCGTCGCCCGGCTGGGTGGCGAGGAGTTTCTGCTGGTGCTGCCCGGAACCGGCGCGGCCGCAGCCGCCGAACACCTGGACCGGATCAGAAAGACCCTCCGGGATCACGACTGGCGGACCACGGCGCACGGACTGTCGGTCACCGTCAGCATCGGCGCCGCCGAAGCCACCACCCGAACGACCCAGGCCGAGCTGCTGGCTGCCGCCGACCGCCACCTCTACACAGCGAAACGCGGCGGACGCGACCAAGTCGTCCTGAACGGTAACCGCATCTCGACGAGCGTCGCGGCTTAGTCGGTCCACGGCGGGCCGGTGCCATCTAGGATCTTGTTTCCGCGCGGCGATCGAAGCCGCCGGATCCCCGGGGAGGATCCACGTGCACCGTTCCGCCTGGCCGGCCCGTATCGGCCTGCCCCTGCTCGCCACCATCGCCGCCGGCGCGTTCGCCGCGCCCGCGCAAGCAGCCACCGCCGGTACCGCCTCGGTCACCGAGACCACCAAGGTCCAGTACAAGGCCGGCAAGGGCAAACAGAACAAGGTCGTCGTCACCCGCTCCGGCAACACCATCACCATCGACGACAAGGTCACCGTCAAACCCGGCAAGGGCTGCAAGGCCGTCAAGGGCGACAAGACCAAGGTCCGCTGCACCACCAAGAAGGCACCCACCCGGGTCCGGGTCTACACCTACGACCGCAACGACTCCGTGGTCAACAAGACCAACCTCGCCATGACCGCCGACGGCGGCACCGGCAACGACACCCTCACCGGCGGCCCCCGCGGAGACGCCCTCCGAGGCGACTCCGGTGCGGACAAGCTCTACGGCCTCGCCGGAAACGACGGGCTGTCCGGCGAGGACGGCAACGACCGCCTGTACGGCGCGGACGGCAACGACAATCTCGACGGCAGCACCGGCAACGACACGCTGTACGGCGGCAACGGCCACGACTACCTGTCGGGCATGGCGGGCAACGACAAGGAGTACGGCGGCGCGGGTGTGGACCTCTTCTGGGAGACGTCCGACCCGAATGGCCCGGACGCCGACCTGTTGGCCGGCGGCAGCGGCTCCGACACCGTCGCCTACACGTCGCGGTCGAGGTCGGTGACCGCCGACGCGGACGGCGTCAAGGGCGACGACGGTGCCAGGAACGAGCACGACACCATCGGCACCGACGTCGAGGTTCTCTCCGGCGGCGACGGCGCGGACCGGCTCGTCGGGACGAACCACGCGGACGTCCTCGTCGGCGCGCGTGGCAACGACACGCTGATCGGCGGGGGCGGGAACGACGTTCTCCTGGGCGAGCAGGGCCGAGACCATCTGAACGGTGGCGCCGGCAACGACTCGCTCGCGGGAGACGACGCCGCACTCGGCACGCCGGTGGCGGATGTGCTGATCGGCGGGAGTGGCCGGGACAAGGTCTCCTACTCGGGCTACCCGAAGGCGGTCACCGTCGACCTCGACGGCGCCGCCGGTGACGACGGACAGGCCGGCGAGCACGACACGGTCGGCGCGGATGTCGAGGATCTCGACGGCGGCAACGGCAACGACCGGCTGACCGGCAACGCCGCCGCCAACACGATCTACGCCGAGGACGGCAACGACGTCGTGCACGGCGGCCCGGGCAACGACCTCATCGAGGGCGGCGACGGCCGTGACCGCCTCTACGGCGACGCGGGTGACGACGAACTAGGCGGCACAGACGGCTACCAGTTCACCATCGCTGACCTGTTGGACGGCGGAACCAACACGACCGCCGCGGGCGACATCTGCCAAGCCCAGCCGAACGACACCACCGTCAACTGCGAACGGGACCGCCCGTAGCCCGCAACGAAAACGGCCCGACCGTCGGGGCCGTACCAGCGGGAGTGACTTCTCCCCCGCCGGTGCGGCCCCGATCGGTCGGGCCGTTCAGGTCAGCGAACTGTTACTTCGCCGCGCGAGCGGTGGCCACGCGGGCCTGGGCCTGCAGCACGGCCTTGGCCGAATCCACCGACTTGGCCGCGGCCGAGGCGCCAGCAACCGTGGCGGGGACCACGGGGCTCTCGCAGTTCACCGTGGTGCCGGCCGCCATCACCAGGCAGAAGTCGCCCGCCACGGTGTTGGCGCCGCCGTCGAGCCGGTCGAGGGCCGCGTCGCTGCCGACCTGCTCGCCGTCCTCCCCGATGAACTCGCCGATGAGCACGTCATCGCCCGCGCCGCCGGCGATCTTGTCGTTGCCGGCCCTGCCGAACAGGATGTCGTCGCCGACTCCGCCGGTGATCGCGTCGTTGCCCGCCTCGCCGGAGACGATGTCGGCGCCCGCATCGCCGGCGAGCGTGTCGTTGCCCGCCTCACCTACGACGGTGTCGTCGCCGGCCGCGCCAGAGATCTGGTCGTTGCCCGCGCCGCCCAGGAGGTCGTCGTTGCCCGCATCGCCGGAGATGGAGTCGGCGTCGGCATCGCCGGTGATCTGGTCGTTGCCCACGCCGCCGACCAGCCGGTCCTTGCCGGCGCCGCCGAAGATCGTGTCGATGCCCGCATCGCCGAAGACCTTGTCGACGCCCGCGCCGGCCTCGACGTGGTCGTTACCGACACCCCCGCCGATGTAGTCGTTACCGGAACCGCCGAAGATCGTGTCGTTGCCCGCCTTGCCGTACAGCTTGTCGTTGCCGGCGCTGCCCTGCAGCTGGTCCTTGCCGGCGCCGCCGGTCAGGGTGTCGTTGCCGGAGCCGCCGTCAGCGAGCATGTAGACCGAGGTCTTGTTGGTGACCGAGTCGTTCTTGTCACCGAGGGCGACGCTGAGCTTCGTCGTCTTCTTCTTGGTCGTGCACTTGACCTTGGTCTTGTCGCCCTTGACCGCCTTGCAGCCCTTGCCTGCCTTGATGGCCACCTTGTCGTTCAGGGTGACCGTGCGGCCGGAGATGGTGACAACCAGACCATTGCTCTTACCCAGCAGGGCGTTGAACTGGACGGCGGACGAGCCGACCACCTTCGCCAGGCCCGCCGACGCCGCCTGGGCGGGCATCGCGAACAGCGCGGTGGAAGCGACCGCAGCAGCGGTGCAGCCGAT
>Ga0307516_10002117_pt1 | contig 26903 bp, 30 predicted proteins | sample 19_EM_MG_FD_203310 | JGI IMG/M metagenome (GOLD analysis project Ga0307516, IMG submission 203310) | Populus trichocarpa ectomycorrhiza microbial communities from riparian zone in the Pacific Northwest, United States - 19_EM | ecosystem: Host-associated > Plants > Roots > Unclassified | place...
AAGTCGCAACATGGCCATTCCGCCCTGCAATGGCGAGATGCCTACAGCAGAGACTGAGAAAACACCGAGAACTCGTTCTGGATCTCACACACCTTCCATTCCTCGTATACCGCGCTTTATATGGACCCCCATCCAACTTCCACTCCCTCCTTCCCCTCGCTGCCTCCTGCCCCGCCCCCTTCACAATCTCATCCTGCCCAACTCTCCACGTCTTCTCCATCTCCCCCTCTACCTCCATCTTCCCCGCCTCGTCCATTAACAGCATCTCCGCATCCTCCAACAGCACCTTCGCGCGGCTCGTCTGCGCCGTATGCCGGTTCAGCTCCGCGCGCAGCTTTTTATTCGCTATATGCGTGTATGTTGCGGGTGCATCAGGGAGTTTAGAGAAGGACTTTGGGACGGAGGTGTGTTTGGCGACGGAGTGCAGCGTGCGGTCGTTAGATCCGGCGTGTTTTGAGTTGTGAGAAGCCTTTCGCTTTTTAGCCAGAGGCTTGACCGCGTCTGCCTTTGCGATGAGTGCATCCATGACAAGAAAAACTCTTTGCCACGTGGGTGTTTGATCAGGATGGCTCCTACCTGATCGCGTCTTTGGATTTATTTTGCAATTCGACGTGCTGGTCCCCACCCCGAATTTAGTCTGCTGATCCCATTTCTTCTATGCCTCATGGCCATGGACCTGTTCGCTGATGAGTTCGAATATCCTTATTTCGTGAGTGATTTCGCCGCTCCTCACTTGGCTCCTCACATCAGTTCACATAGAGCTCACCTTTGACGTCAAATCTCGGCATTTGTCTTTCAAATTCAACGCGGTTGCGAACAATGAGGTCCCTTCTGCAGGTATATCAAGTACATACTACCTCCCGCTCCCCGGAGCCGATATGAAAGTCTATTCACCCCTTCACCTTCGCCTCCACCCCCTGCTCCTGCTAAAAGTTGAACGGTGTTCGTGTCCCATGTGGCAGTACCACCTCTTCCACCGGGGCGCAACAAATCTGATTATCAACGAACAAAGACCGTTCTAGACCATCCTTGAAGCACTACGTGAGCCTTCGAGATGCGCTTCAGGCCTCTATTTCGTACAATCCCAAGGTTGGGGTTCATCGGACGAAGCCAAGCCGGGATACCGCTGCGCAGCATGTACTCAAGAACACTTCCGAATATATTTACATTAGCGATGGCGAAGACGAGGACTATACGCCTTCTAATCTGAGGAAGGGTGCGAAAAACTGTGCCCGAGGGTCGGAACCATACCCAGCGCACCTCAAGATCAAGGGCAAAGCAGTTCGGGTCGAGATTGCCCATATACCGAAGGATGATGTAGACGTAGTCTCGTTCCACCTCCGGTTCCTGCGGCAATTGTGGATCCTCACCAAGTCCCGGCGCACGAATGGAGTGAATAATACAAAGGAGTCGCCGGTAGTAAAGAATAAAGAAGATATCGGTGGAGATCGGAGCGATGGAAAGAGAGGTAGGGACCTATGATTTCCCATCAGTCGCCCGAGAATAATCATGATCCAGGCAGAAGAGTGCCGTTCGCATCTTGACCTGAGGTCCCGAATCTTGCTTACAGTGGGAAACTAGAACGGAGCTCCGGAAGTGGGATACATGTATGCCCTTCTATCTGAAGGCAAAAGGACACAACCAAATTCGAGGAAGGACACGTTCATTCCGCAGGAAAATCATAAAACGAAGAGAAAGGGCCATCGCAACTGGTAATCACAGGCTCGGGTTAAAAAGCGCTAAGTATTTGCCAATATTGCATTCCCATAGCAGTGATATTCCGAATACCCTCGAGTCTCCCGTACACCAGGCTGAAATGAGAAGATGGATGGTTTATTCGTCTTGCCTGAACCAACCGACCGAAGATACCTTTCCCCCCTCTTCACCATGTGCTCCGATACTCTCCGCAGCTTCGCCAATTCCTTTCAAGCGGCTCAGAATTTTCTCCGCCTCATCCTTGACATCTCGTCCACCTAGACGATATTGTTTAGGCGTCATGCCCTGGCCAAACGTCTTCGTCAAGTGATTCGCACAGATCAGAGCGATCAACAAGTTGAGGAGATGTAACAAGGCGAGAGAGAACGCCGTTGACCAGGTCGTCCCCAAGTTGTTCCGTTCGAACCTGTAAAGGTTTCCCTTGCATCCAGGGAGAGAGGAGCGAGGATAACACGACTTGCTTGGCGATGCGTCATGGAGCGGGCTGTAATAACCACAACACTGCAAAGAATTCTGGATCACCAGTCGGTCGAAGGGTGTGTAGAACCTGCTCCACGCAAGGTCTAGTTTATGGTCGAGTGAAAATGCTACTCTCTTGTAGCTCGCGTATCCGACCGTTACAATGGACAACAGTGCCACCCACAGGAGAATCGTGTACGTCGCAAGGACAGGACGAGAATCCAAAAAAATGCCGCAAATCCCGACCAAGGCTGCAAAAACCGTGATCGAGGCCCCCATCGTGATGAGGATGAGAATATCATAGTCTGCAATGGCCATGACGTCCGCATGGTTCCACGCTGCAGGAACGGAACGTCAACAAAATGATTGGACAACCCATCGTAAAAACGAGCCTGACCTTTCGACCACGTCATGACCGCCCACATGAGCCCAGCCGTGCCGTATACCAACACCGTGATCACCGAGAACAATAAGCACCATTTGGAGAGCGTCCACCGTGTCTGCAGAGTCGCAGGAACCCACCGAACGCCGCCGCGTCCTTCTTCCGATGCCAAAGCACCGTCTATCAAGTCGTTCGGATCCACGTACCGCAGAGAGTACGGCACCGGCCACTTGTGTGTGAACTTGCTGGTCGTCCCAACAGCTGTCATACTATGAAACCTCCTCCCACCATCGACTGAAATGCTCGTCCAGTCCGAGCTCTCGGATCCCAGCGTCGAACAAACCGTCGTCGCCTCAGAGTCTGTCCGCGCGCTTGCAGGACGAGGTGGAAGTGTAGTTGTGTCAGGCCTATCCGATTCTCCATGCACGTTCTCGAGACGGTCGATCGCAGGATTAGCAGTATCATCATCCGGGACCGAAAAGAACGTCGTGGTAGGGATGCGGAACGGGGCAAAACTCAATCCACGCAGAAACGCCCCTGGAACGCGCCGCGTGCTTCCGTTCCCAAAATCAGGCGTGGGTAGGGTGGGCACCAAGGAGGTGATCGTATGTACGGACGAAACTGTTGGGATCCGTGGTGGGGGTCCCAGGCGAGGTGAAGGCGGCGGTGGAAGGGGTGTGAGTGACACAGGGCTAAAAGGAACGACAGGCTTCCCATCCCAGATGTGCCGATGATGTTCCCTCTCAAAGGTTGGAGCGAACGGAAGGATAGCAGAGGGGGCCAGGTGGACCTGACTATGTTTGACAAGAAGAACCGTGTTCTCGTTCGTGTCTTCAGCTTGGTCTTGGTCTGGATCCTGCTCGGTCAGGTAGATCTGGGAAGCATCTTTCTCATCGACACTTGATCTCAGTTGACCCCCGGAGCGTCGGCGGATCTCGTTCGCGGCTCTGGGAGCTAACTGGACAGAGGGCGCACGATGTTGCATCCCGGAATAGATAAGAGGAATGGGGAGGGGAATTTGGAGTGCACGAGGAAGGAAAGAACCCAAGAGAAATGTCAGCCTCTCCAAGTTATGTCAGGAAAGTCACACCTGCGGATTCAGGAAGCGGCTGTCAGTCGAAACATGGGAACAGACAAAATTGACATCGGCTTTAGTTAGTCCACAATGTGTCGATATGCTGAGAACATACAAAGGATAAGGAGCGGCGAAAACGACGACGTGAATGCAGGAAGACGAAAGGAAGAATGCAATATATATGATTAATGCAAAATGTCATGGGTAAGTACTCAATGCTGCAAGGAGAGTGGGATGCATAGCGGGATGGGTATGCGAAAGGGATGAAAAAAAAGTCTATGGAAGAGATCACCCTTTACGCGCTGTTCTGGGAAAGTTCGATGGGGCATGAAGCGTCGGATATTTCTGCCGAAGTTATGTAGGTGGAGAGCAAACCAAGAATTTTCATGCTCAGAACCAGACGAAATTTGACCGCTGCCAAACGGAGGTGTGTGAGGTGCGAAGCTTGAAATTAGGATTCAAGACATACGGGGCCGTTGTCCGTTGCTATATAACGCAGAGTTTTTGCAGCCGTTGTACCAGTTTGCCCCTGCTCCACAGAACGAAAAAAGGAAGAACGTACAGCATCTAACCAAGAAAGCTGAAGGAAATCACGCACATGTAGCGTCTGAATCATTGTTGGCAACGTAGGTAAAGTTCAAGGGGAACTCGAGCTTGGGGAACGATTTTCCGTCGAGGGTCCGGTGTTTCAAGTGGCCTGTTGCAACCAGGTTGAGTGTCAAGAGATCATAGACGGACGCATCCATAGAATTAAACTTGAGCGGTAGGTAGTTGCTGCTCGTGTCGAATTGAAGGGAGGCGTAAGCGGGAAAAGAGAAATTTGCGGGAGCACGATTGAAGTACGTCGGGATAGTCTTGTTGAACGAACCCCCCGCTGCTCGGAGCGGACCGGCAGGGTCGAATGTAAAGGCCGGCACGCGGGGAATCGTGAACCCGAGGATGATGGCAGCGCTGTACAGTAAAAATCAGTCCGAAGAAATTTAAGTAAAGTGAGTTGGAGGCAAGACCCACACCGCACACAGGCCAAAGATGAACAACACCAAAGACTTTCTAGTCAAGTACTTGCCGCAAATCCCGCGCTCGTCCCTCCTCCATGCCTTGAACTTCTCCCGCCGCGATTCGGCCTTTTTTTCTTTCCGTGCCGACTTTGTCATATCATGCATCTCTTGCCGTCCCCATTCGGGCCCCAAAGCTGGGACGGTCACCATCTCCACGGGGTCCGTGCTGCTACCCGTCGGCATGTCCACCAGCTTAGGCGTCGACGGCGGGATCTTTTGATATCTGCATCGACAATGTCCAATTAACAAAGGAAGGCAAAAACAAAGCTCGCCTCGCCCCAACATGAAGAAAGCGTCCATTACTCACCCCTTCTCCGCTCCCTGCCCAAAGGCGGCGCTATATTTCGGCCCCGTATTGTTGAAGTCTGCAAAGACGTCCCATATCCCCTCGCCAACTCTCTCCGCCGCGGCCTCCTCCTCGTCTCGTCCGCCTTTCAGGGGCTCCTCCCTTCCAGCGTGGATGAATGAATTGCGGTTATAGCCTGCGGAGCCATGATTCAGGCGTCCGCCCCCAGTTAGAAGATCCGTGCTGCCACGGCGCGAGGCGGGGTTGAAAAAGGACGATGCGTCGTCCCGTATAGCTTGAGACTGGGAATGGGAGGGGTGGTGTGTGGGGGAGGGGAAGTCGGTGTTGAGGACGTCGAGGGATTTTCTGCCGCCATAAAACGAGGAAACGTTGGATTTGCGGTCGTAGTCCATGATGGCGGGGGTAAAGGAATGTCGGTGGAGACTTACATAAAGGTCCCACGTGGGTGATCATCGCCGTGAACTCAAGCACCACTCGTCCCATAGTGGCACAGCCAGGTTGCCAACGTTTCAATTGACTGCAAATTCATGCAACCGGCGTTGGAAATAAGTACGCAACCTGTGGTGGTCCACCGGGGCCAACATTGAATATTGAACTTGGAGCATGTACGTCAGCGTTTGATGATTCTTCTTGACATATCAATAGAAATCCTTGCCAGTCGACGCGTTACTTCATGTCCTTTGTCAAATGATGTTCCTACCCTTGAGTCTCCCATCTCGACTCAAGGCAGCCACCACATGATCCCCCATGATCCCCATATCATAGGCGCGTCCAGTGGCGTTGCCCGCCCCTTGGTACCACTGTCCTTGCATCCTTCTCATATTTAGGCACTCCACCTCCCTACTACGGATGGACGAGGAGTCTTCTACCGTCCAAATCTCAGACGGTGCTCACACGGACGCGTTTTGTTAAGTCAAGAGACGAAAGACCAACAATCGTGGTATCAACGAAAAACAAAGTAGGGATGGCGAACTGGCAGTGACCAAAACATAGATATCGCGGGATATGGGGCCGGTTGGAGGTGTTCACGGACCCGGAAATTTCCCTTGGCATTTTATTCGAGGTGTGTCAAAGTTGTGTTCCTGTGACTGGCTTTCCCTCACCATCCTCTTTCAGATATTTGGACACCTCAAACCCGTGGATTTGCTCGACAAAGCCAAAGCCTTACGATCCATCGCCATGCGATGCTCGGCGACATCCGTGTGGAAGACCGCTCGCGCTATATGCCTGATATTTCTGACATGCCTCCCGCTGCCGGGACGTTTTTCATCGAGGATTCTTCATTCCGAAAGGCACAGTCTGTCTTTCCAATATTTGATATGGCCTGACATATGTCTGACAGCAAGGAGACTCATCATCCACCGCAGTGTCTATCCATCATGATCCCGCTTTATAAGTCTCTCTTTCTCGTCTGTATTCATACTTTCTGCAAGGGAGAGGACGCCAATGGGATCAATCCGGACTGCTTCATCGACGAGAAGGGATATCTTTATCCTCCTCTAGGGGATATAAGGAGTGGTGCGTGTCTTCTTCACTGCAGAAACTATGTCTCCTGTCTGCTTATCGTCTTTCGGAAGGTGACCATTCCTCTACACTTTTCATAATATAGGCACTCATATCGGGATTGTCAACTTCACCCAGGGCATATATGTAAGTTATCGCCAACATCCCGTGTCTTTCCGCTGATGGCAAATTCCCGGCTCACCGAGGTATTAGGATCATACATTTCCGCGTGGAACTGATTCGAGACTTGCGGGACGGCACCTGGCAAATAATGGAATCTTTAGGCACATCGCATCAATTCTCTGGGCGACCAACATATTGCGAGCGAAGGACGGAGCAGGGGAAACCCATCATCCCCGACCCATCGGATACCATCGATTATGGATCAACCATGTAAGTAATCGTTCAAAGGCGTCTTGTCTTAGATAACCATGAAACGACTCTGGTGCAGTGGCCCTGCACCCTTCGGTTGTGCTACAGATTACACTACGTTTCCCAAAAGTGAGCGCTCTTAATTTCTCGGACAAAGGAGTTAATGTAAGAAAATCAGAATCTTAAAGGCACATTTTTCGGGTACATGTACGCGTAAAGAGCAGACCAATTATATCACACGACATTTTCCGTTCTGTTCTCCCTACGAAGGCGGAAATCCACGAACCAATCAACCGGGAATCACGGAGGTTTCCATTTTTGGGTTGCAGCAACTCGGATACCTACTAAGGATACCTTCCACATGTTCATGAAGTCCGGCGCCACGCAGATACGGAAGTGCAAGGATTTTCCAGAAAGCGCTATAATACAAGTATAAAAATTCAGTAATGCTCGATTAATGATCCCCACCCCCGGGGCCCACTATCATGTCTGTCGACTTCAGTACTCATTTTTTAACGCTCTCGGTGTCTGCTAGCATCGCATCAATCTATGCAATCAGTAGAATACTGAAACATTATAGAACTCACAAGTTGCCGCCTGGCCCCAAAGGTCTCCCATTCTTTGGCCACTGTTTCTCGATATCGGCGAAACCCTGGAATGACTTCGAAATTTGGGCGAAATAATATGGAACGTTGGCCATGATAAACTTTCTCGTGCACTTTTTGGCACCTAATTACACTTTACTACAGGTCCTCCCGTCTATTTTACGATGGCGGGGCAAGGTTTCCTGATCCTTAACACCCTCCAAGCTGCAGCTGACCTGTTAGACCGTCGAGGAGACATTTATCGTGATCGTCCTCCCTTCATTCGTGAGTGCTGGTGTGGCAGTTGCTTCATATGCTGACAAGACTTTCCCGAGTTCTCTCCCTTCACAATCTCTCCCCGCCCGCTCAATGTCCAGTCGCTTCTGAGATACTCTGAGATACTCTACAGGGAGCGCACTCTCACCTGCGCAAGGTACAATGAAAAGTGTGTGTATTTCCTTCCCTTGAGTCACACCTTTGTTGGCCCTTATGAATCTTGTCCAGCTTCCGGAGAATGCGTCGCGCGGGCTACGCGGTACTACACAAGGCCCGCGCCACCGACTATTATCCCATCCGATCTAAAGGAGCGGTCATACTGACCGACCACTTGCTCAAAAGGAGTCTGGATCTGGACGGTGAATTCCGTCGGTGAGGGATCAGGACATTCGACCATCATTTGGGGAACGCTCAATAACCCATATTGCAGAGCGGGATCGACTGTCATGTTATCCATCATATACGATCTCCCGCCAACGTTCTCTACACAAGATCCACTTACCATGAAAATAAAGGCCTTTGCTAGTGCAGCTATCGGGTATACTAGGCCGGGAAAATATCTGGTTGAAACCTTCCCGTGGATGAAATATCTTCCGTCGTCAATCGCGAAGTGGAAAAGAGGCAGAGGAAGGGTACAAGGACTACTCCAAATTCTTCCAAGCCATGTACGCCCAAGCCAGGGATCGCATCGTAACGTTCTTTATTAGACCTCATGCCTTGCGTTGCCTCAATCCATTCACATTGCAGAACCAAGGAGAGGAACGACCGAGCTTTGTTGGCAATTTGGTCAGAGAACAAGAGCGTCATCGCTTGAATGATGAGGACGCAGCATGGCAGGCCGCTTCGATGTAGTACGTATTCTCTCCTGCTCGTGCAACATTCCCCCCATTTACATCTCTCAGTTCGGCAGGGGTTGACACTGTAGGTCAATGAACCGACTCAATCTCTGGATTTACTCATCATCGCTAGATTGTGAATACCATGATTTGGTTCGTCCTCGCCATGGCTATAAAACCTGAGAAGCCACAGAAATGTCAAGAAGAGCTGGAGACTGTCGTCGGTCGATTTCGCAATTTCGCATGCCTACCTTCAGAGACCGGGGGAACCTTCCGTACCTCTGCGCCACCATCCGGGAAGTCCTGCGCTGGAGAACTATTGCGCCTGTTGGTGAGCCTTCTCCAAATAAATGCCCAGATAAAACCGGTTCATCACTGGGCGGCGTACGCACTAACAGGACTTCAACTATTCGACCCGGGTACGCGTTCCTCTTCGTCGCATAGTACAGTCGATATATCTGACATCCTGCATCCTCTGAGGACGATTGGTATCAAGGATACTTCATTCCGAAAGGCACGATCTGTTTACCCAACGTGTGGTATGGTTTCGAACTTTCAAGCTGTCTGGACGAGACCTACCACCGTTGCCGTTTGGTGCCGTTATCAATCGTGATCGAACGCTCTACGTGGGTCGTTTTCTCTTCTCCTACATTTCCAAGTTCAAGTTTCGTCGAAGGGAGACGACGCGGATGATTTCAATCCGGATCGCTTCATCGACGAGGGTGGAAACCTTGCTCCTGCCCTAGGAGATACAAGGAACGGTGCGCATCTTCTCATTGCAGGCGACGGTACGCTAATCCCCTGCCTCATCCAGAAGGTGAACCCACTCCTGTATACATTTTGTGATGTGGATACTCAATCCCAGACATCAATCGTCAGGGCAGGTATCCTATGTACGTCAGGACGGAAACTTCTGGTGGTTCTTTTTACCCATGGCAACGCCCGCTGCAGGGCTTTGGACCGAGGTACGTAGCGCACATCCCCAGTGACTGTGCTGTTTAATTGAACCGACGGTCAAAACGTAGGATTTGTTTAGGACGGTATTTGGCCAACAACGCGCTCTTTATCAACATTGCCTCGATCCTCTGGGCGGTAATTGTGAAGGACCAAGCTGGCAACCCGATCCTCCCCGACACGTCTGACACTGTTGATCATGGAGGATTAATGTAAGTAACGGTCTTCCGCGCTTCTCTTCCCGAGCACCAGAGATGACGCGGGGCCAATTGTTCCTGTTCTGTAGGGAGGCCCTTTGCTGTTTGATTGTACGCTCACACCACGTTTCCCCGAAGCGCCCGCTCTCGTTGCTCAGACGAGGGTGTCATCATAGAAAACATGTATGTTGCTGAGAGGAAATTCGTATGATTATGCTACCTACATTCACAAGATATGAGTACTTGGTGAAAGATCCACTCACCCGTCTCCGATCGGTCAACTGACAGGATAGGATAGGATACATTTGGGTTGAATATGTCTCCGTTGTGAACATTCAAGTTGCCGTGGACATCGGTGAATGAGCTTCCTTGGACCTGTATGGTCTGTCCCCCCTGAGGTATATCCGTCTGGAAAGACCCATTTTTCAGCAAATATCGAAACGTCCACGTCCCAAGAATCGAGACATACAGAAGTTTTCGCAGGTCGGGCGGAATGACCATGGAGGAACCGTAGCGGTGACGAAGTCCGGATCCATATATCAGTGGTTCGCACGCCTTGTCCATTATGGAGGTCAACTCTCCACTCATACCAATCAATGCCGCGGCGAAGATGCAGATCGGCCGACTGCCATCAGCCTTTTTCCAAATGTCTTTCCTCTTCACATTCTCTTCACATTTTTTGGGGAATGGATCGGCGATCTCGAGCCAAATGTCTCACATCTTCTTTCGCTGCCAAGCCTGTCAGCCCCATGTACAGCGCTATAAAAGGTCCCAGGAATCCGCATTCTTCCCTCAGTCCTCTTGACTTCGTTCCTCTCTCACAACGCTCTTCGCTCATTCTCTAATCATCGTCGACATCGTCGTTCGCGGTGACCTCGCTCCTAGGGACTATGGCCAACAATCTCGCCAACCTCAACTTACACTCTCGTCGACGGCGGCACCATGCCCGACCTCACCACTACCGACGTCGCCACCGTTGCCAACTACGAGCCACCACTTCAGGCAGATTGTCCAATTCCCAATTAATGGGCCGTTCTATGTACAGCCGCTAGTACACTGTGGGCGCTGGTGTCGTCCGTGGTTGCTTAGTTCCGGTCGCGCAAGCGTCGGATAGGGAGCAGTTGATAATTGCTCACACTCCTGAGGTGTCTTTCATGCTTTGCGGGGCCGCCTTAACTGCTCGTAGTGTCGGGGTGCATGCCATCGTCGCCCTCGACACACAGCAGCCCGAGGGTTGGTGGGTCCCGCACTGTTGCGTCTGACGGTACATGTCCGTGAGCTTCGCCGGGCTCTTGTGGTCTGACCTCGAATGTGGCTGTCGGGGAGATTGAATACCACGATAACGTTAATCCTATTCTTGTCTTTCTTCCCGAATCGCCATTGATGTTTTCGTCGGCAGCCCCCTCGTCATCTCGACCCGACCCCACTGCCGAATAGACCTGCTACGCGTAACGTCTACTCGCCTCTTTCCTTGTCGTCCAATGACTCACAATACATAGATCTTTGGCGTCGGCATCGCTCCTTGATTCTCCTGTTTTTCTATCTTTATTCTGTAGCCTACCTATCGTAGTTTATTTTGTGTTCATGACATGCCCCTTACGTGCTGGTCGGCCGTCCCTCATCTGCTGGACAGGCGCGTCTTTTAACTTTTATTCATGTTATCGCTAACCTGCTCCTCAGAGGAATCCACGGCATACATCTTCCAACATTTTCGGATGCACCACACAGCTCCGCATCGGTCGCCACGACTTTTTGTCGCCTCATTCAAGTCAATACGTGATTGTCATCAGAGATATCCTCTCGACTGGCGAACCTCGATTCCCTAGGTAAGCCTTATTCTCCGTTATTTTCCAGCCTCGCTCAGCGTCCATATCATGATACTCATTAATGTCTAATCCCTCGTAGATGCTCGTGAATCTCAAAAATCCTTTCGCCATTCTTTTCGACTCGCATCGCCATGATAATAAAACAAAGCCAAGCACCGTTCTCGAACCTCAACTCCCCGATTCACACTCCCGAGAGCCCTACTCCTCGTCCAGATGAAGCTGAACAGCCTCGATTCAATTTGGCCAGCCATTCAGGAGCTTCTCAAGATCTGCTCGAAGTGTCTGGAAAGATCGAGTGGAATGGATGTTTGGACCATTGTTATCTGGGGAATGAAAGCGTGATGATTCGAAAGAAGTCGGAACAACTCCTCGGTCGCACCCGCTCTATATCGCTGATGTCCACACCCACTTTCGATAAGTGACGCCACCACTAAAACCGGCGAGCTTTGTCCAAGCACCCTAGCCGGCGTTAGCGGAGCGTGTTTATTGAATCCGTGAGTTGCCCTTTTTTTATTCAGTATTGCTGTCATTCATCCTCTGTAATTTAAGTAGCATGTACATCGTTGTCAGAGTGTAGATAGAACATTTGGTATATGTTTCTTCAGCGCCCATTTGAATGAACTAAATTAGAGATGAACAAGGCCCTAGTCCATGGTGGACAAGGGTTGGAACTCAGCGAGTTAGCTATTCATTCTTCCCTATCAAGTCGGAGTCTTTCAGTCTTGCGGCTTTCACCTCAGCCTCACGCTTACTCCTCTGCCACGACCTTGTCTTACTCACCTCCCTTTCCATCTTGATGTCCGCTTTTGCCCCGTAATGTGCTGAATGGTGACCTAGGAACGACTTCCTCGACGAAATTAAAATCCGCGATTGGAATCGACTTGACCAGTTGGGATGTCCCAATCGGAAGACTCGATCCCGCTTCACCTGCTCCTTAACAAAGTACGTATTCGGCGTACTCCTGCGGCGCGCGATATAAATGCCCCGCTTCTACTAAACCAAATGATAACATTGGCTATATGGCAGCCCAAAGTACCACCCTCCTCATCGTGGGTGCTGGTCCCACTGGCCTCGCTACAGCTCTATCACTCGTCAACAACGGTTTTCGTGACTTTGTTATCGTGGATCGCTCCGCGTCCAGAGGAGTAGCATCGCGTGCTGTCAGCATTCATGCCGCAACCCTCGAGGTACTACGTCCTTTGACTGATCCCAATTAAAATCACCATGCATGTCCATCTACTAGGCTCTTGATACCATTGGCTGTGCAGAGTCCCTGATCAAGCGGGGGATAAAGGGTCAGGGAACTCTCATTTACGACAGGACTGGCCCCATTCTCAAGACAGACATGTCTTGTCTCGTGCCCTATACCCGTTATCCTTACTTCTTGTTGATATCTCAAAGGACAACAGAGGAAGTTCTCGAGGCGCGACTTCGGGATCTAGGTATTGACATCACGCGGCCAGAAAAAGTCGTAGGTTTTAGATGCATAGAGAGTGGGGATTTAGAAGTTTCCTTTGAATCTGGACATACAATTTCGGCACGTTATATCGTTGCAGCAGACGGTGCTAGGTCTATCGTACGTTTGTCTCCTCGGGACTTTCTTACTTCCTGACGCGCTCCCAAGATTCGTCAGATGTCTGGCGTCAGGTTTTCCGATCCTGACGGTGTGCCCTCCGATAATCAGCCGGCTCAGGTGGTCCTTGCAGACGTCATTTTCTCCTCGGACAGTCCCGATCTCCTGAAAGACCATTCGTTCGTTTTCACGTCCGATAACAAATTCTTCATCATTGTCCCACTTCCTCGGGAGCCTGGGTCAACGGAAGCTGTTTACAGGATCGGATTTACTGTCCCCTTGTCTGCTGGCCCTCCCCCTTCCAATCCTCCGACGGCTTACCTCCAACAGCACATTGACGGATTCGGATCCGAACAACTATCTTCCGATCCATCTGTCAGCCCCAATCCAATTTACATATCGAAGACCATCTGGTCTACGCGGTTTAGGACTCATGCCGCTGTCGCTGATAAATTCCTTGTTCGCATGGGTAATGGCATCATACTTCTGATAGGAGATGCAGCTCATATCCACTCGCCCGCTGGCGGGCAAGGGATGAACCTCGGCATTCGCGATGCCATCAGCCTTGGTCCAGTGCTAGCTGCGCACATTGCCTCGACGGATGAAACTCGTTCTGCGAGCGACAGGCTGCTCGAAGAGTATGCCGTTACGCGTCGGCGGCGGGCGCTCACCACTATCAAATTGACCAAAAGGATCATGGGTTTGGTGCGCACGGTGGGGTGGAGGCAAATTTTGACCAAGCTGAGTTTATTGGTTGTGAGGTTGGGGTTGAAGCTACCCTTCGTTCGAAGGAGGGCTGCGTGGAACTTGAGCGGGCTTGGAAATCGATAGCCACCATTTCTGTTGACACGATTTCTGCGCTCCAGAGGTATCTTTTGGCTTGTAAATCAGAATTTGCATTGTGATGCGCGCTTCAGCTGTCCATCGGATAGGATAGATTGACCCGCGATCGGAGTCGGCCGGCCCGGGGTTGAACCAAATGACAAAAATTACATTGCAATTTGCTCGCTAGTGAGAACTTGGTTCAAAACGACGCAAGGGCAGGCATGTTTCTATCAACAACGCAGGTCTGTCGACGGCACCTGTCCGTCATCATCCCCGCCGCTCGGCACCTTTCGACATTACCTTGGTCAAGGATTCCGCATTCAAGACTACCGCGGAGTAGCTTCAGGCGGCGAAACGCACTCTGGCATGCCAAGGAGTCAACATGGCTAAACGCACCAACAAAACACGGAATGCACTCCTCTGCTGGTGCGTCACACCACATGTCCCTTACGACTCCTCTTGATGTTGGCTCATAGTTGCCCGGCACGGTGACGTCGTGCGGCCAGAGCCAGGGACAGGGTACGGCACCATTTCTCGTGTTTTCTCTGATTACAGTTCTTACTCGGCGCGCTCTCACTGTAGAATTCAGGTCCATTTCAAGGACTCGAAAGGGAATTTAGTCAAGACGGTTGAAGCGAATGAGGGTGACGACTTGCTTTCCATTGCGCATGAGTATGACATTGATCTTGAGGGTACGTCCAACGAAACTTCGCTCAAGTCCCAAGCGCTAATCGTATGCTTTTTCTATTCCGGTTTCATTTGTTCGTCTGGCTACTCCTCACCCCGTGCTCCCGTCTCATCAACAACTTCTTGCGATGCCATTCCATTTTCCAGGAGCGTGCGAGGGTTCCGTGGCTTGTTCGACATGTCATGTCATCCTCACTCCCGACTTTTATGACCGCCTGCCCGAGCCCAGTGATGAAGAAAATGACATGCTTGACATGGCGTTCGGGTTGACAGACACAAGTCGACTAGGGTGCCAAGTCGTCCTCACGCGCGACCTTCATGGAATGACAGCGACATTGCCCTCAGCAACTCGCAATATGTTCGTCGATGGTAAGTCTTGATGCGCAACACAAAGTATATGCCCATGTCTTTCCATACAGGCAAGAAATCAACACACCACTAATACCTAGCGATGTTGTACCGGTGTGATGACACTCAGACCCCCTGCAATGAATCTCTCTGTTCCCTTTCCCCAGCCACTAAGCCAAAACCCAGACCCCTAGAACCCCTCATCATACAACTTCCTCGACAAAGCCACATAGAACCGTTCAAGATCCTTCTTTGTCTCCAACTCATTCTGTTTCCTATCCTTCTCACCATGCGCCATCCGTTTCTGTTCTTCTGATATCGGTCCCCCTTTCACCGCCGTAACAGCCTCCACAGCTCGCGCCTGTATCTCTGCAATCGCCTTGCTACCACGCAATGAAGACGTTGGTACCTGATCCGTTAGCCAGTCAAGCACTGCAGAAAACTTGTCCGTCGATGACTTGACGACAGCGTCATCCTTGGCCCTCTCCTCTTCGCGCTGCAGCTCACGCTCTGCGCTATTTGTGGTCGCAGCTGTGATGACCGCATCACGCTGGGCACTCTGTTCCCTCTTCCAAGTAGCCATGAAGCGCGCCCAGTCAGGAAGTGTCCATCCGTCGCTCGCCGTGGTCGAGCTGCGATGGCCAGACGTGCTGACACCTAGACCGATCGCCGGAAGAGCTGGCAAGTCCACGCCAAACTCTAGCCCTCTCGCTCCTCTCATCTCCCAGTCTAAAAACATGATTCTCAGCAACCTAGAGTGTGATATTTTTGAAGCTCACGGTCGCAACCCTCCATGATCCCCAGAAACTCGCCCCACTTGGCACTCTGGATTGTCACTAGACCATCATTACCCCACTCGCGTTCCTGAGCCCATAAAGGGATCTTCGAGCTGTTCGGCCTATCCTCCTTCTCCCACGCTGCTCGTAGACTTGCGCGATATCCCTCCTCGAAGCTGTCGAGTACCATCTTCGTGAACCAGAATGGGTGCCAAATGCTGACAGTATCTATACGCCCTGCGACGCTAAAGTATTTCACGGTAGGGTCATCTGGGGTTGCGGGGTTGAAGATGTCGTTGAGGAATGTAGAGGTGAGATTGGCATAGGCTGGGGTGTCCATGACTGACAGAAGAAGGGTCGTGAATGAGGATGGTAAAGACCCGAGGGAAATCGAAAAGGATGGATCCGACTTGGGCTTCGGGGCATCCATGATAGGTGACGGGATGGCTGAAAGATGTTTGCGTGGTTCGACAGCGTTGGCCGAGTCTTGCTCGTTGTGATTGTTGAGCTTGCCAATTCCAATGTTCTCCTGCAGACAGATGTCACTTTGAGACACTGGTGTATAGGAAGTAGGAAATAATCATACAGCGCACCAGTCCATGAATGGACTGCCACGATGGGGAGTGCTGATCGTGGTCAGCGATAGGGGAGCGTAGACCTCAGGTTTTAGATGGGTTATGAGATGGCGGCAATCCAGACCACCCATAGAGTGGGCTATCAGATTGACGCCACGACCACGCGCTTTGATCTGAAGCTGTCTGTCCAAAGTTTCCGCTCGGGATGAAATAGAACCGGTCCTGTGTGAGCCGGAGGGTGAATGAGTGAAAGGCCTCACAACGGCTGTCTCACGACTGACCCAGGGACGGAAGTGACGATTACCTCTGCCCGGACAGTGTCGCGCAAGATGTTCAAGACGTTTGACCAGTAATGCATCCTGAGACTGGGGAATTTGGTCGGACCGCGAGAATCGAATCCGTAGAGACCTTGGAGATGTTAAATTTGGCTACTCCTGAGCACACGAATCTCGTACCGTGACATAAGACGATGGGGTACCGAGGGGTGCGAAGAGGGTTGTATAAGGGTGGGTTCTGCATCAGCTGATGGATCGGGTCCGGCGATGGATGGTGCGCGAGAGGTAGATTAAGGGGTTTACGTTGGTCTTGCTTTCTCCGGGGTGGTGATGGTGGGGGCAGGTCTTCCATATCCGGTGGTGTCGTCTGTGCCGATGTATTGAGTAGACTTCGCCAAGACCATTGGCGTTTCAGACTTTGAGAAGAGGAGGCCTCTGAAGGATGGGATAATTGGGGTGAGATAATAAAGGTGTAAAAAAGTTGGGCACCTTCTCCGAGGCTGGGGACCCCGGGAGCGCGGGACTCCTGGGGAACAGTGGTGGTACTCAGAAGTCCGAGCGAAATCCAGTTCCAGTCGCGCCGACGGAAGCTCCACGGCCACTCAAGCTCGTTGTGACGAGCCAAGGGTGAGCTTGACGGTGGTAGGTTGACGGTCGATTGGGCGACTGTCCCGCGGTCGCTGTCGGTGACGGTGTTCTTGGGAAGGAGGTAATGATTTGAGATGGAAAGAGTGGAGATTACATTGACGATTCTGCGGAGGACGAGGACGACGTGGGCTGGGTAATACACGCTCGACATCGTCGACGTCGACGTCAAGAATGAAATGTTAAATAACGTGATCCGTCACGAGATATGTTACGTAACGCGCCTGCTCCCTTGCTCACTGTGCTCAGTGAAAATCCCTTTCAACTCGTAAAGAATGGCTGTTCATCGTCTTGTTTTATTTCTGGCCAGGTCTCTTGGAAAGCTAGATGATCAAAAGGGATGCCAAACACCCAAACTATTGTTTTCCATCACCGCCACTCCTCTAGCCTTTTCTTTCACTGACCCTTTCTATTGTTTGAATCCCTCCAAGTCCTCCATCAAAGCTTTGGATTTTCGATCCCCTATATAAGTGGTACTTTCACCACCAAAGGCAACCACCACCACCTCCAAACCTAGATGGCCCAAACCGATATCATCCTCCCCGACATGACACATGCCGAGAAGCTGCAAAGCTCTCTCCCGAATCCCAACACTGGTTTCGAAGATGCTAGCGAAGGAGCATGGTCTACGCCTCCTAGTTCCCCAACGACGTCCTGCAGTGCCTCAGAAGATAACCAAATTTCAGACGCAGCGGACAAACCACTACCCGACATCCCATTGTTGGATGCCACCCCTTCTGCCACCCCTTTCATCCCGCTACTACTGCACTCCCTCCTTCGCCCAGTCCGCGACATGACCACGTTACAGCCACAAATACCAAAGTGGCTGCGAACGTTCCAAAGAGCAACTTTACCCAACTTCGACCTCTCTTACAATGCCCTTGCTTTGATACTCGTCCAGGCAGACCCTTGGATGGCGGAGACCATGGCGGAACTTTCTCGAGAGATCAGCTGGACAGCTGCAGAGTCTTCTCCCGAGGACCTCCAAACTGTAATCACAGTGGCCGGACTAATCCACAAACAATTCCGGGAGATGCGGGGGCCGCACTTTGCCAACTGTTTCTTGTGGAATCTCGAGGAAACTCTTCTTTCGACGTTCTTGAGCGTGTGGGATGCGGTGGGTGTTCTCATCTTTTGTCATTGTGTTATGCAACTCACAAAAGGGATTCGTTGTTTTATTGATAGAATCATCATGACATGGCGATATCGTACCAGTCGCGGCCTTCTGAGGAATACGTCGTTTCTGCCACTCGCCTCGGCATCCTCATCGCAGAACTATACAGGCGCGAGTTGATAGAGGCGCAGCTCGTGGAAGTGTGTCTCGAGACTCTCATATCGAACTTTATTTCCGTCGAGCATGCCGATGCCATTCAGACCCTTTTCCTTCACACCGGTCATACCTATTGGTTCAACCATCGCAAAGGATCGGCCCACATCAATCAGTTCAGACGGGCAATCACCTGTGTCAGGCAAAAGCTTCGAGGCGAAATGAGCGTGCTTAATAGGGTGCGGTCCGACCAAGAGGTCGATGAGCTGTTGGACGGATTATGTTCGCAGTGTAGACTGTGGTCTGACCAGATGTTTGAGATCGTGTCTAGACCATGGGCACGCCCCTGATATTCCTTTATTCACGCATTGGAGGTACTTATAGACATGTAGATCTAGATTTTGTGTTCCATTTTCCAAGGTATCATACTTAATACTTCGTATGAGTCTGCATTCCATGACACTCGCTCTAGATTGAAGATCAATCGGGATAGCAATTCGGCTCTCGGGCCGGTTTTCCATCCACGTCTTCTTGCGCACAAACATCCTGCCCCAGAAATCATCGTGGCAGAGTTTTTGCGGGAATCGGAGAAATGTGACGGCGCGGCTTTGAATTTGGGTCCGATTTTCCGTCCTCAGCCTGTGCCTCAACTCATGAAGGAAGGCCGTAAGAAGCTTTCTTTGTAGCCACCCCAGCAGGACTGGACATCAACTTGAACCCCATCTCCACCGTCGCACGCCTGCAGGAAATCGAGGACTAGCTGGACCGAGCGGCACACAAGCGCAGCCAAAGCTGGCTGGTTTCTCGTACTCTCTCAGCAGCTCCCTGCGATACTAAAGTCTGTTGTAGCTTTTGGCTCGTGATGGGTCCAAGTCCCACTTGTCAGATTTGGCCTTCACTGGGCGTCATATATCACTCCTTTTGCAGTCCCTGAAGGCGTGAGTTGAATGATTTTTCGTCCTGTCGAGGCTCAAAACCTCCCATGGATCCATCTAGGAACAGGCACACATGCACACCGCCATTGAAACGTCTACGCGCCGCTGCCTGACTGCAGACGTCATTTAATAATTAATGACCCTACTATGAACGGTCTGAACTTGGAAAGTAATATTTATGACGCCATGGACAAGCACTTGGCATGGAGTAACAAAATCGTTGGATGAGAAGGTAGGTTCTTGGTAGGTTCTCAAGTCTCCCGCATAGAAATACGCACTTATATGTACGCGCCATAAAGTGGCAATACATTTTTCGGGTCGTCCGACTCGGAGACGACGATGTTCCGGCTTTGCGCAAGCTTGAAGACGGCGATTCAGTGGCCTTTGACTCAGGTCCAAGCCGGAGAACTCGTCCCACTCCCTGATTCACAGATTTGCAATCTCGAGCTGGCGGTCGCGGGCGTTTCCTATACATCGGGTACCGGTGCTGTTGAAAATTTCGATCAGTTTACCGTTTACTTCTGGGTCTCAGACGATTTTCTTGTGTGACTGGTGCTGATTGGACTTGAATGGTGTGCCATTTTCCGTTGTCTACGTTTTGACCACTGTTAGTGCTACAGCAACGACATGCAGATTGGGATGTGTGCCGAGATCATAGGTTTTGGAAACATTATCGATTGGTGTTTTTGGTCAAACGTGGATCCATGTTGACTCTCGAGGACTCGCATCTAACCCAAGACGAATGGCGACGTTAATTAAGAATGGATTAATGACAAGACCGGCTATGCGTATGATGGACTGCGGTTTAACAGCGGCCGGCGACCCCTGTCAAACAAGGTGAACGGTTCGTCCCGTCCTCGTGGAAGGATGCTTTGGGTGCAGTCGCCAAGCTGGACTGGCGGTGTCGGAGCATCGTTGGTCGCTGTCAAGGACTTCGTCAATAGAGTCGCCGTCGGCTCGGATAATCTTACTGAATTGGCAGCAACGCCACTTTACAGTGTACACGGTGTCGATGTGCGGTCTTTTCAATACGACAATCCTGGGGTGGAAGAGGTAGATATGATCCTCTTGGTTGGTACGAACCCTCAACATCTGGTTACCCATGGCCATGGCTATACCACTGACCCTTAACAGATTCACGTTCTGCCGCATTTGACACCGTGTCTGTACACCGAAGAAAGCGCTGCGCCTCAATTTGTATCCCTTTCGCGCGGCTCGGCGGACCCGCGGTGCCTCGCCCTGGGGATTGTCCAGTAACTGATCGGGGCCTCATACGGATATCAGGATCATTCATTGCCTTCCCCCCATCAGCGCCCTATTGGTATCCGACGTCGATGGAAAGCCGTTGCCGGACGACGATATCCCTGAGGCTTCACGATCGCCTCTGGGAACACTAGTGCGATATGATGTTACGGAGCTGACCTCGGTTGAGATGGCAGTTGCTGGATTAAAGAATGTGGCTCCGAAGACGACGGCGGCTACTTATTTCGGTTTCACAAACTATCGAGTATAAGTGGCATACGAGTGGCCAAGTTGGGAAGAATGCGTCAAGGTCCGTCTTGTAATCGGATGATTGGAATGGAAAATAGCAGGACCCCCCTTTTGTCATGGTATCCTAGATCCAGGTTCGGACAGATTTGGTCCAAAATCGGCTGAGGGCCATATCGCCCGCCGCAGGCGGAGGTTGGATCCAGGTAAGTGAAGTCCCATCTGTGTGGGCGGACCGCCGAGTAGAGTGTACATCTATTTTGTCAAAGGCGCGGTAGCGCTGGAAAATTTGGAGTTTTCTCATAGGCCGGATACCAGTTCGGACAAATTTGAGGGGTTTCCGAGTCGGAGAGGCTGGATGCACGATTCGGACAAATTACCTCACTTTGGCCGAAAATTGGTTCGGACAGCGCCAACCCAGTTTCGGCGATTTCGGATCTAGCCTCCTCTGGTATAAGGGGGGTCCTAAAATAGCTGTCGATGTTTAGAATGATGCAACGTGTAACACAGCCACTGATCCCAGAATGACAACAGTGACAATAGTGATTGCCGAATGTCGGAGTTTCAAGCCGGCAACAAGATGAGCCTCGTGACAAATTTCTGTGCTTGGCAACACCGCACCAACTTCACCTCGTGACCCCCACCTTCCCCTCATCCTCCCTTCTCTTTTCACTACCTTTCACCTTCGCTTCGTTAAACGGTCCCGCTCATGGGTTGCGTACAGTCCACTGGTGTTGACGATGAGGCCAAGGCCCGTGAGTGCACATCTCCTATCCCGTCTTCTCTCATTCACACCTTTTCAGGTAACGACGAGATTGAGAGTCAGCTTAAGCGAGACCGCATGATGGCCAAGAACGAGATCAAGATGCTGCTGCTGGGCGCTGGAGAGTCGGGCAAGGTTCGGTTCGTCTTCACGGAGCGGTGGGTAATCATGCTTACCACACATTCCCAGTCCACCGTCTTGAAGCAAATGAAACTCATCCACCACGGTGGATATAACGAAACGGAACGTGACTCTTACAAGGAAATCATCTATTCAAACACGATCCAATCTATGCGGTAAGTCATGCAGTCCTGATCATTGGCTTTGTTCCTCACAGATTCATTAGGGCGATATTGGAAGCCTTACCCCAGCTTGACATCGCCCTCGCCCCCCAAAACGACGCCCGTAGAAGCATTATCTTGTCTTTGCCACCGCAAATCGAGGCCGACGTTCTCCCGAGAGATGTCGCAGACGCCATCCGCGCCCTCTGGAAGGACCCCGCCATCAAGGAAGCCGTCCGTCGCTCTCGCGAGTTCCAACTCAACGACAGTGCTGTCTACTATTTCAATGCCATCGACCGCATGGCTGCCATGAACTATCTGCCTACCGACCAAGATATTCTACGAAGTCGAGTGCAGACGACCGGTATCACGGAGACAACGTTCAAGGTTGGCGAACTCACATACAAACTCTTTGATGTCGGCGGCCAGCGTAGCGAACGGAAGAAGTGGATACATTGTTTTGAGAACGTGACGGCTCTGGTGTTCCTCGTCAGTTTGAGTGAGTATGATCAGATGTTGTACGAGGATGAGAGTGTGGTATGTTTATTCTCGCCATCGTTTCGTCTTCCCGTCTGACACTTTGCTTTATAGAATCGAATGCAAGAGGCACTCACCCTCTTCGATTCGATTTGCAATTCGAGGTGGTTTGTCAAGACCTCAATCGTGAATTTTAATGAGTCTCTGTTTGAAGCGATATACTCACGCCAATTGTCCAGATACTCTTTTTGAACAAAATCGATCTCTTCGCCGAGAAGCTCCCCCGCTCGCCTCTTGGGGACTACTTTCCGGATTTCACAGGTGGCGACAGTTATGACGCTGCATGTGAATACCTTCTACATCGGTATGATATTAAGCCACACTTCTTTGCCATCCCCATCGCACTGACTGTTCGTTTATGTCAGTTTTGTGAGCTTGAACCAGAGTGCAGCGACAAAACAAATATATGCACACTACACTTGCGCAACCGATACACAGCAGATCAAGTGTATGTCTCCATGATGTCTTTTCTGATCTACTCTTATTTTCGGCCATTCTTCATCAGTTGTCTTAAGTGCCATTCAAGACATTCTCCTGCAACTGCACCTCCGTGAATGTGGGCTGCTGTAATTGCACTCACTGCTCTCCCCTTTGCTTTCTTTGGCTGCACATATATCATCGCTATCTCAATGTTGGTACTCCACATAACTGACCACACCTTCTTTTCCCTTCCCCTTCCTTTCTCGCCTAATACCTCTTGCTTTTCTCTTCTCTGCAACTTGGACTGGTCTATCCTTGATTTGCATGCGTCACCTTCCATATACGACGTAATACCTTTGCGTGTCAATTCCCTGGTTCTTGCATATGCTTCATTCGTGCTACATCCATACATGTCTAGCGTTGCGCGATACCCTTGATATCTTCTTGACTTATCGCAGGGATTGATTTTTTGGTTGTAAAAATAATACCTCTTGTCACCCTAATCGTCAATCAACACCCAGTTGACACTCATCTGAGCATGATCAAACGAGGCCCTGCCTCAATAGCAACCCCACTTTATGTGACACTGCGTTTCAAACCAATGTGGACATTTATTCTACTGACAGTGGCTCCAATCCACATTCTAATCACCCGACTAGGCGGACCCTGCTTCTGCTTTCTTCCCAACTTCGCTAAATCCATCATTTTCACCTTTGACAAACGCCCGCGTACATTGAGCCATCGTCACAGACCTAATGCCCGAAAGATTAGGATCGAAACTCATATACCCAAAACTACCACTTACGCCCGAGATATAGGATCTGTTTGATAGAAGTTCGCGATGGGTCTCCGGAAAACAGACCCAGAGATCTGGGCACCCGTCGTCTTAGCAGCCACATTCTTTAATCCAGCAAGTGCCACTTCGACCGATGTCGGCTCTGTAACATCATATCGCACCAGTGTCGGCGATATCTCCCAGAGGCGATCGCGAAGTCCCAGGACATCGTCATACGGCAACGGGTTTCCAACTACGTCTGATAGAGCACTGACAGCAGGAGTCAACGGATGATACAGATATGAAACCCTGATAGTTACCGAATGATCTTCCAATCTTCACGAGCAGCGCTAGGAGGTGGCACTGCCGCCCGACCGAGCTGCGACCGTCCCTCAGTATTGACCCAAGTTGTCGACTTTTCGGTATAGGCAGCGCCGGGCAGACATACGTCGGCCAGCTGTGCACCCAGATCTCCATGATGGCCTTGGTACACAACGAAGGCGTCCAGAGGAATCGATTTGGGGTCGACCTCATCAGCGTTCAAAAGATATACAAATTTAGGCTTGGTGGTTGACGCTTTTTTCGATGGTACGAATCCAATGTCAAATGCAGCAGAGCGTGAAGCAATCTGTTGAGAATCAGTGGGGGTATAGCCATGGGTAATCAAAGGTCCTCACACGCTGAAGAACACTGAACCCATTCCACTCTGGTGTGACGAAGCTCTTCTTGTTTGACTCGACGTACCGCGCCAGTAAGCTATAAGTAACGGCGGCGTCGGCATGTTCTGCGATTGCGCTTCCCACAATGATGAGGGGCTTCTTGGCAGCTTTGAACTTTTGCGAGAAGGCGCTCTTGCCGGTAACGAAATCGACGACGGCCTTTGCGTCGGCACCCAGGTACTCATACCCGTAAGTGGTATCAACACGCTCGCCGATGAGACCAACCTCCAGTCCAGTGTGCAACCAGCTCTTGCGGATCCGAGAGTTGAGTACGGCTGCCTCATGTCGGGGGTTGGTGCCAACCAGGAGGATCATATCCGCCTCTTCCACCCCAGGGATCGTGGTGTTGAACAGATAATTTGACCGCACATCGACACCGTGAACAGGTGCAGCGTTGCCGCCAACTTGGTCGAGAGCAAGATTATCCGAGCCGAGTCTGTTGACAAAGTCCTTGAGAGCGACCAACGACTCCGTATCCACCAGATGACCAGCAATCGCCTGGATCTCATCCCCTTGCGCTCCAGACGCCGCCAGTCCCTGGGAAATTGTAGCCAAAGCGTCCTCCCATGAAGCCGGTACAAACCGGTCACCTTGCTTGACAAGGGGAGTCGTCAGCCGCTGGAACCGCAGTCCGTCATACGCATAACGGGTCTTGTCGCTGATCCATTCTTCATTAACGTCGTCATTTGTCTTGGGTTGGATGCGCATGACTTGTACTCCTCGAGAGTCAACGCGGATGTTTGAGCCGATAGCGTCCAAAACATCAATAGACTCGGTACTCTTGAGCTCCCATGGACGGGCGTGGAAGGCGTACGGTTTACTGGTGAGGGCCCCAACAGGACACAAATCGATAATGTTTCCCGATAGCTCAGAGTCCATGACTTTCTCGACATACATCCCAATTTGCATGTCATTGCCGCGGCCGGTGGTCCCGAGATCCTCAACTCCAGCAACCTCGTTGGCGAAGCGCACACATCGTGTACATTGGATACAGCGATTCATGGATGTCTTCACAATGGGTCCGAGATCTTTATTTTCAACAGCACGCTTTCCAGTTATCTCGTGGAAACGGGTACGATCAGAGCCGTATCGCATTGACTGGTCTTGAAGGTCACATTCGCCACCCTGGTCGCATATAGGGCAGTCGAGAGGGTGGTTTGCGAGGAGGAACTCCATGACGCCCTCACTGCAAACACAGGAATCAGATGGCATAAGAAAAGCCTGAGAAGAGAGCCTGACCGAGCTTCATGGACGAGGGGGGTATTTGTGAAAACTTTCGCCCCGGGCATGGCAGGCATAGCGCTGGGCAACGAGCATACGAATCAGCATAGCATGTTAAGATGAGGTTGAAGGAGGGTACCAAGAAGCAACCGGTTTAGGTGACCGTTCGACTTCGACAAGACACATCCTGTTGAGCACGAATGAACACATGGACACAAGCTGTATGACTGAGAGATCTACCTGCAGTTGCCCGCAATGGCAAGCCTGGAAAGAAGTGGGTGGTCTGACTTACATACATGGAACATACTTCATACCTATCATGGTAACAGAATCTGTTGCGCGACATGTCAATCAAGCCCCGTAGCTTCATACTAAGCTCCAGAGACACCTACCTCGGGATTGTTGCGCCCGCAGCTTCACAAGCCTGTATAAGAGCAGAGCCTATGAGAACACGAGAAATAAGCTTGCTACATCTCTGGGAGAATTCCGGGGACATACCTTGCGGGACGGTCACCTCTTTTCCATCTACCGTCAACGTGATGTCTGCCTGGCGAGCTGATGTTGAAGCAATGGTTCGACGAGCTGCATGAAGAGAGCGAACGATATAATGATATTCCAGAGAACCAATTGGCAAAAAAAGACACCTTGATTCGGTGGCTGAGATGAGCTCACAACCTTCCCGAGTAATCCCGTCGACGATGGGCGCGACACGGTGGACACTATTCGCAGCATTTGCAGAATGAAAAGAGAGTAAGAAAAGGACTATGCAAGGGGCGGAGTGCCCGCAATGGAAATTGTTGACGGTTCGCAGGCTACTCGTCGTTCCTTGCAGTGACCAACCACATTCAAATTTCCCACGATTTACAAAACTCCGTTTGTGGACAAAACTGGCCTCCAATCACCTCGAATAGATTATGCATATGGATATTCACAATATTACAGTAATTCGTACCATGTTGTATGTTACACGCCAGACCCTCATGCAATTACACACCCTTCAGGTAAACCATCTGGTCCCAAGGTCGTTCCGGGGGGAAGAGGACCCATGACCTCGGAAGGTGGTGATCCATAGGTTTGCAACTGAGTAGTGTGTGATAAGGTCTCAAGGGAAAGTAACTGCGGCACGAGCAGACTAACCTTGTTCATCAGATCCGACAACTTATTTTTCGTACCTAGGTTTTCGTCGCTATAGTTGGGGTCGTCATAAATCACGAGAATCTCGCGCACACAGGCGAGCTGCAACTCGAA
>Ga0307516_10002118_pt1 | contig 26899 bp, 21 predicted proteins | sample 19_EM_MG_FD_203310 | JGI IMG/M metagenome (GOLD analysis project Ga0307516, IMG submission 203310) | Populus trichocarpa ectomycorrhiza microbial communities from riparian zone in the Pacific Northwest, United States - 19_EM | ecosystem: Host-associated > Plants > Roots > Unclassified | place...
CGCAGTCCTGGTCTTCGCCCGCAGGCCGCACCACCGGCTCACGCGAGAACACACAGGCCAGGCGCATGGGCCCGCTGCGCGGGGCGCCGAGCTTGCGCAGGCGCTGCCGCAGCGAGGCGAGCAAGGGGTCGTGGGTGGCAGCGGCCAGGTCTTCCACGCTGACGTCCTGCGCGCGCTGCTTGCCGCCTGCCGCGCCCACGGTGATGAAAGCCACCTGCTGCTGCGCCAGCGCCCATTGGGCCAGCGCCAGCTTGGCATGGGTCTGGTCGCAGGCATCGATCACGGCATCCACCGGGGCGGGCAGCAAGGCCGGCCAGTTCTCGGGTGAGACGAACTCGTCCACCGCATTCACCACGCAGCCGGGATGGATCTCGGCCACACGCTCGCGCAGCGCCTCCACCTTGGCGGCACCCAAGGTGGGGGTCAAGGCCTGCACCTGGCGGTTGATGTTGGACTCGGTGACGTGATCCATGTCGATCAGCGTGAGCGACGCCACACCGCTGCGAGCCAGCGCCTCGGCGGCCCAGGAACCCACGCCGCCCACGCCCACCACGCAGACACGGGCAGCTCGCACGCGCGCGTACCCCTCTGCGCCGTACAAGCGGCGCAGCGCGCCGAAGCGGCGCTCCAGGTCGACCTGCATCACGGGCAATGCCGGCGCATTCATGCGGCCCCCGATGACACTACTTGAGCGTGGCCACGCGCTGCCGGCCCGCGGCGGCCGCCTCGGACTGCGGATAAGCCTTCAGCAACTCATCCAGGGTGCGCCTGGCGGCCTTGGTTTCTTTCAGCTCGATCTGGCAGTTGGCGATGGCCAGCATGGCCTCGGAGGCGCGCGGATGTTGGGGGGACCCGTTGATCAGCGCACGGAAGGTGCTGATCGCGTCCTTGTAGTCGCGCTTGCCGTACTGGGCATTGCCCAGCCAGTACATCACGCTGTCGTTGTAGCCGCTGGCTGGATAACGGCGCTGGAATGCGGACAGCGCGGCGGCGGCAGCCGCGAAGTCACCAGTGCGGATCGGCGCGATGGCATCTTCGTAGCCCTTCTTCTCGTCGGGCCCCACCAGGAACTGCTGGCCATCCACGCTCACCTTGAGCGGCTCCAGGCGCTTGAGCCGCTCTTCCAACTGCTTCAGTCGCTCTTCGGTAGGCTTGAGGCGCTCCTCCAGGGCCGTGGCGTCCGGTGCCGCGGCCGCGTCCTTGGGCTTGCGCTGCAGGTCGCCCAGGTCGCGGGCCCGCAGTTCGTCGGAGCCGCGCAGCTTGGCCACATCGGCCCGAACCAGTTCGATCTGGGTGTTCAGGTCCAGCAGGCTGCGCTTGAGCACCACAATGGCTTCGGCGATCTCAGCTTGCCGGGCCTGGGTTTCCTTCTGGTTCTGCTGCTGCAGTTGCTCGACCTTGGCACGCAGGTCCACGATGGCCCGGCGCGCCTCGTCGTCATCAAAAATGCCAGCCTGCGCGGCCGAGGCAACCGCCAGGGCCAGCGTTGCCGCCGCCGCGCGCGCACCCCAAGCCAGCGCGGCCCGCATCACTGACGTTCCTTCAGTTCGGCACGGCGATTCTTGGCCCATGCGGCTTCATCGGAGCCGGTCTGCACCGGCCGTTCCTTGCCAAAGCTCACGGGCTCCAGTTGGCCGTCCTGCACGCCCAGCAAGCTGAGCGAACGTGCCACCGCCTCGGCGCGGCGCTGGCCGAGCGCCAGGTTGTACTCGCTGCCGCCACGTTCGTCGGTGTGGCCCTCGATCAGGACGCGCTTCTTGCGATCGGTGCTCAACGCCTTGGCGTTGCCTTCGATCACGTTGCGGTATTCGTCACGGACCACGTAGCTGTCGAAATCGAAATACACCACGCGGGGCACGTCGCTGGCCGCTTGCGCCGCGGGCGGCTGCTTGGGCACCAGGTCCACCACCGCCACGTTTGATTGGCCCACGCCGCCGGCGGTGCCGGAAGCATTGCCCGGCGTGGTGGGCGAGACGTTGCGCGTCTCCACCGGAGCTGCGGCCGCGTTCTGGTCCAGCTTGACCGGCGAGCTGCAGCCAGCCATTACCAGCAGCGCGGCAACCAGCGCCGCAGCGCCAAGGCCCGGGCGCGACGGTACACGGCGGATGGTCTTCAAAAGGGGTGTGGTCTTCATGGATGCTCTCCTTCTTGGCAATAACAACTTCGGTTCAGGCACCCTGGGGTGCCCGCGCTCGACAACACCTTGGGTTCAACGCTCGGGTTCAACGCTCAAGTTCATCGTCCTGCCAGCGGACCCCATGCGGGCTCGCGCACATCGGTCTGCGGCACGGCCAGGGCCGCCTTGATCTTGCCATCTAGCGTGGTGGTCATCAACACGTCACGGCCACCTGTGCGGGTGGCGTAGATGATGAGCCGGCTGTTGGGCGCAAAACTGGGGCTTTCGTCGTCGCTGGTTTCGGTGAGCTCGACGGCCGTGCCGCCGGCGAGTTCCATCAGCACGAGCCGGAAGACATTGCCATTGCGCGTGATGTAGGCCAGGTAGCGGCCATCAGGGCTCACGGCCGGGCTGATGTTGTAGCTGCCCTGGAAAGTGACCCGCTCCACCGAGCCGCCGGCAACGCCCGTGCGGTAGACCTGCGGGCCGCCGCCGCGGTCGCTGACGAAGTAGAGGCTCTGGCCATCGGGTGCCCAGGCGGCCTCGGTGTCGATGGCACTGCTCTGCGTGATGCGCCGCACGTTCTCGCCGTTGCGGTTCATCAGGTAGAGCTGCGAGCCGCCATCGCGCGAGAGCGTCACGGCCAGTTGCTTGCCATCGGGCGAAAAAGCCGGCGCGCTGTTGGAGCCGCGGAAATTGGCCACCGTGCGGCGCTTGCCGCTGGCGACCTCCTGCACGTACACCACGGCCTTGCGCGCTTCGAACGACACGTAGGCCAGCTCCGTACCGTCGGGCGACCAAGTGGGCGAGATGATGGGCTCGGGGCTGACCAGCGCCATCTGGGCGCCGGCCGGGTCGCCATCGGCATCGGCAATCCACAAGGCGTGTCGGTTGGCCGTCTTGCTGACGTAGGCAATGCGGGTGGAGAACACGCCTTTCTGCCCCGTGAGCTTCTCGTACACGCCGTCGGCGATGCGGTGGGCAACCAGGCGCAGGTCGGCGGTGGGCGCGATGGCCTTCTGCACATCCCCCAGGGGTTTGCCCCCGACCAGGTCCCACAGCTTGGAACGCACCTCGTAGCGCCCTTCGGCCAGGCGGGCCACCGTGCCGCCCAGCAGCGCGTCGGTGGAGCGGGCGCGCCAGTCAGCCAGGGCCGGCTGGGAGGCCTCGTCCAGGGGCGCCGATCCGGGATCGACCAGCTTGAACATGCCGCTGCGCTCCAGGTCCGCACGGATGATGGCCGACACCGGCTGTGGCGCACGGTCTTCGTCCTTGAAGCGGGCCACCGCAATGGGCACCTGCGTGGCACCGACGCCGGAAATCTGCACCCGGAACTGAGCCTGAACCGCGCTGGTGGACAACAGCGCCGCCGGGGCGGCGGCCTTGAGGAGTGTTCTGCGGTGAATCATTGACCTCTCTAGACGGATGGGTTCGGCGGATGGGGTTCGGATCGCAAAAATTGCAGCAGGTTCCACAGACGTTCTTACCGGGGCATGCTCACGGTACTGCCAGCCACGGGGGGCACTGTGGTGTCCAGCCACATTTTCAGGTACCGGTAATAGGATGCCTCGCCATTGTTGACCGCCAGCACGAACCCCAGGCGGCCGTCCAGGAAGCCGCGCTTGAGGAAGTAGGTCCGCACGAAGGCCCACAAGCCATGCCCGATGGCCCGCCCCAGCCCGCCGCGGCGACCCGTACGAAGCAGATCCTGGGCCCGGCCGCTGGAATAGCGGTTCATCTTGTCCACGGCCAGGTGCAGGCTGGGGATGCTGTCGTGCAGCAGATGCCCGCCGCCCAGGGCGTCGACGCGGCCCTCCACCTGCAGGCGCTCATGCACCAGATCATCCGAAAACCGTGCCCGGCCGCGCTGGAACAAGCGTGCCACCCGGTCGGGGTACCAGCCGCTGTGACGCATCCACTGGCCGCAGAAGGACGACAGCCGCGGCAGCGAGAAGGCCGCCGGGGTGCCCGCGGCCAGCGGCTGGCGCACCATCGCCTGCACCTGCGCGGCCAATTCAGGGTCCAGCCATTCGTCGGCGTCCAGGCTCAGCACCCAGGTGCCTCGTGCAGCATCCAGCGCGCGGTTCTTCTGCGGGCCGAAGCCCGGCCAATCTGCCGCGGTGATGACGCGCGCCCCAAGGTCCTGGGCCAGGCGCTCCGTGCCGTCGGTGCTGCCGCTGTCCACCACCACGATCTCGTCGGCAAACGGCACCGACCCCAGGCAGCGGCGCAGGCGCTGCGCCTCGTTCTTGGTGATCACGATCACCGACAGGCGCAGGTCCACGGGCGTCGCGGGCATGGGCGACTCGGTCACGGGGTGTGGGTCGGCAGACACAGGGGGCGCATTGTAGGCAGGGGCCTGCAACGATTCTTCACAGAGCGGCCCCGATAATCGGCCGGGCCTATGAATGCCTTGACCAAACGCCTGCGCCGCATCTGGCCCTACTTCGCCCCCAGCCGCACGGGTTTTCTGCTGGCGGCGCTTTGCACCGTCGTCGCGGCCGTCACTGACCCCATGGTGGCGTGGCTCATGCAGCAGCTGGTGGATCGCGGCTTCAAGGACGGGCCGGGTGGCCAGTTCCCGCTGTGGTGGGTGCCGGCCTCCGTGATCGGCCTGTTCACCGTGCGCGGCCTGGCAGTGTTTCTGTCCCAATATGCCATTGCCTGGGCCGCCTACCGCGGCACGCAGGCCATGCGGCAGGCCCTGTTCCGCCGCGTGATGGAGGCCCATCCGGACCTCTTCACCAGCCACTCTTCCAGCGCCCTGACCAACATCGTGGCACACGAGGCGCAGGGGGGCGCCGTGATGCTCTCGAACTCGGGGCTGTCGCTGGTGCGCGACCTGCTGACCCTGGTGGCGCTGTTCGCCTACCTGCTGTGGATGAACTGGCAGCTGACGCTCTTTGTGGTGGTGCTGTTTCCCGTGGTGGCCTACGCCATGCGCACGCTCAGCCGGCGCCTGCACCGGCTCACGCTGGAAGGCCAGAGCGCCAGCGACCAGCTCGCCTACGCGGTGGAGGAAAACGTACTGGCCTGGCGCATCGTGCGGCTGCACAACGCGCAGCAGCAGCAGACGCAGCGCTTCAACGAGATGTCCGACCAGATGCGGCGCGTGTCGATGAAGTCGGTGGTGGCCGCAGCCACCATGACCCCGCTGACCCAGGTGCTGGCCGCCATGGCGTTGTCGGCCGTGATCGTGGCCGTGTTGTGGCAGCACGGCCAGGGCGGCAGCACGGTGGGCAACTTCGTGGGCTACGTGATGGCCATGCTGCAACTGGTGGCGCCGATCAAGCGCTTGTCGGAGGTCGCGGTGCCCATCACCCGCGGGCTGGCCTCGCTGGACCGGGGCATCAAGCTGATCGACGACCACCGGCGCGAGCCGGCAGGCACCTACGCCCCGGAGCGCGCCACCGGCACCATCCGCCTGGAGGGCGTGAGCGTGCAATACCAGGCCGGGCAGCCGCCGGCGTTGGATGCCATTGACCTGGACGTGCCGGCGGGCCAGGTGGTGGCGCTCGTCGGACCCTCGGGCGCCGGCAAGTCCACGCTCATCAACCTGCTGGCGCGCTTTGTGGAGCCCACGAAAGGCCGCCTGCTGGTGGATGGCCATGACCTGCTGCAATGGGACGTGGTGGCCTTGCGCCGCCAGTTTGCGCTGGTGAGCCAGGACGTGGTGCTGTTCAACGACACGGTGGCGGCCAACGTGGCGCTGGGCCAGGCCGTGGACCGTGCGCGGGTAGAGGCGGCACTGACCGCCGCCAACCTGTTGGACTTCGTGCGCACCCTGCCCGAAGGGATGGACACCCCGGTGGGCCACAACGGCCAGCGCCTGTCGGGTGGCCAGCGCCAGCGCCTGGCCATTGCACGGGCCATCTACAAGGACGCGCCGATCCTGATCTTCGACGAGGCCACCTCGGCGCTGGATTCCGAATCGGAGCGGCTGGTGCAGGCCGCACTGGAGCGGCTGATGGCCGGACGCACGTCGATCGTGATCGCACACCGGCTCTCCACGGTGGAGCGGGCAGACCGGATCGTGGTGGTGGAGGCGGGGCGGATCGTGGAGCAGGGGAAGCGGGATGAACTGCTGGCGCAAGGGGGGTTGTTTGCGCGGCTGCATGCGCTGCAGTTCCAGGGCAGTTGACCTGGGCTGAGGCATAGTCACACTCCTCCGCGGATCTTCGTCGCCCCCCGCATGCAAGAAACGACCCCAAGAAGCGAGAACGCAGCCATGAGTTCGAGTCCTCCCACCAAGCCGGCCCTTCCGGAGGCTCACTTGGATCTGGGCTGCGGCACGGTGCCCCGCAATCCGTTCCGGCGCAGCACACTGTGCGGCGTCGATGTGCGAGCGCCGGACGGACAGGCGACCTTCGAATACCGCCAAGCCAACCTCGCCGTCGAACCGATCCCCTGGCAGGACAACACCTTCGGCTCCGTGTCGGCGTTCGACTTCCTGGAGCATGTGCCGCGCGTGCTGGCCACGCCCCAGGGGACCGGCACCCGCTTCCCGTTCATCGAACTCATGAACGAAGTCTGGCGCGTGCTCGCACCCGGGGGGCTGTTCTACGCGGTCACGCCCTGCTACCCCAGGCTCGAGGCCTTCCAGGATCCGACCCACGTCAACATCATCACCACGCGGACTCACGTGTATTTCTGCGGCGCCGAGCCGATGGGGCGCATGTATGGTTTTCGCGGCACGTTCAGCCTGCTCAACGCCGAATGGGCCTTGATGCCTGAAGCGTTTTCCGCGCAGTTCGACCTGCCGTGGCGGCGGGCCTACAAGCGGTGGAAGCTGACACGGGAAGAACGCCTGTCCCACTTCCTGTGGCAGTTCGCCGCCGTGAAGCCGCAACCGGCCTCGGCGTAGCCACGCGACGTCGCTTCTCACCTCCCCCAGGACCGACACCGTGTCATCCTTAGCTGCGAATCTCCTGCGCACCTGGCGCGCCTACCGACGTGGATTCAAGTCACGGCTTCCGTACGTCCGGCGGCGCGAATACCGTCGCCTGATGCAGAAATACGAGCAGTGCCTGGAGGCGGTGAATCACGGCCTCCCGCTGGCCACCAACGTGCCGGTGCACGCGGTCGTGCCCGCAAGGGACGTGCAGCACACGGAGTTGTGTCTGTTCGTCACGCATGCCGCCGTGCCCACCCTGAAGCCCCATGTCGTGGAGCATGTCCAGCATCTGCTGGATGCGGGCATGCCGGTGGTGCTGATCGTGAACACCATCCTTGCGCCGGAGTCGATCACGGTCACGCCGGCGTTGTCGGAACGGTTGAGCGGGCTTTACGTGCGCCCGAACATCGGCTTCGATTTCGCTGCCTGGGCCCATGGCTGGTTCTTGTGCGGCCGCCCTACCGGCCTGGCGCACCTGCTGCTCGTCAACGACAGCATCGTCGGCCCCTTGAGCAGCGCGGCTTTCACCTCGATGATGCAGCGGCTGCGAAGCTCCAGCGCCGACGTGGTGGGCCTGACCGAGAGCACGCAGACCCGGCCGCATCTACAGAGCTTCTTCCTGGCCTTCGGCCGGAAGGCTTTGCAATCTCAGGACCTGCAGCAGTTCTTCGAGCACCTATACGCCTTGCCCACCAAGGAGATGGTGATCGATGCCTATGAGACGCAACTCACGCAGCGGCTGCGTGCCGCCGGCCTGTCCACCGAGGCGCTCTTCCCGGCCCTCACCGACGACCGCTGGAGCCCCAACGACACGTTCTATCGCTGGGCCGACCTGATACGCGCCGGCTTTCCGTTCATCAAGACCAGCGTGCTGCCGCGGGTGGCCCACACGGCGGACGCACGCGCCCTGGTGCCGGCGCGCTTTCTGGACCCGGCGCGTTGAGCCCTTCCCTGCCGGCAAACGAGCGCGTCACCTACCTGCTGGTGACCTACCACAGCGCGCGGATCTTGGCCCGCGCGCTCCCATCGCTGGCCACCGCGCCGCACGTGGTGGTCGTGGACAACGGCAGCAGCGACGACACGGTCGAGGTGGTCAGGCGCCTGCTGCCCCAGGCCCGGCTGGTTGAGGTCGGTGCGAACCTGGGCTTCGGGCGCGCCAACAACCTGGGGCTCGACCAGGTGCTCACGCCGTTTGCGCTGCTGCTCAACCCGGACTGCATCCTGGCTCCCGGCGCGCTGGAAGAACTCGTGGCCGCGGCCGAGCGCTACCCCGATGCGGCCATCATAGGCCCCAAGCTGTTCGATGCCCCCGGGGTGCCGTCACTGAGCTTCCGGCGTGCCTTCCATGTGCGCCAGCCCAAAGGGGTGACCGAGGCAGAAGGTGATTTATGCGCCGACTTCCTCACCGGCACCGCAATGCTGCTGAACATGGCCGCCATGCGCCGCATCGGATTCTTCGACCCATGGTTCTTCCTGTATTTCGAAGACGACGACCTGTGCCTGCGCGTACGGCAGGCGGGCGGCTCGCTGGTATTGGCCGCGCACGCGGTGGGCGAGCACTTGGTGCAGCAGTCCAGCCCGTCGTCACCGCGCAATCGGTTCCGGCGCGTCTATTGCCATACCTTGTCGAAGATCTACATCGAGCGCAAGTACTTGGGCCGGGCTCGCGCAGCCAGGACCTGGCTGCGAATATCCGTTGGCAGCCTGATCAGCTTGCCCATCTACACGCTCGCCTTTCAGCGCGACCGGGCCTGGCGCACCCTGGCCCGGCTGTGGGCCTGCCTGTGCGCACCGGCGAGGTTGCGGGCCGCTCATTGCATGCCGGATGCGCCCCACTAGACGCGCAGGCTCTTGCAGAGTTCCAGCCGCTCCCGCTCGAGGGCCGCAATGGCCGGAGCGTCCATCGCCCCTGGGTCCATGTCCACCGACTCCAGCACCGCGCAGAACTGGTTGTCGTAGCTGGGTGACACCACCGTGGGCCGCAGCCTCGTAAGGCCCAGCAACAGCAGTTCGATCATCAGGAGCCGGAACGATTCCGGGCGGAAGGTCCACGCGTGCATGTCCTGGTAGGCCGCCCCGGGGGCTTCGAGCGCCATGACGGCCTCATAGGCACTGCGCAGGCTGTGGCTGAACCTCGCCTTGATCAGGTCCGCCGCCGTCACTGGGCGTCCGGGGTTGGCGCTGATGGACCGCGACATGGAGTCGAAGACCTGCTTGCCCTGGTGGATGGGCGGCTGTTTCATGTGCACGACCAGTGCGTCCGAGGTCACGCTCGGGTAGCGCAGCACGTCGAAACAGCGGCGGTAGTCCGGGATGATCTCGATCACGCGCCCCCCTGGCGCCAGCAGCTTCTCCAGCGATTGCAGGTGGCCGATCAGGTCCACCTGATGCTCCAGCACATGCGAGCCATAGATCACGTCGAATCGCAGGTCGGCGGGGATCACCGTCTCGATGGGCGCCCCGGCGAACACGAAATCCACCTCCTGGATGCGATGCACGTGATGGGCCACCTCCGGCATGGCCGCGTACTTGGCGCGCAGTTCGGCCGTGTTGCAATGGTCCAGGTGGAAGGCATTGCGATACCGGCTCTTCAGGTAGCGCGGGTTGTAGCCACCGCCGATCTCAAGGATCCTGGCGTCCTCTGGCACCGAGGCCAGCACCGGGTTGACATGCCGCCGCTTGACCACCACACGCCGCACCTTGTTGTACTGCCTGGAAAGCGCGCGATGAACATGGGTCAGCATGGCAGGGTGGCGTTGGGCAGGATGGGACCCTTTGCAGGGCCTGAGGGCCCTTTGAGGACTTGCGGACGTGACGCTGGCGCAGTTTAGCCGCGCTGCAGGATGCGGGTGTGATCGGCCTGGTGTTCCGGCGTGGCATCGGCAGGCACGGGCACGTTCAGGATCTGGTCGATCTGCGCCATCACGCGCTCCGGATCCATGGTTTCCAGGCAGTCGCTGCGGCTCGCATCGTGACGCTCGCAGCCCGATTGCCGGCAAGGTACGCAAGGCTGAGGCCCCTGCAGCAGGATGATGCGCCCCTCACGCTGCACGCCCTGATGCCGCACATACGGTTGCCGCGCGGACGACCCCTGAGGCCAGGGGCCCCATTGCCGAGGATCAGTGGGTCCGAAGAGCGCCACCATCGGGGTGCCGCAAGCCGCAGCCAAGTGCGTGATGGACGTGTCCGGCCCCACGTACAGCGCGGCACTGCGCAGCAAGGTGACGAGTTGACCGAAGTCCAGGTTGCCGGCTTGGTCGAGTACCAGCGGCGAATCCGCGCCCCGCGCCACCTCGGCGGTGCAGTGCCGGTCCGACTCCGAGCCGCTGCCGGTCAACACCACCTGGACACCACGCCGGGCCAAGGTCCCCGCCACCTTGGCGTAGTGGGCGACCGGCCATTGTTTGTAGCGAACCAGGCTGGGGGCATGCATCACCACGAATTTCGGTTGCAAGCGCGCCTGCAGGTCCGGGGGCAGGGCCTGGGCCGCTGGCGGCATCATCTCGATGTGGGGCTGCGGCGGCGCCCAGGGCGCGATGACCTTGAGCTTCTCCAGCACCAGGTGGGCCGGCACCGCATCGAAGCCCGTGGCATGGTTCAGCGTCAGCCGCTTCCACCACGACCGCGTCCACTGATGAGCCACCTGCCCGGATCGCTTGCGTGCCGCGATCAAACCATACAGATGCGCACGGTCGCTGAACTCGCAGATCAAGGCGAGGTCATAGCGCCGCCAGAGCCACTTCACCAAGGGCCACGATTGGCGCCAGCCCTCCCCCTGCTTCACTTCGACGAAGGCGTTCACATCCGGATTGCCGCGCAGCACCGCCAGCGTCCCGGCAAACCCGAGCACGTCGATGCGCGCCGAGGGCCAGCGTTCACGGGCGGCGCGGATCAAGGGAGTGCTGAGGAGCACATCACCAAGCTGGCGAGTCAGAATGACCAGCACGCTGTCGATCTTTTCATCGACTGCAACGGGAGACGGGGCGACCACACGTGTCCTTCCATTGGCGTCATACAAATCCGGGCCGGAGCACCGGAGCGGAGGCATTCTCTATCACTTGATAGGTAGTTGCACTAGTACGGGATTCCGGTACTGCGACAATCCTGGCGCCCGCTCCGCGACCCCTGTGCGTACTCGGAGCGCCGTGTTGCCGGCAATGCACGGGACACGCTCCCCCACCCCCTTTCCCTTGCCTGTCTGCCACCGCCGTGGACCACCCCACCCTTGACGCCCTGCGCCGCCAGCACCCCGCCTGGCGGCTGCTGGCCGCCGACTCGGCGCCATTGATCGCGAGCTTCCTGCACCGCGCCTTTGTGCTGCCCAACGTGCGCGTGATGGACCAGTCCAGCCTGGCCGAGGCCTTGGAGGACAGCTTGTTCGACCTGCGCCAGCAGCTCGGCCCCGCGGCCTACCCCAAGGCCGCGCAGGAGTACCTCAACGATTGGGCCGCCAACGAGCGCGGCTGGCTGCGCAAGTTCTACCCGCCGGGTTCGGATGAACCGCATTTCGACCTGACCCCCGCCACCGAGAAGGCCATTGCCTGGCTGGTGAGCCTCACGCAACGCAGCTTCGTGGGCACCGAGTCGCGCCTGCTCACCTTGTTCGACCTGCTGCGCCAGATGAGCGAAGGCAGCGAGACCGACCCGCAGACCCGCCTGCGCGAGCTGGCCCGGCGCCGGGATGAGATCGATGCCGAGATCGCCCGCGTGCAGCAGGGCGAGCTGTCCCTGCTGGACGACACCGCGCTGAAGGAGCGTTTCCAGCAGTTCACTGGCCTGGCCCGCGAGCTGCTGGCCGACTTCCGCGAGGTGGAGCACAACTTCCGTGCGCTGGACCGGCGGGTGCGGGAACGCATTGCCCTGTGGGAAGGCGCCAAGGGCGCGCTGCTGCAAGACATCCTGGGTGAACGCGACCTGATTGCCGATTCCGACCAGGGCCGCAGCTTCCGCGCGTTCTGGGATTTCCTGATGTCGCAGGACCGGCAGGATGAACTCACGCAGCGGCTGGACCGCGTGCTGCAGCTGTCACCCGTGGCCGCGCTCAAGCCAGACCCGCGCACCCGCCGCATCCATTACGACTGGCTGGAGGCCGGCGAACACACGCAGCGCACTGTCGCCCTGCTGTCGCAGCAGCTGCGGCGCTTCCTGGACGACCAGGCCTTCCTGGAGAACCGCCGCATCATGGAGATCCTGCGCGGCATCGAAAGCCGCTCGCTGGCCATGCGCAGTGCCTTGCCGGTGGGGGCGTTCATGGAGATCGATGACACCGCCGCCGGCATCGAACTGCCCATGGAGCGGCCGCTGTACAGCCCGGCCTACAAGCCCGCCATCACCCGCGTGACCTTGGAGGCTGGCAGCGACGAGGCCGACGCCGCGGCGCTGTTCTCGCAGTTCGTGATCGACAAGGCTGCCCTGGCGCGGCACATCCGCCAGTCGCTGCAGCAGCGCACGCAGGTCACGCTGCGCGAGCTGCTGCAATCGCGGCCGCTGGAACAAGGGCTGGCGGAACTGGTGGCCTACCTGCAACTGGCCAGCGAACGTGCCAACACCGTGGTGGACGACACCATCGGCGAGACGGTGGCCTGGCAAGGCAGCGACGGGCAGCACAAGCAGGCCCGGCTGCCGCGTGTGATCTTCCTGCGCTGAGAGCGCCGAGCCATGACAACTGCCGACACAGCCTCCGCACCGGAGATCTCCCACCTTGTGATTCCCCTCCTCAAGGGCGTGGTCTACCGCGACAACGATCTGCCGCTGTGGAGCGGCCTGCTCAACCTGCAGGCGCGCGTGCGCGACTACGTGGCCGTGCTGGGTCTGGACCTGGCGCTGGACGAAGCCGAGGGCTACGCCTTTCTGCGCTCGCGCACGCCGCCGGACGACGAGGCCGCGCCCCGCGTGCCACGCCTCATCACGCGCCGGCCCTTGTCGTTTCCGGTCAGCCTGCTGCTGGCCTTGCTGCGCAAGAAGCTGGCCGAGTTCGATGCCGGCGGCAGCGACACGCGGCTGGTGATGTCGCGCGACGAGGTGGCGGAGCTGATCCGCGTGTTCCTGCCCGAGGGCAGCAACGAGACCCGGCTGATCGACCAGGTGGACACCCATCTCAACAAGATAGCCGAACTGGGCTTCGTGCGCCGGCTGCGTGGGCAGGAGGGCATGATCGAGGTGCTGCGCATCCTCAAGGCCTTTGTCGATGCGCAATGGCTGGCGCAGTTCGACGAACGGCTGGCCGCCTACCAGGCGCAGTTGGCGGCAGGTGCGGCGGCAGGCACGCCAGGCAAGGACACCGATGATTGACGACACCCCCGCCACCCAGGCGCCCCGGCTGGACTTCGCGGCCGACGAGCAGTTGGCCGGCTTCCGCCTGCAGCGCCTGGAGGTCTACAACTGGGGCACCTTCGACAGCCGCGTCTGGACCTTGCACGCCGAGGGCCGCAACGTGCTGCTCACAGGCGACATCGGCTCGGGCAAGTCCACCTTGGTGGACGCCGTGACCACCTTGCTGGTACCCGCCCATCGCGTGGCCTACAACAAGGCGGCAGGCGCCGACGTGCGCGAACGCACGCTGCGCTCCTACGTGCTGGGGCACTACAAATCCGAGCGCAACGACCTGGGCAGCAGCGGCCGCCCCGTGGCCTTGCGCGAAGCAGACAGCTATTCGGTGATCCTGGGCGTGTTCCGCAACGCCGGCTACGACCAGACCGTGACCTTGGCACAAGTGTTCTGGCTGAAGGACTTGCACGGCCAGCCGGCGCGCTTCTTCGCGGTGGCCGACAAGGAGCTGTCAATCACGCGCGACTTCTCCAAGTTCTCCGACATCACCCAGTTGCGCCGCCGCCTGCGCGGCGCCGGCGTGGAGATCGAGGACAGCTTCCCGCCCTATGGCGCGCACTTCAGGCGCCGCTTCGGCATCGGCAGCGAACAGGCGCTGGAGCTGTTCCACCAGACCGTGTCGATGAAGTCGGTGGGCAACCTCACGGACTTCGTGCGCAGCCACATGCTGGAGCCCTTCGACGTGGCACCACGCATCCAGGCGCTGATCGCGCACTTCGACGACCTGCACCGCGCGCATGAGGCGGTGCTCAAGGCCAAGCGCCAGGTGGAGATGCTCAGCCCGCTGGTGGCCGACTGCCAGCGCCATGCGGAGCTGGTGCTGGAGGCCGAAGGCCTGCGGGCCTGCCGCGAGGCGCTGAAGCCCTACTTCGCGGGGCTCAAGGCCCAGTTGCTGGACAAGCGCCTGGGCACATTGGACGAAGAGCTGGCCCGCCTGGCCTTGCAGGTGGCCCGACAGGCAGAGCAACGCGCCCAGCAGCAGGCCGATGAACGCGAGCTGCGGCGGGCCATTGCCGACAATGGCGGCGACCGCATCCAGCGCCTGGAGCAGGAGATCCGGCAGAAGGACGAAGAGCGGGCCCGGCGCCTGGCGCGCTTCCAGCGCTATGACGAACTGCGCCGCGCGCTGGACCTGCTGCCCATGCACACCGCGCAAGACTTCGTCACCCAGCGGCCCTTGTGCGAGCAGATGCGCGAAGCCGCCGCGCAGCGCGAAGCGCAGATCCAGAACGACCTCAATGAAGCCGGCGTGGCCCTGGCCCAAGGCCGGCGCGACCACGCCGTGCTGCGGGCCGAGATCGACAGCCTGAAGGCCCGCCGCAGCAACATCGACGGCCAGCAGATCGCCATGCGCGCCGCGCTGTGCCAGGCCTTGCAATTGCGCGAGGCTGACATGCCGTTTGCCGGCGAGCTGATCCAGGTGCGCGACGACGCGCGCGACTGGGAAGGCGCGGCCGAACGACTGCTGCGCGGCTTTGGCCTGGCACTGCTGGTGCCGGACGCCCACTACGGCACCGTGAGCGCCTGGGTGGACCAGACGCACCTGAAAGGCCGGCTGGTGTACTTTCGCGTGCGCCCCTCGCGACGCGACGGCGGCGACACGCTGCCCTCACTGCACCCCGACTCGCTGGTGCGCAAGCTCGCCATCAAGCCCGACTCGGCGTTCTATGCCTGGCTGGAACGCGAGCTGGCGCATCGTTTCGATGTGGCCTGCTGCACCAGCCAGGACCAGTTCCGCCGCGAGACGCGGGCCGTCACGCGCGCAGGCCAGGTCAAGATGCCCGGCGAGCGCCATGAAAAGGATGACCGCCACCGCCTGGACGACCGCAGCCGCTACGTGCTGGGCTGGAGCAACGAGGCCAAGCTCGCCGCATTGGAGGCGAAGGCCCGCGTGCTGGAGGCGCAGCTGGGCGACCTGGGCGCGCGCATCGCCGCCATGCAGAAGGAGCAGCAGGCCGTGCGCGACCGCCTGCAAGCCTTGAACAAGCTCGACGAGTACCGCGACTTCCGCGACCTGGACTACCAGCCGCTGGCCGCCGAGGTGGCGCGGCTGCAGGACGAAAAGCGCAGCCTGGAGGCGGCCTCCGACTTTCTCAAAACGATGACCGAACGCCTGGCCACGCTGCTGGCTGCGCTGGGCCGCACCGAAGAAGCGCTGGACCGCCACAAGCGGGAAGAGGCCAAGACCGAGCAGAAGAAACACGACGCGCTGGCTTTGCTGCAGCAGACCCGCGCCCTGCTCGACGACCCGTCGGTACCCCTGCACGCGCGGCACTTCGCCCGCATCGAAGCCCTGCGGCCCGAGGCGCTGGGCGAGCACGCCTTGAGCGTGGAGTCGTGCGACCCGCGCGCGCAGGAGATGCGCCACTGGCTGCAGACCCGCATCGATGCCGAAGACAAGCGCCTGGGCCGCCTGCGCGAGGGCATCGTCAAAGCCATGACCGAGTACAAGGAGGCCTACAAGCTGGATACGCAGGAGGTGGACATCAGCGTGGAGGCGGGGCACGAGTACCGCGCCATGCTGGACCGCCTGAACGCCGACGACCTGCCGCGCTTCGAGGCCCGCTTCAAGGAGCTGCTGAACGAGAACACCATTCGCGAGGTGGCCAACTTCCAGTCGCAACTCAGCCGTGAGCGCGAAACCATCCGCGAACGCATTGCGCGCATCAATGAATCGCTGACGCAGATCGACTACAACCCCGGCCGCTACATCGTGCTGGAGGCGCAGCCCAGCACCGATGCCGAGATCCGCGACTTCCAAGGCGAGCTGCGCGCCTGCACCGACGACACGATCACCGGCTCGCAGGACGCGCAGTATTCCGAGGCCAAGTTCCTGCAGGTCAAGCACATCATCGAGCGCTTCCGCGGCCGCGAAGGCTCCACCGAACACGACCGGCGCTGGGCCGCCAAGGTGACCGACGTGCGCCACTGGTTCAGCTTCGCGGCCAGCGAACGCTGGCGCGAAGACGACCGCGAGCATGAGCACTACTCCGATTCCGGCGGCAAGTCCGGCGGGCAGAAGGAGAAGCTGGCCTACACCATCCTCGCAGCCAGCCTGGCGTACCAGTTCGGGCTTGAATGGGGCGCGGTGCGCTCGCGCAGCTTCCGCTTCGTGGTCATCGACGAGGCCTTCGGCCGCGGCTCGGACGAATCGGCCCAGTACGGGCTGCGGTTGTTCCAGCAGTTGAACCTGCAGCTGCTCATCGTCACGCCGCTGCAGAAGATCCACATCATCGAGCCCTTTGTGGCGAGCGTGGGCTTTGTGCACAACGAAGAAGGCCGCGCCTCGCACCTGCGCAACCTCAGCATCGAGGCCTACCGCGCCGAGAAGGAGGCCCATGGCAGGTGAGGCCGGTCAAGGGGGCCTGCGCTGGACCACGCCGGAGGACCTTCGCGAGCAGGTGCAACGGCTGTGGGAGCGCGGGCGGCTACTGGCCGAGCGGGTGGCGCCCGGCGAGATGTTCCCCTTGCGGCTGGCGCTCAAGGCGCCGGGCTCGGCCGACTGGTCCGATCGCTTCGACGCCGTACGCACCTGGGCGCGCAGCCTGCAGCAGGAGGCGCAGGGCTACCGCGTGGTGCTGCGCGAGGTGCGGCACCGCGTGCTGGGCCGCAACGCGGTGCCAGGCGAGGTGTGGATCGACACGCTGGACGAGGCGCTGGCGCTGATCGGCAAGCAACGCGCGGCGCAGCGCTTCGATGCACTGGTGGCACAGGCGCGTACCCGGCAGCCGGCGCTACTGCCTTGGCTGCAGGCGCAACCCCTGCGCGCACTGGACCTGGCTGACGATTGGCCTCGGCTGCTGGACGTGGTGGGCTGGCTGCAAGCCCATCCACGGCCCGGCATCTACCTGCGCCAGGTGGACCTGCCCGGCATCCACAGCAAGTTCATCGAGGCGCACCGCGGCGTGCTGGCGGAACTGCTGGACCGGGCCTTGCCGGCCGAGGCCATCGACGCCGGCAGCAGCCGCTTCGAGCCCCGCTACGGCTGGCGCAGCAGGCCGGTACGGATACGGCTGCGGCTGCTGGATGCGCGGCAGGCCCTGCTGCCCACCGGCACCGAGCAAGACCTCACCCTGACGCACGACACCTTTGCGCGGCTGGACCCTGCCACCTCGCGCGTGTTCATCACCGAGAACGAAACCAACTTCCTGTGCTTCCCGGCGTTGGACGATGCATTGGTGATCTTTGGGGCCGGCTACGGCTTCGAGATGCTGGCGCAGGCCGAGTGGCTGCAGCGGCGCCGCGTGTGCTACTGGGGCGACATCGACACGCATGGCTTTGCGATCCTGGACCAGCTGCGCGGCGTGCTTGCCCATGCGGAGTCCGTGCTGATGGACCGCGACACCCTGATGGCGCACCGGGCGCAGTGGGGTGACGAGCCGGACTTCATCCAGCGCGATCTGCCGCGGCTGCGCCCGGATGAACAGGCGCTGTACGACGACCTGCGCTGGCAGCGCATCGAGGCGCGGGCGCTGCGGCTGGAGCAGGAGCGGCTGGGCTTCGGCTGGGTGCAGGACGCGCTGGCCTTGGCGCTGGCGCGCTGAGGTTCACCCCAACTCAAAGAACTCCTGCACCCCAGGCGGCAGCGGCTCCGTGCTCACCAGCACCAAATGCCGCCCGGCCCGCGTCATGGCCATGTAGAGCTTGCGGGCCTGGCGCTCGCGCCGCTGCGCCAGTTCCTCATCGCCCAGCCCCGGCGGCGCGCCCGGCGCCCACAAGTCCTCCAGCCCCAGCAGGAACACCACGCCGGCTTCCATGCCCGTGGCGGTGTCCACCGAGGCCAGGCGCATGCAGTCGTCACCCTGGCCCACGGGCGGCTCCTTCTTCTGCCCACGCTGGTTGACCCACCACACCCGCTCTCGGCCCAGCGCGCGCACCAGCCGCGCATACAGTGCATCGCGCGGCGCACGCTCGCCGTGGACCACCAGCACGGCATCCAGCCGCAGGTGCTCGTGCGCCCCCAGCGCGGCCACTTCGTTGACCACGCGGTCCACGGCGTCCTGCGGCGAATCCACCCGCACCAGCCGCGGCTTGGTGCCCGGCGGCATGCCGGCGAAGTCGGGCGACAGGAAGTCATCCGCATCGGCCACGCCGCACAACGCCAGCACGGCGTTGGCTGCCTCCAGGATGGCCCGCGTGCTGCGGTAGGACTTGCGCAGCCGCTTGGTGCGGCCCGCCACTTCCAGGCCGGCGCTCTTCCAGCTCAGCCGGCTCTTCATGAAGCCCTGGTTCGGGTCCGCACACAGGAACAGCTGCCCCGCCGGCCGCGTGCAACGCTTCACCAACTGCAGCCACGACGGCGCAAAGAACTGCGCCTCGTCGATGAGGATGTGGTGATAGCCCGGCAGTTGCGCCGTCCCCGCCGCCAGGCACAGGTCACGCGGCAGCGCGCTCCACATCAGTTGCCCGGCCTGGCGCAGCGCCTCGCCCACGCGCGCATGCAACTGCCACACCTGGGCCCGCTCCTCGGGCCGCAGGCTGAAGCCACGGCCGATGCGCGGCGCGGCGAGGTAGCCCGCTTCGGTGTCGAACAGGCTGTCGTTGATGAAGTCCAGTTCGTCCAGCACCTGCGCGTCCGTGAGGCGCAGCCCGGGGCACTGCAGGCGGTGGTGGCGGACCAGGTCTTCCACCCCTTGCGGCCCCTCGGGCAGGCGCGGCCGGCGCCGGAACACCCGGCGCCATTGCCGGTAGGCCCAACCGAAGAAGGTCTGGATCTCCAGGTTGGGCGGCAGCCGGCGGCCCAGCCGGCGCACGCGCAGCTTCAGTTCGGCCACGATGGGCGTGTTGTGGATCAGCACCAGCACGCGCTGCGAGGGGAACAGGTCCGCCAGCAGCAAGGCGCGGCTCAGCGCAATGAGCGTCTTGCCGCTGCCGGCCACGCCGTTGATGAGCCGCACGGAGAAGTCGTGCGCGGCCTGGGCCTGTTCGGCGGGCAGGTCCAGGTCCAGCTTGCTGGCCCACTCCTGGTCGTGGTCCAGGAAGTAGCGCGTGAGGCGGGCACTGTTGTCGCGCCGGAAGAAGCGGCGCGTGGTGCTGGCCACGGGGATCTCGGCCTCCGGGAAGAAGCGGCCCAGCAGCGCATGTTCGGCGGCCTCGTCCAGCGGCACCAGCATCTCTTGCAGCAGGGTGGCGCCGTGCTGCAGGAAGGTCTCGCGCCCGGCCAGCCGCACGTGGTGGCGGGGGCCGGGGTTGTGGGTCCGGTAGTGGCGGTCCAGCACGTCGGCCTCTTCGGGCGAGCAGGCCCACAGCAGCACCAGCTTGCCCGGGCCTGGGCTGGCATCGGCGTCCAGCCCTTGCAGGCTTTGCAGCAGGCGCTCCAGCACGTCGGGCTCGTCCGCACCAAAGAGCTGGTGCGGGTCCAGCGAGGCGAACGGCGCGTCCAGCACCGCCACCGCGGCCCACTGCCGGCCTGGCTGCTGCACAAAGAAATGCGGCGTCCAGCCCAGCACCTGCGCCGGCTGCACCGGCCGGCGCACCACGCAGCCGTCGCCCAAGGTGTTGAGCACGCGCTTGATGTGCACACCGCGCCCGGACACCTTGCCCCATTCGGGGATGAACAACGTCATGGCTGCATGGCAACGCGCCGGCACTGGCCGACGAAGCCATCGTACTGCGCCATCCAGCGCGCCAGGGCCGCATCTTCAGGCAGCGGCAGGTCGGCCGGCTCCGGCCCGATGACGATGAGCCGCGTCATGGCCCGTGTGATGGCCACGTTGAGCCGCTGCGGCTGGAACAGGAAGCCGGCCACGGCCTGCATGAACACCGGGTCGCCGGTGGTGAGCGAGAGGATGATCAACTCGCGCTCCTGGCCTTGCATGCGCTCCACCGTGTCCGCCACCACGGCGCGCGCCGCAGCAGGGCCCAGGCGGCGGGCCAGGCGCTGGCGCACCAGCCGGCCTTGGGCGCGGTACGGCACCACGACGCCGATGTCCGCTGGCGCCAGGCCGCCCGCCACGGCGGCGGCGCACAGGTCGGCCACCAGGTTGGCATCGCGAGGGTTGCGCGTGCGGGCCGCGGGGTCCTGCGTGGGGATGAACACCGCGCTGGCCGCCGGGTCGAACACCTGCGCCCAGCGCGTCGCCACGGGATGCAGCCGCAACTGCCTCTCGCGGTTGGAGCCTGCGGCCTGGAGTTCGCCGCGGTAGTAGGTGCGGCTGGGCCACTCGGCCAGCCAGCGGTTCATGCGGTAGGTTTCATCCAGCATCACCGTGTGCTCGGCCGTGCGCGCCGTGAGCGCGGCGAAGACCGAGAACGTGTCTGCTGCCAGGATGGAGCGCGACAGCAGCACCGGCGGCAACTGCTGCGGATCGCCGATGAAGATGAAGCGGTCGCCGCGGCACATCGCCATCAGTGCCAGCGGCACGGTGATCTGGCTGGACTCGTCGAACAGGATGGCGTCGAAGTGGTAGTTCTCCAGGCGCTTGCCGGCGGCGGCAAACGGCGTGGCCCCCACCACGTAGCCATCGGTAGGGCGCTGCTCCCAGGCGTTCAAGGTGTCCACGCAGGGCACCGCGTCGTCCAGCCCCTTGCGCTGCGCGTGCCAGCCCACCTTGACCACCGGCACGCCCAGCGCATGGACCTTGTTCAGCGCATGGTTGATGGCCGTGTGCGTGTGGGAGGAAACCAGCAGCCGCGCACCGCGGGCCACCAGCATCTGCGCGATCAGCGCCAGCACCCGCGTCTTTCCGGTGCCCGGCGGGCCCTGGATGCAGGCCACCTGCTCGGCCGCCACCGCCATGCCTACGGCCTCGGCCTGCCGAGGGTTGCAGCCCTGGGCAAGGGCCAGGCGTTCGGCGTCCTGGAAGTCCTGCGCGTCGAACGAAGGCTCCAGCGTGCCGCTGAGCAGGGACAGCACCGTGTCGCGGCCATGGCGCGTGGTGGCAATGTCGTTGATGGCGCGCACGTAGTGGCCGGTCAGATCCAGCGCGTCCGGGTCGGCAAAACAGGGGCCGCCTGCGTAGGTGTCGAGCACGGCCTGCACGCGCCGGCCGCGCAGCAGCCAGCGCTCGTCGTCCTCGGACTCCAGGCTGAGCTGGCGGCCCAGCAGTTCATTGAACGGGTCGCCGCCGTGCAGCAGGAGCAGGTCGCCCTCGCGGAAACGTGAGTCGGAGTGGCCCACGTACGCCCACAGCGTGGCGGGTTCCGGGCCGAGCTCCAGGCGGGTGAAGCCTTGCGTCCAGCCTTTCTCCAGCTTCTCGGCCAGCGGCCGGTGCCAGATGTCCAGCAGGTGGTCCTGGGCGGCCTGCTGCTCGGCCAGGACGAAGGCGAGCAGTTCTTCCAAGAGTGGGGTGGGCATAGGCATCTGCAGCGGCTCCGGCGGCCGATGAGCTCACCCTTCTGTGACTACCCCAGGAGGTCCTCAGGCATTACGAGACCGATCCGGCTTGTAATGTCTTGCGACAGGCTCTTGAAGTCGCCATGGGCCTTGGTGACAGCGTGGGCATGGGAGCCGATCGCGCCATCCGCGGCACGCAACGAGAAGATGGGCTTGCGCGCCTCCTGCGCCAGAGGCATCAGGCTGTTGTAGTTCTTCAGCATGGCCAGGCAAAAGGGATCCTTTTCGATCGAAGGGATCTTGGTGGTCGCCTTGTCCAGCACGCTTTTCCTGAACTCGGCGGGAATCTGATCCAGCCAGCGCGTATACGCTTTCACAGGACGCGTCAGGCGTACGCCGTGACGCATCGCGATGTAGCCCACGGGGTTCATCTCACCTGTCGGCAAATCGAACTCCGGCGTCTTCCAATCATCGCGACGCCTTGTCCACCCGACTCGCCAATCTCGCACCGTAGGCCCCAGATTGCGCAAGCCCTGCAGGGAAAAGAGATCGGCGCCCAGCGGCACCACCACGTGGTTGCTGCCCAGCAATGCGGCACGGTTGATCGCACCAAGATTGGGGCCGACATCGAACACGATCAGGTCAGCATCAAAACGAGCCGCCGAATCCTGCGCTGTCCGCCAAAACGCTGTCAGCATCCGGAATGGTCTTGCCTTGTTTTTTTCGTTCAGAGCACTTGTCCAGGTGGCAGACAACTCATCTTCAAATCCGGAGAGACCAAGATCCCCGGGAATGAGTGCAAGCCAAGGATTCGGCTGCTGGTACTCGACAGGCTCGAAGTCGCCCACATCCAGGAGCGGCTTGACGCTGCGAAAGATGGTGGACACACCGGCACCATCGGCCCACAACCCGGCCAGTTGATCCTCGTCCAGGAACGCTGCCGTCAGGTTGGCCTGCGGATCCAGGTCCACGGCCATGACCCGCAGGCCTTGTTCGGCAAACATCCATGCCAGGTGGTAGACCAGCGATGTTTTGCCGACACCACCTTTGTTGTTGAAGAAGGTCAGGACAGGAACTGTCATGCCGACCTCCGTACAGTGACGAGTACGTGCGTGTCCCGTGGATCGAACAGCGGCGGCGGGTTCCCGTTGTCGGCAAGCAACTTGCGAGCTGTGGCAATACCGACCCCGAACCGCTGCACATAGCCCAGAACCTTCATCGCCTCCGCAAGATGCGGATTTCGATAATCAGTGACACCCGGCTGCCCGAAGTTTGCGGCTGTCACAATGCCGTAGGGACCACCGGGGTTGATGATCTCGATGCGGTCGGAGAACCACGTGAGGCGAACCGGTGCATTCGTGCCTTCGTAGCTGCGATGCATGACCGCATTGCGCACCAGTTGCTGCAGCGCTGCCAGCGGATAGTCGGCACGCCGCCTTTCGGTATCGCCCGAGTGGACATCGACCGATGTCGAGATATGCGCCTTGATCTTCTCGTCCACCCGGTTGATGATTTCGCCCAATCGGCCGTCGATTGCGGCCTCGTCGATGATGGGAGCATCCAACTCGGTGCCGTCCAGGCGCAGGAATTGCACGTAGGCGCATGGAATGAGGTCCCGCGTCCGCGCCCCTAGCACAAGACTACCCAGCACGGTGGGCAACGGATTCTCGATCGACTCGATCATCCGACAGGAACTGAGACGCTCCTCGTAGCTTCGATGGTTGGCCTCAAGGACATCCGCCGAGAAAGCGCCAGCGAGATACTCGCTCTCGAAGACCCCCCGGCTGATGTCTGCGAGCGTCGCAAACGAAACCGGCTGCAGATCGAACGGCAGGTTCCGGTGCCGCCTTCGCTCGTTGAGAATCCTCTCGTCCTGAAGATTGGCAATGTCGCGACGTGGACCAGTTCGAATGTAGGTGCGGCCTTTGTAGCGGACAGGTGGAGCATCTGCCGGTAACACGGTGATGACGGCCACTTCCGCCCCGCGCAGCACCCGCTTCTCCACCCCCATGCTGGGAATGGGTTGGATGTTTCCGTCACTTCGAATGCTTGCCAAAGTGAGGAGCAGTTCGTCCGTGATGGGCAGGTTCGTGGGCCTGCCGTCATCCCGGACGCCGATGAACGCCACACCCTGCCGGCCATGCCCGGGCAAGTCATTGGCGAATGCACACACAGCCTGACGCACCTTCTCCGGCGCATCTCCGTTGAAGGTCTCCTTGCGCTCAGCTCGGTCTGACTCCAAGTCAGCCAGCAAAGCTTCAAGCTCTTCATCCGACAGTCCCATGATGCTGATCCTTTACCGCACCCCAGCCCATACATCTTCACGGCACTGGCAAACATCTTGTTGCTCTTTCCACTCATCGCCGCACCACTGAACCTACATCAACACAATGTCGTACTGCTCCTGCGACATCGAAGGCTCCGCCTGCAGCGAGATCGGCTTCCCGATGAACTCCGACAAGCTGGCCAGGTGCTGGCTCTCCTCGTCGAGCAAGGTCTCCACCACGCCGGCACAGGCCACCACGCGGAACTCCTTGGGGTTGAACTGGCGCGCCTCGCGCAGGATCTCGCGCAAGATCTCGTAGCACACGCTGCGCGCGGTCTTCACCTGGCCGCGGCCACTGCAGGTGGGGCAGGCTTCGCATAGCAGGTGCGCCAGCGACTCGCGCGTGCGCTTGCGTGTCATTTCCACCAGGCCCAGTTGCGTGAAGCCACTGATGGTGACCTTGGTGCGGTCGCGCGCAAGCTGCTTGCGCAGTTCGGCCAGCACGATGTCCTGGTGGTCCTGGCGCGTCATGTCGATGAAATCGATGATGATGATGCCGCCCAGGTTGCGCAGCCGCAGTTGCCGGGCAATGGCCTGCGTGGCCTCCAGGTTGGTCTTGAAGATGGTGTCGTCGAAGTTGCGCGCGCCCACGTACCCGCCGGTGTTCACGTCCACCGTGGTCAGCGCCTCGGTCTGGTCGATCACCACGTAGCCGCCGGACTTGAGGTCCACGCGCCGCGCCAGCGCGCGCTGGATCTCCTCGTCCACGTTGTAGAGGTCGAAGATGGGCCGCTCGCCGGTGTAGTGCTGCAGCTTGCCCACCGAGGTGGGCGTGTAGTGGCGGCCGAACTCACGCAGTTCCTCGAACTGCAGGCGCGAGTCGATGCGGATGGAGTGCGTCTGGTCGTTCACCAGGTCGCGCAGCACGCGTTGCGCCAGGTTCAGGTCCTGGTGCAGCAGCACGCCCGGCGGCTGCTTGAAGCCGGCCTCGCGGATGGTGCCCCAGGTCTTGCGCAGGTAGGCAATGTCCTCGGCCAGTTCCGCGTCGCTGGCCTCCTCGGCATTGGTGCGCAGGATGAAACCACCGCCGCCCCCGTCCTCCCTGCGGCCCACCAGCGCCGCCATGCGGGTGCGCAACTGGTCGCGCAGTTCGCCCGAGCCGATCTTCTGCGAGATGCCGATATGCTCGTCCTGCGGCAGGTACACCAGCAGCCGGCCGGCCACGCTGATCTGCGTGGACAGGCGCGCGCCCTTGGTGCCGATGGGGTCCTTGATGACCTGCACCATCAGGTTCTGCCCCTCGAACACCTGCTTCTCGATCGGCAGCGGTGGCGCCGCGCCGTTTTCGCCGGCATGCGGCCCGCGCGCGCCGCTGCCGAACACATCGGCCACGTGCAGGAAGGCCGCGCGCTCCAGGCCGATGTCGATGAAGGCCGACTGCATGCCCGGCAGCACGCGCGCCACCCGGCCGGTGTAGATGTTGCCCACCAGCCCGCGTTCGAGGGTGCGCTCCACGTGCAGTTCCTGCACCGCGCCGCCCTCGACCACGGCCACGCGCGTCTCCTGCGGAGACCAGTTGATCAGTATGTCTTGCATGGCTCATGCACGCAGCCGCGAGGCCACGCGCTCCACAATCCCGGAAACCGTTCTCGCAAGACACTCGGCAAGACACAGGCAAAGTGCCTCACATGCCTTGCGAGAAGAGTCACACCGCCCCCGCCTGCCTGGGCTACACGGCCAAGCCAGCCGGGATCACAAAGCCAGGCCAGCCTGGCGCAGCAACTCGGCCGTCTCGTGCAGCGGCAGGCCCATGATGCCTGAATAGCTGCCGCTGATGTGCGTGACCCACGCCGCAGCCTGGCTCTGGATGGCGTAGGAGCCCGCCTTCCCCATGGGCTCACCACTGGCCACGTAGCGCAGGATCTGCGCCGCCGAGAGCGGCGCAAAGCGCACGCGCGACTCGCTCAGCCGCAGTTCGCGGCGGCGGCCGTACGCCACGGCCACCGCGGTGTACACGCGGTGCTCCTGGCCCGACAGCAGGCCCAGGGTGTGGCGCGCGTCCTCTGCATCGGCCGGCTTGCCCAGGATCTGCCCGCGCAGGGCCACCGTGGTGTCGGCCGCCAGCACCGGGGCGCGGGGCTTGTCGCCGGCGGCCAGGCGCTGCTGCGCAGCCTCCAGCTTGGCCCAGGCCACCCGCTGCACATAGGCCCGTGCGCTTTCGCCACGGCGCAGCGCCTCCAGGGCCTCGGCGTCTTCGTGCGGCTCGGGCAGCAGCAGTTCGTGGGCCACGCCGATCTGGCGCAGCAGTTCGCGCCGGCGTGGGCTCTGGGACGCGAGGTAAATGAAATCGGGCATGGACCGGGCGGCCTGGCGAGAAGGAGGGCCGCCAGTCTATGCGGGCCGCCCCGAGGTGGTTGAGAACCCGCCTTGGGCCCCGGCACCGGTAACCCGGCACCCACTCAGCGCCCCCAGGCGGGCTCCAGGCTCAGGCGCACTTCCATGCCTTTGTCGTTGTACGAGGGACACCCGCGGCCGAACACGGCGTAATGCGCCCCCACGTTGACCGGCCGGCCGGCATGCCCGGGGGCGCTGGCCGTGAACTGCCACTTGCCTTCTTCCGTGCCAAAGCTGCAGGGCACGGTGCACTCCAGGCCCTGCGGGCCCGGCACGGCATTGACCAGCCCTGGCAGGTCACCCGGGTCCACGGCTTTGTCGTTCACCCGGATCTGGCCCAGGATCACCAGAGGCAGCGGCCTGGACACGCCGGCCCCCCCACCGGTGGACTGGGCCGCCGTGATGGCCACGATGCCGGACCGATAGGCGTGGGCGCAGGCGCCGAACATCCGCTGGCCGAAGGATGAGTCGCGCATCCCTGCGCATCCAGCCAGCCACAAGGTGGCCCACACCAGGGCTCTGGCCATGATTCCAAGACGCATAAGTATGAGTTCCTGCCGTGGCCTTTCGAGAAATACCTTGCGAGATGCCGCCGCAGGACGGCCTCGCCGCCACGCCAGGACCGGC
>Ga0307516_10002119_pt1 | contig 26895 bp, 32 predicted proteins | sample 19_EM_MG_FD_203310 | JGI IMG/M metagenome (GOLD analysis project Ga0307516, IMG submission 203310) | Populus trichocarpa ectomycorrhiza microbial communities from riparian zone in the Pacific Northwest, United States - 19_EM | ecosystem: Host-associated > Plants > Roots > Unclassified | place...
GGGCATCGGCACCACCAGCACTGCGGTGTTGAACGGGATTTTGTCCAGTGCAGGTATTCACCAGTGAGGCAGTGCCCCGTCTTCAGCTGGTAGAACCTTGAGGCAAGCCTCTTGGTGCTCCCAGCAAGGTACTGTCCGGTGCGGGTGTGCCCTGTCTTTAGCTGGTAGTACCTAGAGGCGAGCCTCTTGCCCGCAACTACAAGAGGGCAATATGAGACGGAAGGCCGGGAGGGACAACAGGTCTCGGTGGGCCGGGATGGAGTTGGGGACGAGCTATTGTTCGTCATGGAGGAAGAGTCGGGAGGGGGTTAAGGAGTCTTTTTCTTTTGTTCTCTTCCTTAGTGCGCTTTCCATCCTTAGGACGCGCGGGTAAGGGCGGAGTGCAGGGGAAACCAACGGGCCACGCTGAGACTGATCGAGGTCGGAGTTTTGAGGTCGGTCTGGATGCACGCCGCCAAAGTATACATGGGCTGGATGTGAAAAATAAAAATAAGCGGGAGGTTATGCGCCTTCGATGTCCGTAGTTTGAGCCATAGTTCACCCACGCTTAAGCCAAATTTCGAGTAACTATGGGTAATGTCAGGGGAGAAAGCCAAGAGCCGGGAGATTGGCGACTTGGCGACTTGGCTTTGGATTATGTTCGCGGCCGAGGTGCGGCCGCTCTCTCTTCACTAGACATCAATACATACTTTTCCCCACTCGCTGCGGACGGTCCGTCCGCATCTTCCTTTCCGTGATCTTTTCTCGTGATCCGTCCTCTCGGCCCTTCTCCGGCCGACAGCCTTGAGCCTAACAGCCGTAGCGGTCCGCTCGGCCTCCTCGGCACCTCACAGGTAACATCTCTTAGAAACCACTGTCAAGAAGGTAAAACAGCATCAATCGCATAAAGAAAAGCCAACCCGCATTATAGAAGTCTCTTGCATGACCCGGTGAAATGCTTTGGGGTTGAGGTTCTTCGACAATATGACGGGAGCAGATGGGTGTCGCACGTTGACGTGTTCAGCGTCACGTGATAAGTCTAGTCATGTAAGTAGTTAATACATCACATGATAGTACTAGTTGAAGATGTAGATTTTCTTAATGGCAAAGATTGGTGCTCACTTGACAAACTCACGTCCACCCCAGAGGCCCCACGCCACCATCACACCCACGAGCACAGAAGAGGGATAAACCGATGAAGAAACATATTACACCTTCTTCAGGGTAGCATTCTCGAGCTACCCTCCATCGCGTCGTGGCGGACAAATAAACGGCGCCCCGCGATGACTCGCCCCAGACTCGGTGGCTGCATTTCCCGCTTCGTGAATGGAGTGGAATGAGTCATTGACGGTGTTCGGTGGAAATGCCAGCGGTGCCTGTTCCATACCATGCGAAACCTTTACCGCGTCGTTGGCTCCGCCGATTCATAGGCCCGAATTCGTCTAAGGCAGTCGCCTTTGCGATTACCAAATACGATCGAGCTCCTCCATGTTAAACACCGAATTGGACCGGACGGCCTTAACACGAGGGCTGACAGCTTACATCGGACGATCGAAAAGATGTTCGGAAATGCGGCGCCTAGGATCATATGTACATCTACTCCTTCAGCGGATCGTGGTGAACGGTATCAGCTTTTGAATGTGTGAAGACCCTCTATCGACATGTTGGAAAGGTTCAGCAGGATCCACCCTAGGCCAGTGAGGAGATTCTAGATGTTGTGCGCGAAGTTACCGGAAACGCAATGGCGAGATCTTGCGAGGATGGACTGCCTGACTATTCTGGCAATGAGTGCAGAGCCAGAGCTATGCGGTGCAGCAAAGGTAACCTTGACTCATCGACGATACCTCATGGGAGACGATGCTACCGAGGCGCCGGCCCTCGAATTTCCCAAGTGCTGGCAGCGGGATGAGTTGACTGCCGCTACGAGGGAAGACACTGAGGTGATTGAGAATACGTTGAATGCGCTGTGCGATGAGGATCTGGTTTAGTTATACAGCTGACACCTCAGCGGGAATGTAGTGCTCTCCTACCTTCGAGTCTTCCGCTTGTATCACCCTGCGCCGAGCTCCACCGCGTCCGCCGAGATTGCGTCACCTCCTGGGTTCGAGGCTGCCGAGTACGCGCTGCCTGCCGGACGCTCCTCCCCCGAGTTTGCGTCGCCTGCCGTCCCTGCGTTCGCCGAGAGTTTACCCACGCCTTACCCCCGCGTTCGCCGAGACTGTACCTGCCCTGCCCACGTCCGCTGAGATCGCGTCGCCTGCTGAGCCCGCGCGGGCTGAGTCTCGCTTGGACGTCGATCCCTTCCCAGACGCTGAACCGCAGGACGCCGAGGCTGCAGCGGCTGTGGAAGCTGTGAAGGCTGTTGAGGGCATACCGGCTGCGAGGATGTCTGAGGCTGGAGGTGTAGAAAGAATCACCAACTTCACCGACGCGCAAGCCGCCATCCGCCGCATGGTATCGAACGCGCCTGGGCAGCTGTATGCAATCCAAGCCGGGTCACACATCGCGACCCTTCGGAAAGACTGGCCGGCCATCGTCATCGGAATTCACCAGTGTCCCGCGCGCCAGTGTGTCCCAGGGAATGAGAAGGCCGGCGAGTGTGTCAAGCTCGCTACGGAGGGGCCGGATCCCCGAGCATTGTATCGCTGCGCTGTACGGACCGGTACGGAATGCGGAGGATGTCGCTGGATAGATCCCCCCTATACCTCAAGCGGAAGATCTCGGAGAAGAAATGAATGGAGGCCCGGCGCTGGACACCAGACCATGTCACTGGCAAGAGGCACAGGCTGCCCAGCACGCAACGACCCGAATCGTCAGTGGTAGGTAGCAAGAAAAGGCTCGCCTCTCGCTCGTTCCTGCTCAAGACCGGACACGCCTTGACTGGGCAGCACCTGCACTGGGCAATTAGCCTATGGCGATGAATCATTGGTACCTCGACCAGTCTGCAGGCGACCCGCGGCGACCCCCTCGTGCCGCCACCCTGGCCTGTCCCGTTACAGCGGAAAGATTTCTAACCAACTACCCCTCACCCGCCTCCTCCTGTCCTGGATCCTCGCTCTGCGCCTCCGTCTCCCCTCCGCCCGGCCCTGCTCTCCGCCCCACGTCCGCGGAGTTGGGGAAGTCCAGGACCGCCCTCACACCGCTCATCCGCCATCGGGTCTCGCATCTTGAATCGATCCTTCCGTACCCGTCTCTTCCCGCACCTTGGCCCACAGGGACAACTAGCCGACCCGACGCCAGGTGCTGGTGGTGCCAGTACAAGACACAGACGTGGAGCACCTGTTTAAGAATCCTCCCGATGGTAAACCTACATAGCAGAGAACACTGGACGCGAGCTGGGGCTGAGACAAGACGTGGAGATATCACTTCAGAATCCGGGACCTCTTTGCCTCTGCTTTGTCATTCCTTTGGTGTGGTTCATTGCTTCGGGTGCTCAGGCGGAGCACGGGATCACGCCACCCGGGCCCGCGGCTTCATGTGGAGTCACGGCTTGGTTAGCACTGGATGATCTTGACCACACCAGATGAACTGCACCGCATGGGCTCACGGTTTATGCGGACGGCGTCACCGGCCTGGGCTGTCCTGGATGATCTCAAATCCCCACTCCGCCCTAGCAGCACTTCCAGGACTTCAAACACCAAGGTATTTTGAGTTTTTAGAACGGTTTCAGCACGACAGTTTTGCATTGGCATAAACAATTTTGACGGGCGTTGTGAAGTTTTTTCGTGCAAACGTGAACTCTCCCCCAAACATTCTACCTCGCCTTCCCAAACCCCGGACTTGCGCCACCCTCGCCAACTCCTACATAGCCTCCCCATTGCGCCACAGATAGCGATGAAAACACCGTGCGAGCACCGCTCCACATTATCTACCCCCTCCCCTCATCTTCGCGCCAATCGGAATTTGTCGGAATTGGCCGATCCTTGAAGTAGGCAGGGTAACATCTCCTAGAATCGCAAAACAACATTAGCAGCTAGAGTAAGACCAACCAGCAATACGAGGTCCGCTTGCATAACCCGACGGAATGATGCTAGGTTACGACGATGAAAAGTGTTTTTGACAAACTGTGAGTAAGCACTTTGTCCACCGCATGCGGTGGCAAGGGCTGACGGATTGCTGTGTCGGTTTGAGGCGGACGGCACCATTGAGACGGGTCTATGGCTTTGGAACGGGTGGTGCCGTTGATACGGCAGTCTCTCTATGCGCTAACGCTTGTGGTAGTGGTGGCGGGAGATGAAATATTGATTGTACTGGCGCCGACAGTCTACATATAGCGTCGAGGCGGCCTGCTCTGTCTCGCTACGCGTGACAATTATCCGTTGCTCCGTAGAGTGCAGTAACGGCGATATCGCAGTCTCGCTATTCTCGAGCACTTGTAGCGGTGGTTGCGGTTGTGGCTGGTGGAATGAATGCACGAGCTCCGGTAAGGGGAGCGGTACGGCTCGCGACGGTGGCGGAATCAAGGCGGTCTGACTGCGATTCTTTATTTTCTTCTTCACTTCGTCTTTATCACCGTTGCGTTCCGATTGGTCACCGCAACACATTTTCAAAGTACGTAGGCGCCAGTCCAAGCCTGGTGACGAAAGTGCATTAGCGGGGGCCGGTCGAAGCAAAGAGTAACGGATTTGAAGCAGGCAGTGGCGTTCGAATGGGCCACTGCGTGGTGGTAGGAAAGAACCGCGATGCTGGTACGATAATCCCCTTATCCTTCTTCTTCTTCTTCCCCTTCTTCATCTTTATCTCTTTCCGATACCCCTCCTCATTCTCTTGACTAACATGGTGCTCTCTGGAACCGCGCCAGTGGCTGATCAAGCCTTCCATTGCCGAAATTTCTTCTTGCATGGTTTGCAGTAGGTTTCGTCGAGGGTGAGGGATTGGCTCAGTCGGGGCTGGGAGGGTGACGATATAGGCACGACGAGTCTCACGGAGAGGGACGAATCTGGCTTGCTCTATTCGACGGCGCGGTCGTGAGGTAAGTTATAATCCTCCTTGAACTTGTGGAGATTGGAGTTACGAAGATGTGAATCGAGCCCGTGGGCATCTCTGAGCTGTTTGTTGCCGTGCAGAAACTGGGACCCGTAACTGTCTGAGCTTTAGCAACAGCTGAAGGAGGGCGCGTCTCAATAGGACACAGCCATTGAAGGGGGTGTTAATGCTACTCCGACTTGCCGATGTTCGTGGAGCCGTATCAAGCGCGTATCTATTCCAGATCACAAATGACGCAGTAATTCTTTGCATTCCGCGCACAGGGTCCGTGCACCTTCGTCCGATGCCATTCAAAGAAAGCCGCCGTTCGAACGATCTGCTAGCATGTTTTGCGATACCGACTCCATCACAGTGAACAACCGATTCTTCTCGTGTGGCGGAGGTGCGCAAACGGTGGCATGGAGGGCAGTGGTAGGCTCCAAACATGATGGCGACGATGTGTGTTGAGTGAATGAAGATAGAGTCGCTTCCCCGCTTTTTGATCGGATAGGCGTCAGCCCAGCGCAAGGTACATACTAGGGTGACTGTTCGGGTCTCGCCTGCCGGACTTGGGCGAGAAAACGCGACAAGACCGCGAACGAGGATGATTTTCATGTCGCCCCCCAACAAGGGAAGCTCGCTTCAACCCATTAAGCTCACACAGGTGAAAATGGATAGATATGGCCTACAATATCGAGGTTTTGCAGACCCCGTCATATTTCCGTCGTACATATATCACCACAGCAACGGTGCTAGCATGGGGGGTTGCAGGGATTTATGCTATGAACAGAGTCGACGGCTGAGCATAATATGCACAGACTGAAATCCGTCGTCGTATTTTTTGCCAAGATGTAAACAAAGAAGATCATTGGTCAGTCGCAACCTCATGTCTCACCCTCACGTCATGACTGTCGCGAAAAGCGGGGCCGTCATGGTGCCGCCATGATACTCACACAATGTTCACGGAAGAGAAAGAGTTCATTTTTCTTTTATTACTTCTCGACTCCGGTCTGTTTTACGTGCTCGACTCGGTCTCCAGATGGATCCTTCTACGACGCAGCCGGAGGAATATTGGAGAATCCGGGCTTTCGCCCGCCAGCCTTAACTAGACGGTACGCCCTTGTTTTGCCGGGTGGGATATCGGGCGTTGGGGGCAGCCGCTCTCTGGGTGACAGGCATGCATGGGTGACTCATAAAAGTGAGACAGACCGGGTATTAATAGTTTTGAGATCTCCGGCGACTTGAGGGAGGAGGTTTTCCGCCGTCTGAAGCTGAAGACGTCGCGGCAGGCGTTGGTTTCGGCGGCATGATAGAGTGCCGGACACTTAGACGGGTCAGGGTGGAGCGGTTTTCCATGCTTAGAGAGAAGCATGCGGAGAACAACTTAGTGTTTTCCTTTTTCTATTTGGAGGTGTTGTGGTCGTGATAAGGATTCAAAGTGGAGCAATTTTTGGTGGCGGCACCCAAATTTTGTAGATGCTGTGCCTACAGGGATCTCGACGCTACGCAGCTGCCTAATTAGGCCAGCTCCGGAGTGATAATATATGACTACATACAATACTACGAAAAACATTACTGTGTGCGATTTGTACTGCTTTTTAGCATACTCACGCTGTTCCACAGTCGGACCATTTATATAGGCCATCATCTTCAGTAAACCTAAAAACAAATTAACAGCTGTAAAACTTCACTGCCGAACTTGGGTGTGCACACTGTTTGGGCAACGGGTGCAATCAAGACAATAACTGTAAGGCTGGTGGGTTGCGGCAGAATAGGTGGTCGCGTATCTTCTGGGTTCGGGCAGGATAGGGATTATATAGCGGGGTCATAGGCGAGCACTCGTGATTAGTCACCAGAGTGGACAATTTGTAGTTTTGCCAAGCCTTGACCCCTCATCTGTGTATATGTTCTATCCCAGTGGGCAGAATGGTCGGTCTATAGATCCGTCTAAGTGTCCGGCATGATAGTTATGCATCGTGGTGGCTGTGTCGAGCTGCTGATAGCGGATGAAATCCGGGGAGCAAGGGTCAGGGATCAACTCTAAGCTTAACTCCATGCATGTGATGGACCGGCAGGACAGACTATTCGTGACTTCCATAGATACAAATGTCCATTGTCAACCAAAAGTGAAAGTGCTCCACCGCGAACCCCCAGAAATCAAGAAAACAAGGCAAACTCTGGCTACCCGCAACAAAACACGACCCTAATCATCCAGCGTGAGCCCCCAGAGCTGCAAAAGCGGCACAGTTAGCAAACTGAACGATGCCGTGAATGGCGCACTCGAGGGGTAGTGTAAGATCGTACCTCTTCAAAATCCCGCTCCTCCACCTCCTCCTCAGGATCTAGCATCTCCATATCCACCTCCACGTCCTGCAACATGTCTTCATCAGAGCCCGGCATCTCCATGTCCTCTTCCTTCAGCAGCCTCCCATGCAAAGCGTGCCCCATATGTGACGCCATTGAACTTTGCCCCTTCCGCCTGAATCCAACCAATGCCCTTAAAAACGGAACGGGACTCCTTTCGAACGGCGAGTCCTGGTTCATCCCGAGAACCTGTCGATGCGATTTCTTGACAAATCCATCACACTGTAACATAGTGGTCATCTCCGCTGTTGGTTCGTCCAAGTAAAGGCCCAAAAATCCACACACCCGCTTGTAAGCCTTGTAATCGCGGAAGTAAAGCTGCCCGGAGAAAATATTCAGTTGGTCGACCAACGGAAGGTCGGGTTGCCAAAGATGCGGTAGGGGGGGAATGGTGCAAAATTGGAGGGACTCGTACGTTGGTGTGGATAGGGTGACTCGAGGGGAGTACATATGTAGATGCACATTTCTGGACCTGCGAATTTCGGGCAGTAGCCTATTGACCTCGAATGAGCTCAATATGACGAGGATACTGCGGTCCACTGTACTCGAGATGATCCAGTTGACCGGCCGGAGAAAGTAATCCGTCCTACTATCCTTCTTCCGACCTGTCTCGACAACTCCGCAGAAGTCCGCTGTTGCCAACAGTCGTTGGGAGAATGCATTTTGCTCCCAGTGTTCATTTGCTGATGTTCGCTCGAAGACACTGAAGGCGGGGAAAATCGTGTTGCTAAGTCGTTGAGAAGTCTGTCGGAGCCTTCCGGATGTGATGAATTGCTGGACATCATCATCGAGACGTGGCTTTTGCGCTCCCACTTTCGGAGGCCGCTGGTTCTCCCTCTCGCTCTCCACCTCATGAGCCAATTCTCTCTCCTGCTCCTCTAGCATTCTAGCTCCACGGAAAGTGGACACCCCGAACACCTTACATTTTTCCAAGATCTCGTCCAGCTCGCCAGTTCTTGTTTCAAGTTTGCGATAAGCGTCGACCGTTTCCTCGTCGGCAAGCGCAAACCCGTAGTGCTCTTGGAGGCTCTTTGCTTCCTTCTCAAGTAGGCCTTCCGGGAACCCTCCGCTTTCGATATCATCCCAGGCGCGGAGGTGCTTCTGGTACGCTATCCCTTGCTTGACCCAGATGGGAAGAATCTTCCTGGTGTTGACGACGGTTTCTTCCATGGACCAGTGAAGGACGTCACGAACTTCGATCGTCGTACGGTTGTCTGCCTCGGCTATTTTCATAATCATCCTGTCGATTTCCGGAGGACCACAGAACATGACGGAGTGTCCATTCCCCAATTTCCGCATTCTCATGCACGCTATTTCTTGTTCAGCCAGAAGTATGGTATCATCTTGGTTGGAGGGCATGTCCCTACCTTGCACGAGGCGATCTTTGGTCAAGTTAGGCCCGAGTGTAACCGCTGCTCTGCTACCGACTGGAAGTTTCAAGTCCGTCCCTCTCGTATGTGCTTCATCCAGGTAAATCAAGCAATTTCCTAAACTCTCCGCGAATGCCGACACCATCAAAGGCTCCGTGTTCCCATCCCTCGTCAACACCGTAAGCTCATCATTGTCATTGAAATACACCGCCGCCTGCGCCGAATGCTGTTGAGCAAGATTCAGCCACTTCTTCGCAACCTCATCGTTGCGTAACTCCAAAACCTGAGCGCCGACATCCAGCAACACTTTAAACTGGCGACTCACGGGAGGTGCCGCAAGCATTTTTAGCAGATCCTCCACACTCATCCGTTCATTCTTTGGAGAAGCTATAAGCTTGTAGCTATTCTCGCGTTGCAAAAGGTAGCTCAAAACCCTTGCGTTGGTGTTTAGTTGTGCCTTTGTGTCAAGCTGCTTGATCGATAGCGGCAGAAGATAACGATTATCGTTGGTGCCACTAAACCCGGTGGTGGGATGCGTCTTCGAGCCGGCGAGGTCCCAACCGGAGGTAGACAATTTGTGGAGAAATTCTTTGGCTTCCTTCGGAAAGACGACGCCAGATAGATATGAATCGATGACCGCTTTGTTGTAGTGGAAAGTCGGATAAACTATCTCCTTCCACTGCTTCCTGTCGTCGAGGTTGATGCCGTGAAGCCAACTAAGATAAGGCTTCGGAAGCCTGACTCCTTTAGTCCAGCGTTCGTAATCCAAGGCCGGGTTGTCCGCCTTGTAGAGATTTCGGAAGCACGTCTCCAGCTGGGACTCGGTGAGCCCTCCGTAGTAGTAACTGAGACATGTGAGTGTCAACGCGACATCTGGATGACTGAACTCCGCCTTCCCTGCCGGCGAGTCCTTGGCACGGTATGGAACGGCCAGGAGGGATCGTTTTAGGTCAAGCCCATAATCGACCTTCCAACGCTTCTCCTTCAGAGAGAAAAGGATAATCTTATGGGCGATGAGTCCTCGGAGAAGATACAGAATGCCGCTCGAAATATCATTCTCGCCGCAGTATTTCAGGAGCGGGCGCGCATCTTCTTCGGTCATTTTGGTGTCGGTGATAAAGCGCGATGCAAGTTCGCGCTTGTCGGCCGGGAAGAGACGGAACGAGACCGTGAGGAGTTGATCTTAATGCCCGATTAGTACAGCTTGCGGAAATCTCACTGAAAGCAGCAGAGTACGCACCGTCGAGTATCTTCTTGCCAATTTCTCTTAGCAGAGCGATCCCAGCCTGAAGATTCAGAATCCGTATTGAGCCAAACCTCGTCGCCTCCTCGTGAGTCTCCACCTCAAAATCATGTACGCTGACCGCCTCGAGTCCCTTGAAATGACCCTGCATCAAATCAAAGATCTCCTGGATGATGAGCCACCGTTCCGGATGGTTCTGAATCGGCGCCGGATCTCCGATAGTAAAGATTAACTCATGTTTCACATTGAGAATCTCATCGCTCTCATCCAGTATATCTCTCGAATTGTCTTCCAGCCATCTCTGCGTACGAAGCAGCAACTGGGCAACCTCCGAATTGCCCTTACCGCGCTCATTGGCGGTACGTTTTTCACTCTTATGCTCCGAGTTGTACAACCATTCTAGTCCCACCAACTTGAACGAGAGGATATGTTCCGGTTGGACCAGCAGTACCCCGCCACTCAGCATACAATCGTCGTAGAGGCTCTTCACCATCTCTATCTGCTCTTTCCCGAGAGACGCCCCTCTCGAAAAAGGCATGAAGAATATCCGTCGATTGACGAGGCCACCGAGCTTCTGCACTAGCGTTTGAAACATTTGGCCTGATAGTGGTTTCAACACAACGACGCGTACCAGCTTCGCACCATCGGCAAGGGATGCGGCGACGATGGGAACGATAACGGATGTTTTACCCTCTCCCATGCACAACTGCATGATTGAGTTGTGGTTTTCCGGCGGCGCGATCATCGAAGAAGCAATTTCGGCTTGGACGCTGCGGATAAGGAAATTGTTTTCGATCTCAATGAGGAGCCAGTCAGGGTGCAGAAGGGGGTCCCATTTTTGATGCCCCTTGTTTTCGAACTCTCGGAGGAAGTCTGAACCAAGATCGCCATGGTTGCCAGGGGGAAGGAGACGGAGCAGGCGTCCCAGGCGCTGAGTCGTAGTGATGGCAATCCCGTAGGTAACAAGCACTGCTTTCCACTCCGGTAATAGTGGAACCGAACCGTTCGTAGCCAGTTGCTGAAGCAGTAACACCGGAGAAACACGAGGCCATAGACCGGCGTTGGAGGTCATGAAGTTACCTCTCAGTCGGGATGGACCTAACCGCACTTTGATGGCGTCAAATACCCTCCTCAAGTGCGCCCGAGAGGTTTCCAGTAGGTATGTCAGCTCCTCTCGCAGAAGTGGCAGATTCATGGGGTTGAATGCATATGAGGGTGTGTTCTCGGCGTGGAAGGCTTCGAAACTGTCCTCAAGGCCTCCTGAATATTTCTTTCGGAACTTCTTGCTGCCCTGCACTTCTCGGAAGTTACTGAGCAGGACTTTCAGACTGTCGTCGTTTGGCCCGTGAGAAGCGCTGGACTTGTGCAGGACAATGTCGTCCACCAGCACAGCAGGAAACTCTGGCAGTGCTGGTGGGCTGCATTTGCGAAGAAGGAGGGGAAAGCTTATTGTGCATGGAACTTGTACGCGCTTGCCGCGCGCGCAAGGTTCGAAACGATAGTACTGTAGCACGGGTCGCCGGTGGGTATTTATTTTGTCCAACGCCTTTTGCACCCTTCCAATATGGCATTGGAAATCGTAGTTGCGATTCCAGCTATCGAATCGCGGTACAAGAGCCGCCAGCACCCTGGGAACTTGAATGAGCGGATATTCATCCGAGAAGTCGATAACGGGTTGTCTGCAAGGCCATTGATATCGAATCTTATTTGCTAGAGTTTCTATCTGGGTAGCTCTGTTTCGGTTGAAAGTGTTAAAGCGTCTGTCTTGGGTTTCCTGTTCTGTTTCGAGGACCCAGCCGGCCAGCTTAGATTCTTCGCTGTCGCAATAGTCGACTACATGCGAGGAGATGGTAGACGAAAGAAATACGATATCGGGCTCATAGCCATGTTGCAAGTCGTAGGAAAGGTGATTCGGCGGATCGATCTCGCGAAAGGCTGGCTCGGTTCCAAAGGCCAACAATGTCTCCACGAGCTTCAGCTCCATCTTCCCGGAGTACACCAGAGTGCTTAGGAGAAACATCCAATTGTATTTCTCGGCGGTTTTGATAGTTCCACTCAATGCATCATATAATGCTACCCACGCCTCTGCCATGTTCGGTTCCAGCCATTTATGATCGTATCCCAGTTGCGGCTTTGGAGCGCCTCCAACAGGCTGGAGACCTTGAACTTCCCCAGTCTTCTCGAGTACCCCCAAGATGTTCGGGTGTATATTGAGTCCTCCTTCTGCGTGCCGGTCAACGAGTGTTGCCACATGAAAGACCTTTGCTTCATCGGCGCTGCCGTTTAGAACATCCCTCGCTTCATAAGCTTCGTCCTTGGCCTCTTCAAGAATCGATCCTCCAAACTGTTCCGCGCGAAAGACCGCATTCTTAATCGCGGCTCTCTTGGATAAATCCTGATCTCCGCAGTCCTGCAGGCTAATCGACCCGTTGAGATCCTCAAAGATGTTCAAAAGCCCCGCGTAGGCAGAGACCTCCTTGACGGCCTCGGCGAATTCTTCATGCTGTGCTAATGGAGGCAATCCTGACTTCCATTTGACCTGCTGCATGAACTTGAGATGTGGCGGGTAGTACACACGCACTGGAGTCAGTGCAGCTATTTGCCGAAAAAGTTGCGCGTCGACACTGTCCGTCTCCACCACTTGGAACGACTTTGTTGCTGCCGCCCGTAGCCCGGCGAGCGCCTCCTCTGTTCCAGTTCGCCGTGTAAGGGGGTCCGGATGACAGTGGGATGTTACTGCATGGAGGTAAATTTTGTACAGATGGCTGGTGAGACTTCCGTTTCCGACGAGCCTCCCGAGGATAGGGTCGATTGCATAGAGGAGATATTTAACTCTTTTCATCCCTGCTGTGTCTATGCGGACTCTCGTATGGGAGCGCTGGCGTTCAAAGTGGACCTTTCCACATGGCACGAAAACACTGCGCGTGAGAGTATTCCCCAGACGAACAACGAGGAAGTTTTCCAGCCCGACGAAAGCCCCAATGCGCTGATCGTCATCGACAACCATACCCGGGAACTGCTTGCATTCTAGCTTGAATGTCTTGCTGATGCTGAAGTTCAGTTTGAGTCTTGGCAACTCAACTTGGACGACCCCACGTCTGAGGGAAACGATGATGAACTCGGCGACCTCGAGTGGCTCGAGAACGCTGGTAATCATTGTGGTCGTCGCGCTTCGGACGTCGATTTGCTGCTCCACGTGTGTAATGTGGAGCCGTGTTTCCGACGCACGATTGATTGGCGTGATGTACTTTTGGGCTTCGGGTTGCCATGGGGTGTCAGCCGCACACAGATCAATCCGGCCATCTGTGGGGCCAGAACCGAACTGCATGCGCGGCTCGGTGGAAAGGCACAACCAGAAGGCGTGACGCTGGATGAAGCTAGTGGGGAAGTCGCCGGAGAGCCTCGAGCATGGGATATATTGTTGCATGACACCGTTGCTAACACGTACAGTGCGAATCACAAGTTCTTTGCCATGCAGGGCAAATGCAAACTGTCACAAGCGGGCTATCAGCGAGAACAAAGAAAGCATTCGGCGGACACGTGGTACCTTCAGGCCTCTGATTGGATGCTTCGTCTGAAATACCATTTCCGGTATACTGCATGGAAAAACGTCGAGTACTTTCTTAACATCATATGTATCTAGTCGTTAGCTCTATTTGTAATCAGGTTGGGATTTATTCACCTCTCCGAGCAACTCCTGATACGTCGGATGGCTCGTATAGCTCACGGGAAGTCTCCCTATCGGCAAACCTTCCACGAGCAACTCCCCAGTAATGAGGTTGTAGTGTACCTTCTGACGCTTATTTGTCGCGGTTTCCTTGGTATATGTGTACAGCCATCTTTCATTTGGACCTTCCATGGCAGTCCAGCAGTCCCCCGGCTCATACGCACTCCAGACAGGCTTGAGATCAAGGCCCAGGCGGCTATTCGTAATCAGGTCCCTCAACCGCTGCTCGACAGCATATGCAATTCTCCTGTCTCGTTCCAGAACCGCCTTTGTCACCGTTGCTGTGCCGGCTGCAACTGCATGAACGTTATCGCGAATCATCGTTGCACACTCGGCCAGCACCGAGACGTCACTACCGGCACGCAAAACAACCCACCTCCAGCACTCCTCAACATCAAACGTCATCCTGCATGTTACCGCCATCTGGACAACACGCATCTGAAACTCCCGTACCTCTCCATGCCCGCACTCTGGAAGCTTGCCTGCGAGCTCCCGCGCCCATGCCAGGCACACTCTGCGTGCTGCCCTGAGGAAATTCACAGCCGCCGTTCGCGTTTTGGCGCATCGCGTCCTGGCCACGATCTGACCCGCCAATGCAATCATTGTCTGAACGGCCACAACCTCCTGCCAATTTGCCTCCACGCTTCGCAGCATCTCACCTAACTCACGGATCATCTCCCTTCCAAACTCATCCTGCCCGGGTTCAACATGAGATTCTCGGTAGTCGGCATCGTCTCCTGGGGGTCCGACCTGCCAGGCGGCTTGTAGGTACAACATGTTGACCGCCTCGGCGCTAAATGTCAAAGTCCGACCTCGAATCTCTCTGAGCATGTTGAGCCACTGTAGGCGCCGGCCGGAACGGAGAAGCCCGAATGCAACGTATTCATGCAACTGCAGCTCAGGGGGGCACTCGTATTGGCGTGCTAGCACTGCATTCGCTGTGTGACTGGTGCTTCTCATTGTATACTGGAGCGCCTCGTAGGGACCCTTAGGGAGCCGGAAGGTACACATGTGCCTGACATCCATATCCGGTCGCCTATCAGCAGTCCATATGCCGGTTCGAGTGTCGTGGAGCGCGAAACGGAGCGGGTTCTTGAGGCAGATCGCGCTGGCAGTGGTGGGGAGATGGGCGTAGCGGTAGTGGGAGCAAAGAAAGGATTTCGTAGACGACGTATAATTGATTTTGTACTCCCCAGCATCAGGGCCCATCTCGAAATATTTCTGCAGGCCAGAATAGGTGGCACATGTGTCGTGGCATTTTGTTTGGCTCGGTGGGGGGCTTGTGGCGTTGCAGAGGTCGGTCAGGATCCGGAAGGTGGTTTCTCGCCAGATCGCGAACACTGTTGGGCATCTTAGCTCAAATAAAACTGCGGCGGCTGCGAGTGGGTCTTCCGGCAGGGGCCACTCGAAGACCTCGATCCGCATGGCGTCGAGTTGTCTGCCCAACTGGTGTTTCCGGCAGTTCCAGTCGTGACGAGTCCAGCCCTCTGACCAATGTGTGAAGTAATCGCATGAAAGAGCGTCGGCGACAGCTTGCAATTGGTCGTATTCTTTGGTCTTCGCCACGAGCTCGGCTTCCTTGCGCACCTGAGCTTTATGTGCGTCCGTCTCAATTTCATCTTTCAGCGCCTGGAGAGAGTGCGAGGCGCGGAAGTACCGGACGGATAATGTGGCTTCGGTGATGACGCTTGAGAAGATGGAGACACTGGTTGGAAGCGCTCCACACCGGCGCTTCTTGATATAGGTCTCGATGCGTGAGAGTCGACTGCGCTGCTGAACCTGTGGAAGGAGAAGCGCAGATAGGAAGGATTCGTTGAACTCGGGAGGGTACTCCACAAGGAGGGGACAGCATAACAGCGCCAATTTGTCCAACGCCATCCATAACTCCATTGTAGTCAAGAGCATGATCGAGTTCTTTTCCGGATTCCCATGGTACACGGGTTTTGCAACTGCGATGTAGCCCTCGATAGCACGTCCGAGATCTCCGCTAGCGCGGGTGTTCGTCGACGTGAATCTGGCGGTCCATATGTCAAGATTGTCCATGACCCAAGTCTCGAAATCCGCCAGCATTATGTCCTTCGTCTCTTCAGTCACTCCGGCCCTTGGCAGCTGCGGTATTCCATCCCGTGTCCAACGGTGCCGGGCGACCTCCTGAGGAACAAAACTCTCTCCCGCCACTCCGTCGAATTTGAATTTGCTAAGCTCCAGTATGTATGCTCTACACCTTGGCATCTTAATGATCGTATCATCCACATACTTCAAATTCTTTGGTTTCCAGCGGGGCATCGGAACGCTGCCCTGCGAAGTCATCCATTCTTTTTCAATATGAGAATGAGCCCTGTCCCCGACAGCCTGGGCATCGTCCAGAACGAACCCTGGCAAGCGATCTTGTAGCTTGTACACCCTCCTAGAGACTTTCGAGTTCATGACGAATAGTCGATGCTCCTCAATGCCTCGCCGGGTGGCCTGGTCGAGTACCCGGGCCATGAAGTACACCATGAAACTCTTGTACTGTTCCGCACCGAGCACCATCTGCAGAGACACTCTAACCACCAACCACAGTGGACTTCTCCTCCAGGGGATTTTTGCATTGTCCCACAAAGCCTCGTCACCGACTCTCTTGGTAAACCGTGTCACATGCCCAACCTGCCCAACCGCCCGCAGTATGCCCGTGAGCATCTCCGTCATGAACCTTGGGTGTGCAGTCTCCCTCTCCTCAGACAGCCTTTCTCCCGCTTTTGTCGCCTTTGCGGCCGCAGCAGCCAAAACCTCCTGCTTCATCTTCGCCACGAAGTCGGTGAACGGGGCCAGAAACGTCGGGTCACTCATAGTTGACCAGGGTACGACGACGGCAGGGCCTGGGAAGGAAACGAGTAACTTTCCTCTCGTGGTTACGACAGAAGCCGCGGTAGGAGAGGACTCATACGAAGTGACAAGAACGGAGTTTTCCGTACGACGTAGAAAGAGGCCGGCGTTCTGAGCGGTGATATAGATGCCGATAGAGTCTGATTAGTGAGCACCGACCTATCTGTCAGTCTTGTCGTAGATGAGAAGCGCAGAGAGTTGAATAATACCGCCATGATCCATTCCTGTCACTGCCGAGGCAAATGCCTGCGCCGAGAATGCATTACTGGTCTCCAACTTAATGAAAAGTTGCAGCATTTTGACAGCTGCGGGCCATGGCGAATCCTGAAAGCTGCTGGTGGCCAACTGTCGGATGTAGGCATCTGAGCAGCGGTGCAAGAGCCGTAGGAGTGCGGAGGTGCTCTCGTCGGTGTAGTCTTCGGCATGTTGGGGTAGTTGTGGTGGGAGGAAGACATGGTTAACGATAAAGTCGAAACAGTGAGGTGGAATTTCATCTATGAATGTCAATACGATACGATCTGAAAGGCAAAACCCTCGATGCAATCACTGTTCATTGCCATTGGGGAAATCACCCTGGGTATGCGCCATTGCGCCCGAGTTTGTTTTGCAGGTTACAGCTGGTGGGGGGTGTTTTTCGTTTGAAGGGGTGGGTTGGATCAACGAACAGAAAAGGGCGACAATGGTGGCGTATATAGAAGCGACCGTTTGGCTGGGCTGAAATTATGGGTCATGTTGCTGCCTGGCGAGTAGCATTCAATTCGCCAACGGGGCACATGCGTACCTTGATGCGAGACAATCTAACCCGCTTTTAACATGCTTACACAGATCAGGCACGCCGGTCGAATATTCTGTAGGGTGGGGTATTTCTAGAGCGTGGAGACTTCAAGCATTAGTGAGATGAGTGGCTGTACAGAGCAGCACTCCAGGCATCCTCTAGGGTACTTAGAGTAAGTGCTTCCCGCGAACATCAGACCGCAGGATTGGCCGGCGGCAACGGTCTATATATCACCCACACCCGTGCCGCATATCTATCTATATCCTGCTTCCCCCTCTTGTGTTGATTGGCCCAACCGTAAACCTGAACGTGTGCGTGCGCACCTGGTGCCGTCCCCGTTATCGTGACGGTGCTATTCGCTTGGGCATTGGGACTTGACTGGTGAAACCCCCGTAACGACGCCAAAGACCGTGATACATCCCTGCCTATCTAGGTGTATGTAATAGACGGATTGATAGGACCGGCCACGCAACTGGCAGGAGCATATTTGGTGAGTGGGTCCATCGACCAGGGTGTCAGATGGAGCATGTCAAGCGCGCGGAAGTTCGACATACATGAGCTGTGGGCATAGCGCATGGATCGGCGACATAAGGCTGTGGTTATCAGACCTCCGAACATAAGTCACTTCCGACCGACAAATCCACCATATGCGTCAGGTGATAAAGGAGCATGTCCGATACTGGATAACAAACTGCTGGCAGCTACTGGTGACTGGTCACACAGTTTCCGGGCACCGCCAACTAAGTATTGCTGATAAGATCTCACGCGGACGCCTGAAACCCAACCCGCTATCACCAAACAAATCCGTGGTATGGGCGAGGACTCTCCGGGAAAACCACTCTCTATTCACTACCATCTACCGAAATTTCCTACAATGGCTCTACAGAATCTGCACATTTGAAGGTTATTCGTTGAGCTACGAATTTATGTGGTTGAGTATTGCATCAATGGAGCTCGCTAGTAAGTGCTGCAGGCGTGCCTGTGAGTTACGGTTTTCAGATGTCCGAATAAAATCGTTAGATGTTACCAGTGAGTTGTATAGGGTAGACTACATACGATACAGGAGGATACCTATGATATGTGGTCGGCTGGCAGCGATCTGTGATCCCCCTCGAACTTGATTAACCGAAAGAGAGTGCGTAAAATTTTGTGTTCCAACGTCCTCGGACTCAATACATAGTGATGCTCATGGTGCTATGGTATGTGTGTATTGTTGGAAGCTCGGGTCAGGATCCCGCCACCGGGCCGCCAGTTATCTGGTCACGGGCTACGTGCAAACCACAATTTCGGTGTTCTAATAGAACATATGTACCGTAATCGACGACTTGGGAAGAAAAATTGCACCCAAACACCAATCCTTTATGTTGCAGCCGTGAAGATATACATAATATGAACCGCATATCCCCATCGTCATAACCGTCAAAAGATGCTTGAGCCCTAGCAGCATATGTGCACTCGCAGACAGAGGAGGTCACGTAGAGTATCTCCAGGCGCATGGACTTGAAAGCTTAAGTAAGTCAACACTGTATGTTGAAAATTGAAAGCGAGTGCAGGTTCCTTAAAGGGAGCAAGGCGGTGCGGAGCAAGGCTGTTGACGTTTGCGAATTGCGGGGGATCAAACTGTCGATTCACTTTCATGTATTGTATGTATCGAGTACTCGAGAAGAAAGAACAAGAGGAGAACAAGAGCAGAACACCAACGACGCTCCATCTCCGCTGTTGCACGGCTCCACAACCAATCAAGCACATATCACCCAACTCGTACGAACACCACTTCACCCATAACAACAAAAATAGCAAAGAGAATAATTACAACACACCCCCTCTCCTCGTGCTTCACGACCTGAGTGGAAGCCACAGCAGAAGATCCTGTGGGCCGAGGTTAAGAAGGAGACCGGGAGATGGAAGGACAGGTGGAAGATCCGAGACCTTCTGGCGGATGAGAGGTGCAGCCGGGCGGTACTGGACTTCCTCTTCTCTATGGATGTGGTGAGGCGAGTGCCGGCCGAGGAGGAAGACGCCGTGAATGCGGTGTCAGAGCTGGAGGTGCGGGAGTGGTTGGAGGAACAGGTAGCGGAGGCTGAGGAGCTGGGCGGGGAGGAACCGCCACTGTTCCTTCCCATGCCTGGTTTCGGGGCGGCTGCAGGAGAGGGCTAGCGGGGGGAGGCCACACTTTCTTTTGTCTCTTTCCTTTGTCGTTCTGATCTCCTTGGTGCGGTTACATCTTCTTGGGACCGGCCTGGGCGGAGGGCAAAAGGGGCGCTTGCAACGTGCCGCCACTGCGCGGACAGCGGACAGGAAACGGACTGTACATATCCTCGCCATGATCTCCCTAGGTCGCACGCGAGTAATGAATAAACAAAAAAATATTCGTTCTTCACGACCAGGCATACGCACTTACCCAGTAATCCTCGTTGACCACGTTAAAACCTCTGCAGTGAAAAAACACTTACTGGTAGGAAGAAGAGTGTCGACTCACACTTGCCAGGCTAATAGTAGAACATCCAAGTCGCAGGAGGGTGGTCAGGATAGATCCGTTCGGGATGAAAGCGGTTTTCAAATTCTATCTAATGTCTGAGTCCGTTGAAGAAGAATGAAAGAAAGAAGATGAAAGAAGTAATTACAGAACCACCCGCTGTTACACGACGCAATTCCTAAACTGGCTCTACTCGCAATACAGCGTTGCCACGGCATTGTTTCGTCGGGGACACGGCATCGTCCAACGCCGACCTCGTCTAATCCACCCCGGCGTCCCGTAGCTACGCGGCGGGAAGAATTTCCAACAGCTTCGTAAACCTTGAGCATAATAACTTTGTTTGCTTCGAGCGGTGTCTTGCTGCGTGAGCGAGCGGAGAAGTAATCAACTGCCAAGCCATTGTTAGTTTTCAACAGATGATTCCTCCTTTAGCAACGACCAGCGGGCGTTTTTACTTTATACAGAAGCGATATATATGAACGCGCATTTCCTTTTCTTTAGGAGCACATTAGCGCGCACAACGCACCACCCAAATGCTGCAATAAAGCACGCAGGATCTCAGCGGGTATGAAGTTTAAATTGCTGTCTTGTGTGTTTTGACCGTCGACTTCCTTATGTAGTCCTTCATGACTAGGAAACTCAATTGCTTCATACTCGTCGTCCTTGTCTGTGCTGCTTCCAATGCCTCTCCCCCCTGAAACCCAAGTTGGGACGTTTCACAACGCGTGTCACGGCACGTCGTCGTCTTGGCTCGGGAACGCGGAAAGAAGGAATGCGGGATGTAGGGTGGCAAAGGAATGCCAGCCACCGAGGATTGATGAGTAAGCGCTGTTAGCGCGGGTGACGGATATCCTGTCGCCCACTCCTTTCTAGCAGTATGGTTGTCGTTGTCGCTTGCCGTGTCTTACTCTCTTCCTAGCCGCGGCCTCTAGTCTTGTTCTCTGTCATGTTCTCGGTCGTATCCTCCGGTCATATCCCCTGGTCATAACTATCCCATTGACTTCTCGCTGGTCCCCAGGTCGGGAGCCCGTCGCTCACCGCTCACCGATCCTCCCCTGCGCGTTCATCTACTCGGTCGCACGCTCGTCGCTTGCGCATTCGTTGTTCGGCTACTCGCCCGTTCCCACCTGCCTGTCCGCTACCTGGAGCCCTGCCTGCCTAGTGTCATTACAGTGCGTCCATCCCCTCCGGAGCTGAAATCCCAGATCCACCAGATATTTGTTGTGTGATGCACGTATCCCAGCAGCATACAGGTATTCGAACGGCTTCCGAATTTCTATTCAACTCGCTGGGGGAGGGGTGATATGATTGTACACTCAGCAGCCAAATCGTCGGAGATTTCCAATCAGTGGAAGGAGAACAATTGTTGGACAAGCTTGAAGTGGGAGGTCGCCGATGAAAACAGCAAGCTGTCCCGACTGCGTGCCCAGAACGGCATCGGCACAACGCCATCTTGCATCATACTTCTCGCCTTTGTGTTGAGGGTACGAATCACCCTCTCCGCAACTCCGTTCTTGTGTTGGATAAGGTGACGATGGTTCATAGGTGACCCCATTGTCACCCAATACAGTATACCCACAACTTCGGGCTATCGTACTCTCCAGTTCCACTACCACAGCGGAACTGTTTGATGGAAGCCACGGGCTTTGACCCATACCTTGTAATGTCGAAATTGGGCGCATATTTCCTCCCTCGGTTTGGTGGCAGGGGAACGCTCTTCGGTGTGGCGTGTGCAGTCGTCGATGTAGATGATGTAATATCGTGCCCCCCAGAATGGTAGGAAATTCATCCAATCCCCCAGGAGCTCCGGAGGCTAGCAAAGCTTAAGCACGGAGGCTTAGGGGGGCTCACACTCAGGGAAGCAACCGCCATCTTAGGGCCGCTTAGTGAGGCAAGTCCACAGGCTTTTTTTGGTTTAATCCCACTCGCATGTGGCCTATCTAGACTATGGCGGCTCACTTTTTATCCAGGTTTCCCGTCCGCTGTCCGCGCGGTTCGGCACGTTGCAACTTGCGAGCTCCTCTTTGCCCTCCGCCCCCGCTCCCTGCTCCTCCACCCACTCCCGTAGCTCCGCCTCGGACACCTCACTCACGGCGTCTTCCTCCTCAACCGGCACCCGTCTTCCCACATCCGTATTGGAGAGGAAGGTCCAGTACCACCCGCCCGCACCTCTCGTCCGCCAGGAGGTCTCGGGTCCTTCCACCTCCCTGTCTCCTTCCACACCTCCGCCCACAGGATCTTCTGCTGGGCCTTCCACTCCGGACACACCTTGAACAGGTGCTCCCGAGTGTGAGAGATCTTGGGAGAGTCACCGCACATGCCTCGACCCGGTCCAGGTAACTCAGCCATTCCACTTTACGGGCGCCTGGCTCCTCCACGACGTCGGTCTGACCCATTCGTCGGCCATCTCGTTGCCTGCGATTCCCTTGTGTGCCGGGCACCACTGGATCTCAATGATGATGACCGGCCCAGCCCTCTGAAGCACAGCGATGTGCTTTCTCGTCTAGAGCGCGTACTTCTGGCCGAGGCCATCCGTCTGATGGCGGATTGGGCATCTGTGAAGCTTGAGATTGTAGAGTATCTAGATGATACATAGAAACCATATTATTAACTCACGCAAGAGGCTCAGTGTTAAAAGACGCCAATAGGCGCGCTAGCTCTCTTAAGACTAGCGTAATAGGCATGTTCCGACATCACGTTACCACTTTCATAGTTAGCTGAAACACGTCTGTCTCCCAACAGGACACCTTGCTTAGGTAGAACGCCGCTTCCTCCGAGACGATCACCACCAATTGGCAGCATCGTGACATCCAATAGATGGCATGTTATTGAGAATAGGAGGGTACAAAATCTGAAGGAAAGTCACTAATACCAGTATGCCAGCGGCCTTCGTGGTAACTACCCGAACCCTCTTCCTCCGTTCTCCAGTGCTCAGTACCACGACTGATGGCGAACTTTCAATAGTATTCTCCACCATCAGCCCCCAGCTATGTACCAAGCCAAACCTCAGTTCCCCGCCAAAGTTCAAACGACGGCAAGGCCCCGGCAAGCAGCAAATCCCTCGTCCACCAGACGCACGCCGTCAAGCCGCGCTCCCACAAGCCACACACTTCCCACCATATTCCGTCGAGCTGCACTCCCTCAAGCCGTACTTTCTCCGCTAGCCGCGCTTCATGTCCAAGCCACTGCAGTCTTGACCCCTCGACAACAGCTCGGTGACGGGCGGCGTGCTCGGCGCGTTCGAGGAAAGGGGGCTCGGCAACGGAAAAAGCCTCGAAGGGCGCCGTGATCCCGGCGCAATCGGCCTCGACAAACGATGCGTGCTCAGTGCGGGGCTCAGCATGTGGTACTAGGAAGAATGAGTGTCCGGTTGGCAGAGAACAACACCCAGCGCTGTGTAATAGAATCCCCCAGATCATTGATGAAGAGGATTCAGGTTGGGGTGGTGGTATTGAGTATGATCCATTGGGAGGACGCATGCGTGGTCGTTGTGTAGAATCGGAAAATTGAAACTGTCGGATTTGGGAGTGCTGCACGGAGCGTAAGACCACGCCGCCGGCAGCGGGGGTTGCACGCAGCTACGACCAGCGCCAATCAAAAGATGAGCTACGTTGCCTGTCAAGTAGGACGGGTGTGCGGAAATCAGGATCTTGACACCGTCGGCTCGCCCGCGTCGCTCGACGGTTGGTTCGGTTCGGCGCGTCAGATCGCTCGTGTCGCTCGTTCGACCGCTTAGCATCGATTCGCTCGCTGGCAGTTTCTCGTTGAGATAAAGAGAGAGATATGTTCAACGGATTCCGTGCGTTTGCACCTTACCGTTGTGCGTCTCTTGTATAGGCAAAGCCCAGAGTTCGTCGTCATAGTCGGGTGCCAGAGGCGAGATGCGAGTGCTCTTCCGACAATCGGGGGTGCAGCAGTATCGCTCGGGCCCCCAGGCCGTCTGCGACGATGAGGCATTTCCTTGCTCGTGGTGTTGTTACTCAGGGCCGAACCTCTGGAAACAGCCCCGCTCCTATTCCAACTCCTTGCGTCTCCTTCCGTCTCATTCCCGATCGCTTGTTCGTCTCGCCCGCCTCGCTCGGCGGATCGTTCGGCGGATCGTTCGGCGGATCGTCCGCAGTTCCGTTCGATGTTGGCTCGCGCGACAGCTTGCGCGACGGATCGTTTGGTTCGCTTGTTCGTTGGGAGATGCTGGTTGAGTAGTCACGTGCTTCGCGGGATTACCCCTCATCGCGGCGGGAAACTTTTTCACGTCAGCGTATCAGGGATTGGCGTTTCTGCTGTCGAGTCGGAGGTACAGTCGGCTATGGAGTCTCACCCTGAGCGGAACTGACCGCTTCCTATCTCTTGGACTTTTCCTGAGATATTCGACCCTTCATAGCTGCCCACTCTTCCTCAGCAGCCTCGGCGCGCGTCTCAGCGGGCTCGGCGGGCTCCGTGCACACACGCAAGAAAACCTCCTGCCAGACCAGTGGCTTTGGCTAGGAGAAGTGAGAGACTGAGAGGGTAGTATGTGGTCGTAGCGCTGTCCCGTGTATCGGCGGCGTTGGGGGTGGTAGTTTGGGATCCGGTTGAGGGCAGGGCGGGACAAGTACTGGGTTTTGTGAATCTGATATCTATTGACTAAGCGCCAAGCGCTTGCCAAGAACGGCACAGAAAAAGGAAAACAACGCACTTGTTCGAAAGAGCCGCCATCACACCCATGGTCACGCACTGTCACCACGACCGGCACTCCGAAAGCTTCGTTTCTGCGCGAGCCGCCGGGCACACGTCGAAACGATCCACCGAGCGATACAAGCGAGCCGTCGGGCAAGCCGTAGAGCACGCGTCGAAACGATTCGCCGAGCGAACGAGCCGCCGAGCGATACACACAAGTCGTCGGGCATGCCGCTGGGCACGCGTCGAGTCTTGGTGGGGTGCTGTCCCAGGACAGACGTGCACGGCGGGCGGAGAGTTCCATGCGCCCGCTGAAGTGGACAGCAGGCAGGTGTGTCCCAGGGTGCCGCGGGGGTGTTGTCCGAACTGACGGATACGCCTTTCCTCTCGCGCGATATCTTGAAAACGTGGTCGCCATCCACGCACACTGCACCGTCCTCACGAAACACGCGAACTCGCCCCGCCTTCGTCGCCACTTCCACTACAAATTGTCCGAAATCAGAGGCTTCCCGGCAATAATCACCGCAGTTCCGCCGCCTACGGACTCTGGAAAGTTGATTGAAGATACTCGCGAAAGACACAAACCGGAAACCGCCGACGATACCCGACTGCGCCAGATTGGCATCGTAACGCAGCAGAAGGCCTTTCGAAGCGATGACTCCGTCCAGGCTCCTGTCCACTGCGAGTGCTGTTACTGTCTCGTCGCCCCGCTTCGACCGGCCCCCGCCGCCCCCCGCGTTGGTACTCTAGTGCTTCAACAACCCAACGGTGGCCTCGGACGAGATACCTCCGATAAGCTATCTTGCAATGCTTGTGCGAGGTTTATCGAGGCGTCAAACGAATACGGTAACCCGAAGTTTTACACCCGGGGGCGTCACGGCAAACAGGATTTCTCGTGGGCTTTACCTCCATCCAACCAGCAAGTTTCAAGCACTTTCTACGAAAGCATGGCTCGCTACATTGTCGAACTATCGGTCTGGAAGGCTGCGGCAGGACCTAGAAGCAATAGCGATAGCTCTTGCGCCTCGGCCGATCTGGAGGGTGTTCCCGATGAGAACGAGATTGATGGGACCAACCGAGTTTTGGCGAGGGAGTTTGAGAGTGTTTTTGGTCGATCATAATGGTTGTCTTTCATATTCCGCCTACTTTCCTTCTTGCCGGTGCCTGCCTCGGTGGGCGGTGTTTTTTTTTGCTTGTGGCTTTGTTCTAGGAGATTATTCTTCGCCTGCAGGAGCCACGACCGAAAGGTTGTGCATACATACGTAGTTACCTACGGGTGTTTATTTATCCATCATTCATACAGCTTGGAGCCCGTGGGCTGTGACCGGTATAGAAAGGAAATAAGACAACAAAGAGTAGTAAAACAAGTGAATGGAAGCAAACGTGCAAGGCTGACGAAGGGGATCCTTCACCGGGCCGCCGCTTGCCCCAATCCATCCGCGCTCAGTCGGACTAAAAGGGGTCGTAGGTCGTGGTGACATCCCCTCGTCACTCGCGTAGCATTCCGCGCGTGTCTCCGTGTTGCTGGCCGTGTGCCTGGGTTCTCCCCTTGGAGTTTACCCTAAGTTCCTCCCCCACCGTCCCACTCGATCGTCGCCTGTCGCTCCCGTCAGCTCCTCTCCTTCTTCCCATACGCTGTCTCCTCCTCCTCCCCGTCCCAGTTTTCTCCATAGTCCAGCCCGCCGGTCCTGGGCCCTCGAACGGGACTGGACTGCCTATCTCCCGTCTGTTCATAGGACGGGACGGACTACTCCAGTCCGTCCGTCCTAGACCTCGGACGGGACTAAATACAATTTACACCGTCCGTCCAACCTCTGGACTGGGACCGACGGCGGTCGACTGCCAAGACGCCGCAAAAATGGTGATATCTCCGGAACCCAGCGAGATCTGAGTTATCTCATCAACGAGGCCACCATTTCTAGCGGGAGTTTGGCAGAAGCTGCACTAACTGGTTGTGGTACGGGGTGCAAGCCTTCGCCAGAGTAAGATTTAGGGAAATTTTCATTCACCGGGTGCAATTGCGTGAAATATTACGTAACAATACTACTACCGTCCGTCGCATAGCGTGGACGAGGACGGACCCCGTCCTCCCCACATCACGGAATTCAGAGGTGATGGTCGCCTCAAGATCGTCGATGAACTCGAGGCTTGGGGTCTGGGCCATTGACTCCGGAGCCTCCCATAACTATTGCAATGACTTTACTGAATTTGAAAAGGACTCGATCACCGAAGCTAATATGACCATCAAGCTGGGAGACAAGAATGAAGTGCATGCCAGAAAGAAGGGAACGGTGCAATTGAATGGGGTAAGTATGGAGGCGTTCTTTGTACCGGAATTTCGAATATCCCTCCTATCCGTCAGCCGGCTTGACTCGTACGGCCTTACAGCTATATTTAAGGACGGAACGTGTTCAGTAATCGACCACCATGGCAACAATCATCTCAGTGCCACACTCGATCATGGCCTATACATTG
>Ga0307516_10002120_pt1 | contig 26892 bp, 27 predicted proteins | sample 19_EM_MG_FD_203310 | JGI IMG/M metagenome (GOLD analysis project Ga0307516, IMG submission 203310) | Populus trichocarpa ectomycorrhiza microbial communities from riparian zone in the Pacific Northwest, United States - 19_EM | ecosystem: Host-associated > Plants > Roots > Unclassified | place...
GCCAAGCTGCTGGCCGACAACCCGACCGGCAACCTCACCGAGGAGCAGGTGCGTTTCGCACAGACCATCTCGGGCGCCGGCAACGACCTGCTGGTACTGATCAACGACATCCTTGACCTGTCGAAGATCGAGGCCGGCAAGGTGGAGGTCAACCCTGAAGCCATTCCCATCGCCCCCACGGTGCAGATGCTGGTCGAGACCATGACGCCGCTGGCGCAGCAGAAGGGCCTCGCGCTCGATGCCAGCGTGGAAGCCGGCACGCCCGAACGCATCGAGACCGACGGCCAGCGGCTCGGCCAGATCCTGAAGAACCTGGTGTCGAATGCGCTCAAGTTCACGCCGCAGGGCGAGGTATCGCTGAAGGTGTTCGCCGCCGAGCCAGGGTTCGTCTCGTTCGCGGTGCGGGACACCGGCATCGGCATCGCCAAGCACCAGCAGGAGCTGATCTTCGAGGCCTTCCGCCAGGCCGATGGCAGCACGCACCGCAAGTACGGCGGCACGGGGCTCGGGCTCTCGATCTCACGCGACCTGGCGCACCTGCTCGGTGGCGACCTCACGGTGCAGAGCGAGCCCGGTGCCGGCAGCGTGTTCACGCTGACCTTGCCGTCGTCATACAGCCAGCGCAACCCAAATGCGCTGGCGCGCCCGGTGCCGGCTCGAAGCGATGAAGCCGCCGCGCTGCCTCGCCGCGAGGAGCAGGTCTTCAAGGCGAACGGTGTGGCTGCAGCGGCGGTGCGCTCCATCGAGATGGACGACGACCGCGAGCGTGTGACGCCCGACTCGCGCGTGGTGCTGGTGATCGAAGATGACCCGCGCTTCGCCGCGATCCTCCGAGACCTGGCGCGCGAGATGAACTTCCTGTGCGTCGTGACGCACACCGCCAACGACGGCCTGGCCGCCGCCGAACGCTACCACCCGCGCGCCATCCTGCTCGACGTAAACCTGCCCGACCACTCGGGCCTGGGCGTGCTCGACCAGCTCAAGCACAACACGCAGACGCGGCACATTCCGGTTCACATCCTCTCGGTGGCCGACCATGCGCAAGAGGCGCTCGAACGCGGCGCGCTGGGCTACGACCTGAAACCGGTGAAGCGCACGCAGGTGGTCGAGGCGCTGCAGCGGCTGGAGGCCAAGTTCTCGCAGAGCATGCGGCACGTGCTGGTGGTCGAAGACGACGCACGCCAGCGCGAAAGCATCCGCCAGCTGCTGCACAGCGAGAACGTTCGCATCACCACGGTAGAAACAGGCGCGCAGGCACTGGCCCAGCTGAAGGAGATCACCTTCGACTGCATGATCATGGACCTGAGCCTGCCCGACCTCAGCGGCTACGAGCTGCTCACGCGCATGTCGGAGCAAGACGAAGTTTCCTTCCCGCCGGTGATCGTCTACACCGGCCGCTCGCTCACCGCTGAAGAAGAACAGCAGCTCAGGCGCTTCTCCAAGTCGATCATCATCAAGGACGCACGCTCGCCCGAGCGCCTGCTCGACGAGGTGACGCTCTTCCTGCACCAGGTCGAATCGGCGCTGCCCGCGCCGATGCAGCAGATGCTCAAGATGGCGCGCGACCGCGACGGCACGCTCGAAGGCCGGCGCATCCTGGTGGTTGAAGACGACGTGCGCAACGTCTTCGCGCTCACCAGCGTGCTCGAACCCAAGGGCGCGAAGGTGGTTCTCGCGCGCAACGGCCGCGAGGCGCTCGAATCGCTGGACCGCAGCCGCATCGAATCCGACACTGCCATCGACCTCGTGCTGATGGACATGATGATGCCGGAGATGGACGGGCTCACAGCGATGCGCGAGATCCGCAAGCAGCCGGTGTGGAAGAAGCTGCCCATCATCGCGCTGACCGCCAAGGCCATGCGCGACGACCAGGAGAAGTGCCTGGCCGCCGGCGCCAACGACTACATCCCCAAGCCGCTCGACGTGGAAAAGCTGCTTTCGCTGGTGCGGGTGTGGATGCCCAAGTAGGCCGGCATGCAGATGGTTGCCATCAATCCCCGGAGCGCCGACGTCGCGGACATCGAGCTGCGCCTGCTGGTCGAGGCCATCTACCTCAAGTTCCACTACGACTTCCGCGGCTACGCGGCGGCCTCGCTCAAACGCCGCCTGGGCACCGCGCTGATCCGCTTTGGCTGCGAGACGCTCTCGCAGCTGCAGCACCGGCTGCTGCACGAGCCGGCCATCTTCCCTGCCCTGCTCGACTACCTCACGGTGCAGGTGAGCGAGATGTTCCGCGACCCGAGCTACTACAAGGCCTTGCGCGACGAGGTGGTGCCGCTGCTGCGCACCTACCCGTCGCTGAAGGTCTGGGTGGCCGGCTGCAGCGCCGGCGAAGAGGTGTATTCACTGGCCATCCTGCTGCGCGAAGAAGGCCTGCTCGACCGCACGCTGATCTACGCCACCGACATCAACACCGATGCGCTCCGGCGCGCCGAGAGCGGTGTCTATGCGTTGGACGACATGGCCAACTTCACGCGCAATCACCAGCGCTCGGGTGCGCGCAGCTCGCTGTCGGACCACTACACCGCGGCCTACGGGCGCGCGGTGTTCGACAAGTCGCTGAAGAAGCACATCGTTTTCTCCGACCACAGCCTCGCCACCGACAGCGTGTTCGCCGAGGTGCACCTGGTGTCGTGCCGCAATGTGCTGATCTACTTCGACCGCGCCCTGCAAGACCGCGCGCTCGGCCTCTTCAGCGGCGCGCTGTGCCGCAAGGGCTTTCTCGGGCTGGGGTCGAAGGAGTCGATGCGGTTCTCCAAGCACCGCGACGACTTCGTCGACTTCGTGCCGCAGGACAAGATCTTTCAGCGCAAGGGGGATGCATGAGCACTCTGGGCGGCAAGGCATCGATGAGCGACTACGCCTCACTTCAGGGCTCCATCAGCGCGGTCGTGTTCGGCGCTTCGGCGGGCGGCATCGAAGCGTTGTCGATGCTGTTGGCAGCCCTGCCGGCCGAACTGCCGGCCGCGGTGCTCGTGGTGCTGCACCTGCCGCGCGACCGACCCAGCCTGCTGGTGGAGATCTTTGCGCCCATGTGCGCCCTGCCCGTGCAGGAGGCGCAGGACAAGGAGCACATCAAGCCCGGGCACGTGTACTTCGCGCCGTCCGACTACCACCTGCTGGTCGATACCGGCCCGAGCCTCGCCCTGTCGATCGACGAGCCGGTGAACTTCTCGCGTCCGTCGATCGACGTGCTGTTCGAGAGCGCCGCCGACATCTACCGCGAACGGCTGCTGGGCATCGTGCTCACCGGTGCCAGCCAGGACGGCGCGGCCGGCTTGGCCGCAATTCACCGCCTCGGCGGCCGCACGGTGGTGCAGGACCCGGCCTCCGCCCTCGTCCCCTTGATGCCGGAGTCTGCGCGCCGACGCAGCCCCGTCGATTTCGTCTTGCCTCTCGAACAGATCGCCGATCTGTTGCAAGCTTTGAAACATGGAGGTGCCACATGAGCATCGATACCCGCAATGCCAGCCAGCCGCCACCGAAGGTGAAATGCCTGATCGTCGACGACCTGCCCGAGAACCTGCGCGCGCTCGAAGCGCTGCTGCGCCACCCCGGCATCGAGGTGCTGCAGGCGCGCTCCGGGCCAGAGGCCCTAGAGGCCCTGCTGGTGCATGACGTGGCGCTCGCACTCATCGACGTGCAGATGCCCGAGATGGACGGCTTTCAGCTTGCCGAGACCATGCGCAGCGTGGCCCGCACGCGCGACGTGCCCATCATCTTCGTCACGGCCGGCAGCAACGACTGGCAGCGCCAGTTCAAGGGCTACGAAACCGGCGCAGTGGACTTTCTCTTCAAGCCCATCGAGCCGCACGTGCTGCGAAGCAAGGCCTCGGTCTTCTTCCAGCTGTACCGGCAGAAGCAGCAGCTCGCACAAGAGCTTGAGGAGCGCGCCGAAGCCCTGCGCGTGAGCGAGATGTTCACCGGGGTGCTGGGCCACGACCTGCGCAGCCCGCTGAGCGCCATCGTGATGTGCGCCAAGCTGCTCGAGCACCACACCGACCCGTCGATGCAGAAGATCGGCGCCCGCCTCACCCGCAGCGCCACCTGGATGGGCCGCATGATCGAAGACGTGCTCGACCTCACGCGTGCGCGCCTCGGTGAAGGCATTCCGATCCACTGCGAACAGGTCGACCTGGCCGCGCTGCTGCAGGGTGTGATCCAGGAGCAGCAGGCGGCCCACCCCGAGGGCCGCATCGAGCTCATTCGCTCGGGCACGCTCACCGGCGTGTGGGACGAAGACCGCCTGGTGCAGGTGGCTTCGAACCTGATCGGCAATGCGCTGCACCACGGCGTGCCCAAGACGACGGTCGAGGTGCGGCTCGACGGCACCGAAGCGCAGACCGTGCGGCTCTCGGTGGCGAACGAGGGCCACATTGCCGAAGAGCTGCTGCCGCACATCTTCGACCCGTTCCGCAGCGGCGGGCGCAAGTCCGCCCGCACCCAGGGCCTGGGGCTCGGCCTCTTCATCGTGCAGCAGATCGTGCACTCGCACGGCGGGCAGATCGAGGTCGTGTCACCGCCCGGCGAGAAGACCTGCTTCACCGTGACGCTGCCGCGTGAGTCGCACGACACCCATGCGCCGCTCGCCTTAGGCTGAGAGCCTTTCGGGTGCTGGCGTGGCGGGCGCCGTGGTGGGCAGCGTGACGACGAACTGGCTGCCGCGACCGATGCCGGCACTCGTGGCGACCACCGTCCCACCGTGCGCTTCGATGAGCTCGCGAACCACCGACAGCCCGATGCCCAGGCCCATGCCGTTGAAGCCCACGGCGTGCGACTCCTGCACGAAGGTGTCGAAGATGTGAGGCAAGGCCGCGGGCGTGATGCCGATGCCGTTGTCGGACACCGTCAGCACAAGTTGGTCGCCGCCTCCCACAAGCGACAGCCCGATGTCGCCCCCGTTCGGCGTGTACTTCGAGGCGTTGTCCAGCAGGTTGTTGACGACCTGCGCCAGGCGCACGGCGTCACCGCTCAGTTCGAGCCGGCCCGGCGGGAGCGAGACCGTGAGCCGATGCTGGCGCTTCTGGATGGCCACCCGGAAACCGGCGATCGCCGCGGCGAGGATGCCGGTCATGTCGATGGTCTGCCGGTCCAGCCTGAGCTTGCCGGTGGCAAAACGCGACATGTCGAGCAGGTCGTCCACCAGCCGAGCCATGTGCACCACCTGCCGCTTGATCATGGCCTGCATGTGCTCCAGCTCGTCCCCGCTGACGCGGCCCAGCAGCTCGCTGGCATTGCGAATGGTGGCCAGCGGGTTGCGCAATTCATGCGCCAGCACCGCCAGGAACTCGGTCTGCTTGCGGTGGCCCTGTTGCGCGGCTCCCTGCAGCCGCTGAGCATCGATCACCGATTGCAGCAACCGCTCGTTGGTTTCGCGCAGTTCGCCATGCCGGCGCCGACGCTCGGCCAAGGCCGACGTCGGGTTGGACACAGGCGGCGTCAAAAGGCCACGATCCACCAGCGCGCCCCCGACGGGCAGCTGACCATGGAAGGCGTAGCCCCCGTGGCCGTGGTTCTTCGCGCGGTACATCGCCGCGTCGGCGCGCTCGATCAGTGTGTCGAGATCGTCCCCGTCGTCGGGAAAGATGCTGATGCCGATGCTTGCGGTCAGAAATATCTGGTGGCCGGACACGAGAATCGGCTGCTGGAGGGCCGTGCCCAAATGGGTCGCGATCTGGGCCGCATCGGAGGCCCGCGAGACACCGTTCAGCAGGATCAGGAACTCATCGCCCCCATGCCGACTCACCGTGTCGCCTTCGCGAACGGACGCCGCCAGGCTCTGTGCGGTCTTCTTCAGCACCTCGTCACCGATCGCGTGGCCGAGGCCGTCGTTGACTTGCTTGAAGTTGTCGAGGTCCAGGAACAGCAGGGCCAGGCAGGTGCCGCGCCGCTGGGCCTCGGCGGCGTCGCGGGTGAAATGGTCGAGCATCAAGCCGCGGTTGGGCAGCTCGGTCAGCGTGTCGAGTGCGGCGGAACGCGAGACTTCTTCCAGCATGCGGGCGTTGTGGCCGGCGTCTGCCTGGGCCTGCAGCATGGCCAGCACCAGGTGCTCGTTGGCCTCCAGCAGTTGGGCCGCACGGGTGCCCCCCAGCTGGCTCTCTGCATCGATGAGGTCTCGCTTCAGACCGGCGAGCACTTGGCGCGAGGCATCGACCTTGGCGTTGAGAAGGGTCAGCTCATGCGAGGCCTGCGCCACCATCAGCTTGTCGTTGTCTGCGGCCTGGTTCACGGCAGGGAGTAGCCCGTTCCGACAGCTTGGGAGTGTTCTGTGCCCGCAGAAACAAGCGTGTCCAGAGGATCAAGCAGACGCTCTGTGAGCCCGGCACCGATCATGGGGCCCAGCAGTTCGCGCACGGTTTGCAGCAAGCTGGTGCTCTCCGACTCGGCTCCGGCCAGCTGAAGCTGCAGGCTGCGCTCGTAGATCGCGGCCGAACCTCGCTTGCCGAGAATGGGCGCCAGCACGGCGTCGATCTCGTGCCATGCGAGCGTGAGCGCATCGTCGGGCTGGGCGGGACCCGGCGCATGGCCCGGGCCATGCATCAATGGCGGTTCATGCCCAGTGAATTGCATGGAAGCCCCCTGTCGCATTGACCTGTTGTGGTCCTCAGGATGGCCCCAACCGCCGCGGCTGTCCGTGCGCTGCCGCACACAAGGGTCGCTCTGGCGACCGTCTCATCACGCCTGAACGGGCCGAAAGGGCTTGAAAGTCTGTTCGCTAGCGCACATACATTCGACACAGCGACTGCCATACTCCCTGCGCACTGCCTGCAACGCTGCCATGGCCCAGTTACCTGAAGCCCGTTGAAATCGAACCCATGGCCCCGATCCAAGAACCCACACTCAATCAACTGATTGCCGCATTGCCATCCGCCGAAGCGCAGCGGTGGCTGCCCCAGCTCGAATGGGTGCAAATGCCGCTCGGCGAGGTGCTGTACGAGTCGGGCAGCACGCTGACGCACGTCTACTTTCCCACCACCGCCATCGTGTCGCTGCTGTACGTGATGGAGAACGGTGCATCGGCAGAGATTGCCGTCGTGGGCAACGAAGGCATCGTCGGCATCTCGCTCTTCATGGGCGGAGGCTCCACGCCCAGCCGCGCGGTGGTGCAAAGCGCCGGTCAAGGCTACCGCCTGGATGCGCAGGCCATGAAGGACGAATTCGACCGTGCCGGCCCGGTGCTGCACCTGCTGCTGCGCTACACCCAGGCGCTGATCACGCAGATGGCGCAGACGGCGGTGTGCAACCGCCACCACTCTCTCGACCAGCAGTTGTGCCGCTGGCTGCTGCTGAGCCTGGACCGGCTGCCCGGCAACGAGCTCGTGATGACGCAGGAGCTGATCGCCAACATGCTGGGCGTGCGCCGCGAAGGTGTGACCGAAGCGGCGCTGAAGCTGCAGAAGGCCGAGCTGATCCGCTACTCGCGCGGGCGCATCACCGTGCTCGACCGCGGGGGCCTGGAGCAACGCACCTGCGAGTGTTATGCGGTCGTGAAGAAGGAATACGACAGGCTGTTGCCTGCCCGCCAGGCAAGCTGAGGCGCGCACGCGTTCGGGCAAATTTGCCGCAATGTGCGCTGGCAGACAGTGGCGTGGGCGAAAGCAGTCCAGAGTCGCGGGCCGGCGAGTCGTTTTGCGCCGGCGCCACCGGGAGCCCATTTGGCCGCCGCCGAGAACCGCCTCATCGAACTGCTCCCGCGGGTCGACCGACAACGCCTGCTTGCCATTTGCAAGCCCGTCCAGCTGGTGCTGGCCGACGTGCTGGCCAGCCACGGCAAAGCCAGCCGCCACCTCTACTTCCCGATCGACAGCTTCATCTCCATCGTGGCCTCCATCGCCGGTGAACCGGTGCTCGAGGTCGGCATGGTGGGACGCGAAGGCATGCTCGGCACCGAACTCGCCCTGGGTGTGAACACGGCACCGCTTCACGCGCTGGTGCAAGGCCCCGGGTCGGCTTGGCAGGTCGAAGCCAAAGCCTTCCGCGCCCTGCTGGCGAAGAGCCTGCCGCTGCAACGGGGCCTGAACCGCTACATCTACGTGCAGATGGCTCAGCTGGCTACGGCCTCGGCCTGCCTGCGCTTCCACCAGATCGAGCCGCGCCTTGCGCGCTGGCTGCTGATGAGCCAGGACCGCGCACACGCCGACCGTTTTCTCGTGACGCACGAGTTCCTGGCCTACATGCTGGGTGTGCGACGCGTGGGCATCACCGCCGCGGCGGGGGCACTGCAGCGGCAGCACCTCATCGAATATCACCGAGGTGACCTGACGGTGCTCGACCGGCCCGGGCTGGAGGCGGCCGCGTGCAGCTGCTACGCCGCGGACCGGCTGGTCTACGAGAGCACATTGGGCTGACTTTCAAGCCGCGCCAACAGTGGCGTCGGCAGAATCGCAGCGCTGCTGTAGGACCTCTCCGCGTCTTCGCTCCGCACCCTTGTGTCCGCGCTTCAGCTGCATAAGCTGTGCGCTCGTGCATGGGCCATGTCGGCTCGCACCCACACTGGAGACCCCACATGACGGCAACCACCAAGCAGACCACCGGCAAGGCGCCCGCCAAGCGCAGCGCCTCGCGCACCCCCGATGCGATCAAGCTGCTGATGCAGGATCACAAGGAAGTGAAGGCCTTGTTCAAGGAATACGACAAGCTGGTGAAGGCCGAGGCCGAGGCCGACCAGAAGCAGCCTCTCGCCGAGCAGATCTGCATGATGCTCACGGCACACGCGACGATCGAAGAAGAACTCTTCTACCCTGCCGCGCGCGACGTGATGGATGAAGGCGACCTGGTCGACGAAGCCGAGGTCGAGCACGCGAGCGCGAAAGACCTGATCGCGCAGATTCTCGGCGGGTCGCCGTCCGACGATCTCTACGACGCCAAGGTCAAGGTGCTGGGCGAGTACATCGACCACCACGTGAAGGAAGAAGAGAGCGAGATGTTCCCCAAGGTGCGCAAGACCGAGCTTGACTTGAAGTCGCTCGGCGAGTCACTCATGCAGCGCAAGGAAGAGCTGATGGGCGAGGCGCAGAGCGCGCCGGCTACTCACTGACTCAATGAAATGGGGTGCCACAGGGCACCCCATTTTCAGTTTCCGTTTCCGGTTTCCGGTTTCCGGTGTCCGTTCACACACCTTGAGCGTGGCCACCGGCTCGCGCATGCCGCTTCCACGCCCCTTCAGGCTGGCTCAGCCGGTCGGCCACGATGCTCAGCACGTTCCCGTTCCACGGCATGCCCATGTGGCTGCCGTCGACCTCCACGTTCTCGGCCTGCACGCTGCCATCGAGCAGGCAGGTCTGCCACGCCACGACGCCGTCGCTGCGGCTGTAGATCGAGGTGGTAGGCACCGGCGGCGTGGTGCGCAGCCGCGTGGCGAGCTTGTCGTCGATGATGGGCGGGCTGCCATTCACCAGGCGGTACAGCCACGCGACGTTGTTGTCGCGCCCGTTGCCCGCAAAGGGTGTGCCCAGCGTGACCACCTGCCGCACCAGCGGCGCACGGATCTTCGCGATCTCGCGTGCATAGATGCCACCGAGGCTCCAGCCGATCAGGCTCACGCGCCGCCCATGCAAGGTGGCGACGCTTTGCACATGACACGCCAGGTTCTCGAGCCACGCGTCGACGTCGCCTTGCGGGCCGATGTTGAAGCCCTGCTCCCAGTCGTAGACCGCGTAGCCGAGGTCTTCGCAGCAATTGCGCAAGGGCAACAGCGAATGCTTGTCTGCGGCCAGGCCGGGGAAGATGATGACCGGATGTCCGTCGCCCTCGGGCAAGGCCTGCCTGTCCATCATGCGCATGCTCGCGTACTCGGCGACAGCGCGGAAGGGTTCCATGCCAAACATGCCCAGTGACGGAGCAGTCGGCGTGTTGGCGGCAAACGTGTTGTCCATCAAGGTCCTCGGCAGGTGAAGTTGAACTGCGAGTGATGATGATTGAGCATGCTGCAGTCGCACATATGCCTTTGGACGATTCCCGTGTGGGGAAACGCCTACGCAGATCTGCTTAGACATTTTCTCGGTCTCATTGCGCGGAGCGGAATGCCGCTTGCCAGCAGCTGGAAATGCCGCAAGGAGACCGTCATGTCAAACCATCAATCCTGCATCGAAGCTTGCAACGAGTGTGCCAATGCCTGTGACCACTGCGCCATTGCCTGCCTGCAAGAGCCTGACCCCAAAGCGATGGCCCGCTGCATCGCGCTCGACATCGACTGCGCCCAGGTTTGCCGCCTGGCCGTCGCCTTCATGGCGCGCGGCAGCGCACACGACAGTGCGGCGTGCGCCTTCTGCGCCACGGTGTGCGAAGCCTGCGCAGACGAATGCAGTCACCACCAGGCCGAGCATTGCCAGGCATGCGCCGAGGCCTGCCGCAGGTGCGCCGAGGAATGCCGCCGCATGAGCCAGCAGCCGACGCGAGGCGGCGACCGCACCACCGGCACGCATGCCCAGCACTGAAGCCGACATGCACATATTGCAGCAACAAGCACCCCGTCCATGACCTCAACTGCCATCCACCTCGCACCACGACATCAAGCCTGGCGCGATGCCCGCAACATCCTCGTCGTGCGCCTCGACAACCTCGGCGACGTGCTGATGACCACGCCGGCCATCCAGGCCATCAAGCAGACCTCGCCCGACGCGCGAATCACCTTGCTGAGTTCGCGCTCCGGTGCAGCCATCGCCCGCCATGTGCCGGCACTCGACAACGTGATCGTCTACGACGCGCCGTGGGTGAAGGGCGCAAGCCACGGCAACCTGAGCGACCGCCGCATGATGAGTGCGCTCGGCCGCGAGAACTTCGACGCGGCGGTGATCTTCACCGTCTGCACGCAAAGCGCCTTGCCCGCCGCACTGCTGTGCCGTCTGGTCGGCATTCCATTGCGCCTGGCCTACAGCCGCGAGAACCCACACGACCTGCTGACCGACTGGGTGCCCGACCAGGAGGTGTGCAACGACGGCATGCGGCATGAGGTGGTGCGCCAGCTCGACCTCGTGCGCTCGGTCGGCTTCCACGCGAGCAGCGAGAGGCTGGTGTTCCGCTACGCCGCGAGCGACGTGCTGAGCATGCGGCGCAAGTTCGTCGGTGCCGGTGGTGACCTGATGCGGCCCTACATCGTCGTGCACCCTGGCGCGACCTCGGCCTCACGCCGCTACCCGGCCGAGCGCTTCGGCCAGGCAGCAGAGCGCATCTGCCGCGACACCGGCTGTCAGGCTGTGTTCAGCGGCGGGCACGACGAGCAGGCACTGGTCGCGCGCGCCAGTTCGCAGATGCATGAGCCGGCCGTCTCGCTCGCGGGCCAGCTGACGCTCGGGGAACTGGCCGCCTTGATCGCCAGCGCGCAGGTCACCGTGTGCAACAACAGCGGGCCAGCGCACATGGCGGCGGCCCTCGGCACGCCGGTGGTGGTGCTGTATGCGTTGACGCACCCGCAGCACACGCCCTGGCGCGCGAAGGCCCGCGTGCTCAACAACGACGTGCCCTGCCGCAATTGCCTGAAGAACGTGTGCCCCGAGCGACACCACGAGTGCCTGCTGAAGGTGGACGCCGACGACGTGGCTGATGCCGCCATGGACTTGATCGAAACACCGCTCGCGACACGGCGCACCCCCGTTCCGGCCGGCTCGGCGTTTCTCGCCTTGCGCTGAAGACGCGTCGGTCCATCCCTCTGCGGTGCCGTGACCTGTGCGGTATGCACGGGTTGGCGGTGCCACGCCCTGACGTCAGCGATTGATGAGGCCGCCGTCATCGAAGGATCATGACCCCCACGGTGGCCCTTCATACGATGGGTGCCTGAACATCCCAAGACCGGCGGCCCTGCAGACGCTCTCGCGTTTGCCTCAAGGCGCGGACTTCTGCGCCCAGTGTCAAAAAAGCCCGCCAAACCCCGAAGCCGCAGCGTCTTTCGCGCCATCGGAGCGCCGTTTCTTTTCTTCCGGCGACTGCTCCGCTGCCGCGTCACGCTGAAGCGTGAAGGCAAGAACCTGAACGTCGTGCTCGTGCCCGATGAGCCGGACGCGCCCGTTCAGGAAAGCGTCGACAAGGACGCCGAAGCATTGCGTTTGCTGCGCGCGGACCTGAAGTCTCTGCTCGATGCACACCCGATGACTCGCCGGATGGTGGCTCGTCATCTCGCGGCCTTCGAGCGCGCGTTGGCGAAGCATGGGATGAATGCCTTGAACCGCGTGCCGATCGACGTTCTCGTGCCCGCGCTTGCCCAGCTCGAAGCGCTGGTCAGCAACTGGTCGAGCCCGAGCCTCGCGTCGCTGCGCTCGGAGATGTCCGTCACGCTCATCAATCGATCGAACGACCCGTTCCACGGGCACCGTGGCGAGACGCCCTCGGCCTTCACCGACTCGAGCCTGCTGGTGGCCGAAGTGTCGGAAGTCTCCGAATCCATGTTCATGGAGTTCGCAGAGCAATACGAGAACCAGCCGGCTGCGCAGGCCCCCCAGGAAAGCGTGTCACCGATCAGCCTTGATTTCGCCCCGAGCGGCTCGCCTGCCAACGAACACAAGGGACGCGCGTTGCCTACCTGAGGGCTCTCGCTTTGCTCGTTCCGGCTACGCGTAGGTGATCGACGCGGCACGCAGCCGCTGGTCGATCTGGTGGTTGAGGTCACTCGTCAGATGGCGGCGCACCGGGCCGTGCGCGTCGTGCCACACGCACAGCTCGAAGACCAGCGGCGCGCCGACCAACGTGGGCCGCAGCACCTCGGGCCCGGGCTCCTTCATCACATCGGGCTGCGCCAGCGCGGCCTCCAGCAGCAGGCGCTCGACCACCACCGGATCGCTGCTGGCAGCCACCTGCACGGGGACCCGAAGGCGGATGGGCGCGGCGGCGTAGACGAGGTTGGTCACCTGGTCGGTGATGAACTTCTGGTTGGGCACGAGGATGGTGATGTTGTCGTGCGTGACGATCGTCGTGCGTCGCGCGCCGATCTCGCGCACCGTGCCCTCGACGGCCGCCAGTTCCACACGGTCGCCCACCTTGATGGGCCGCTCAAGCATGATGATCAGGCCGCTGACGAAGTTGCTGCAGATGTTCTGCAAGCCGAAGCCGACGCCCACGCCGACAGCACCGCCGATCACGCTCAGCGCGGTGAGGTTCACACCGACGTTCTGCAGGATCAGCACCAGCCCGATGACCAACACGAGGTAGCGCACGATGGAGCCGGCAGCCTGGCGCGTGCCCTCGTCGAGATGGGTGTGCCTGAGCGCGCGGCTCACCGTGAGGCGGCGCATCGCTCCGGCAAACCACAGCAGCGCGACGAAGAAGACGATCACCCTCACCACCGATGAGACGGTGATGGGGGCCCCGCCGAGGGTGAACAGTTCGACGTCGAATTCGCGCAGGTGCTGCAGCCAGTCGGGCGTGGTCATCAGACGGGTTTCTCTTTCTTCGCTGCTGCGGGGTCAGTGGCTGCCTGGCCAAAGCGGATCACCGTGACGGAACCGTCACCTTCGATGTAAGCCTTCTTCACCTGGGCGACATCGTCGACGCCGTGTTCACGCAGCTTGGACATGAGGTCGTCCTCCGTCAGCATTTCCTGTCGAAGACTGCCCTTCAGCACTCGCCCGCGTCGCACCAGCAGCAACGGCGGCGGCTCGGCAAGCTTGGCCACGGCCGGGAAGCGGTAGGCAGCCCAGTCGAGCAGGTAGTTCCAGCCGATGATGGTTGCAACGAGGATGAATCCGTCGGTGATCGACTTGTACTCTCCCGCCATCGCGTTCTGCGAGGCGTCGGCCACGAGCACCAGCAGCAGCACGTCGGCGATGCCGATGGACCCGACATCGCGGTGCATCACGAAGCGGAAGATGATGAACAGGAACCAGTACACCGCGCTGCCGCGCAGGATCAGCTCCCACGGCGGCAGTGTCAGTTCGAACAGGGATCCCATCGGTCAGCGGCCCACGGCCTTCAGCAGCTCGGCCTTGCTCATGCCTGAGCGCCCTTTCACGCCGCGGCTGCGCGCCTCGTTGTAGAGCTGTTCGTAGGTGCGGCCCTGCTCGCCACTGTGCGAGCGTTTGCCCCCGCGGTGGCCGGCCGACACGTCTTCGATGGAGCTGCGGCTGGCTTCACGGGCTTCACCGTGTTGCGCACGCTCCTTGTTGACGGTTCGGGCTGCGATCTCTTCGGCGAGCTTCTCGCCCTTGCCTCGCGACTTGAGGCCACTCTTGATGTGCTCGTACTGGCGTTCTCGCTTCGCACTCCATTGGTTCTGCGGCATGGTGATCTCCTTTCCGAATGGGTCACATCTCCTTGGGGATGGTCTTCGCCGGCTCACCGATGCCGGCGGGAACGGCCGGCGACGCGATCACGCCGCAGGCCACGCGGATGCCGGTGTTGCCCGCCGGCTGGGTGATGTAGTCGTCGGGGTCGGCGTGGATCACCAGCGCCTTGCCCATCAGATCGGGCGCCCCGGTGCCGAGCAGCGCGCCCCTGACTTCGAAATTCGCGGTGACGTTGCCCGCGGCGTCGGCCTTCAGCGACGGCAGGTCGCCCGCGTGATGCTCGCTGCCGGGTGGCCCGTGCGGTTTGTCGGTGGGGTTGAGGTGTTCGCCCGCGCTGCTGGCGTCGGGGCTCGAACAGTCGCCCTTCTCGTGCACGTGGAAGCCATGCTCCCGGCTGGGCGCGAGGCCGCTGGCCTTGACGCGCACCACCACGTGGTCGCCCTCCTGCCTGAACGAGGCGACTCCGCGGACAGAGCTGCCACTTGCAGGCTTCAGCTCGGCGACCGCACGCGGGCCATCGGACTCCGTGGTCGCGCACGCTGCCAAGGCAACGGCAAGGCATGCGGCAAACGAGGAAGCGGCCACGCGTGGCTGGCGCGAGCATGTTCTGTTCATGTCGTCTTCTCTGGTCCGATCGGAATGGACCATGTTGACCACGCTCGCGGAACGAGGCTGTAGGACAAGACCCAACACGCGGGTCGGCGTGTTGCGGGTCCGTGCGGGTCGGCGTGTTGCGGTTCTGCGCAGGTCGGCCCGTTGCGGCTTCACGGGGCCGTCGGCATGCTTCCTGCAAACTCGCCGCAATGAGCACGCATGCCACCACCAACCAGACCCACACGCCCTTCGAAGACGCGCAAGCCATCTTCACCGGCACCTTGTTCGTTTCACTGGCGCTGATCCTGTTTGCGCAGGTCGGCCTCATGACCGGCGGCACGGCCGGGGCGGCCTTCGTGCTGCACTACGCCACCGGCTTCAGCCTGGGCAAGCTCTTCTTCGTGATCAACCTGCCCTTCTACTGGTTTGCATGGAAGCGCATGGGGCGCGAGTTCACCTTCAAGACCTTCATCGCCATCACGCTGCTCTCGGCGATGACGGAGTGGTCGCCGCGGCTCTTCGCCATCGAACGCCTGCACCCTGCCTATGCGGCCGTGCTGGGCGGCTTGCTGCTGGGCTCCGGTTGCCTCTTCCTGGCCCGCCACCGGGCGAGCCTGGGCGGGGCGACCATCGTGTCGCTGTACCTGCAGCAGAGCCGTGGCTGGCGAGCCGGCGCGGTGCAGATGGGCATGGACTGCTGCATCGTGCTCACCGCGCTGTTCGTCATCGAACCGGAGCGCGTGGCGTACTCGGTGCTCGCGGCGGTGGTGATGAACCTCTTCATCGCGGTCAATCACAAGCCGGGCCGCTACGCAGTCTTGTGAAGCTTTGGTAGGCTGGTGGTCCCTCGCGAAGGAGACTCGAATGCCTGCCCGCCGCCTTGAAGACCTTGCCGCCCGACTCGCCGCCGAAGACCGGGTCGTCCGGATGTTCGTTGCCACCGACGAGCGCGACTGGCCCACGCTCGAAGGCTGTTTCACCGACCCGTTCACGCTCGACATGACCTCGATGGTCGGCGGTGCGCCCACCAGCATGACGCCGCGCCAGGTCGCCGAGGCCTGGGCCGAAGGCTTCAAGCCGCTCGACCACGTGCACCACCAGGTGGGCAACTTCCAGACCGTGGTCGATGGCGAAACCGCCACCGTGCGCTGCTACGGCGTGGCGCTGCACCACCGCGCGAAGGTGGCCGCTGGGCAACGCTCGCGCATGTTCGTCGGCACCTACGAGCTCCAGCTGGTGGACTCAGCAGCAGGCTGGATGATCAACGCACTCACCTTCAAGCTGAAGTTCATCGACGGCAACCTCGAGCTCGAGAAGGCCACCTAAGGCTATCGGTCCGCGGGAGGTTTGGCAGCCGGTGGCGGCTTGGCAGCCCGCTTGGACTTGGTGATGACGTCGGCCCGCCGAGGAGGCAACACCCCGTGCCACTTGGTGTGGCAGGCATTGCAGACGAACTTGCGCGTGCCCTTGTTCCAGGCCGCAAGGGTTCGGCGCGAATGCGTGAACTGCCCGGAACAGCCCGCGCAGGTGAAGCGCAGATTGGCCGGCCCGTTGGCCACCCGCAACCCGACGCTTCGGGTCCGCCTGTTGCGCAGGCGCAGGTAGACCAGGCCCGCCAGGAAGGCGACCACGGCCAAGGCGGCGGCAAAGAGGATTTCTGGGGAAAACTGCATCCGGTGGGGCTAGGGCGCGACGGCGCCAGGGGGAGCCTGGCTCGGCCAACGATAGCCCAGGACAGAAACTTTCGGATAAAAGTGCTCCCGAACCTGTCGAGCTGGTTGCCGCCGAGCAGGTGCACGTGCTCATCGTCACTGCGCAGAAAGAAGCCGACGTGCCCTTTCCAGCCGGAAGGATCTTCACGCGACAGCACCACGATGCAGCCGTGCACCGGCTCGCTGAGCGCGTCACCCCACTCGAGCCACGACCGCGCCAGGGCCGAGCCGGTGCCGCGCAACCCAACCTGCGCCAGAGACCAGTTAACGAACGACGAACACCACGACGCCTTGTCGTTGTAACCGCGAATGCCGGCGTGCCCGTGGTACTCGGTCACCCGCGGGTTGCTTTGCCCCAGCGGGTAGGTGCTGACGCCCACCTCGCGAAAGGCGACGGTCATCCATGGCGCCTGCAGGGCAAGAGGATCAAGCGGCATCGATCTGACAGTCAGGGTCTGGCCTAGCTCTATTGAATGCGCTCGCCGATGCGCTCGATGCGCGGCAGCCAGTCGCCCTGAATGTCGGCCGACACCAGGATGTGATGCGCCCGGCCGATCAGCAGGTGGCGGGGCACGACGCCGATGTAGCGGGAGTCTTCGCTGTTGTCGCGGTTGTCGCCAAGAAAGAAGTAGCTGCCTTCCGGAACCACGACCGGGCCGTAGTTGCGCCGCGACGCGACCTTCGGCAGGAACTGCACGTGACGCTCGCTGCCCGCCGCGGTCTCGGTGGCGTGAACGGCCTGCGTGCTGCCACCGAAGCCGAGCGGTTCGGTGGCCACGCTGACATGGTCGTATCCGGCCGCGCTGCCGTTGACGAAGAGCCGGTTGTCTCGCAGTTCCACCGTGTCGCCAGGGACGCCGATGAGCCGCTTGATCAGGCGCACACCGTCTTGCGGCGACGTGAAGGTGACGACGTCACCGCGCTGTGGCTCGCCGAGCTTGGCCACGGAAATGTCGGTCAGCGGCAGCTTGAAGTCGTAGGCCAGGCGGTTGACGAGAACCACGTCGCCTTCCAGCAGCGTGGGCCGCATGGAGCCCGACGGGATTGGGTTCCAGTCGGCCATCGCGGTTCGGAAGAAGCCGAACAGCAGCAGGAAGATCAGGAAACCGCGGTTCTGCTTGAGCCAGGTTCTCATGGGTGCGCCTTGTCGCCGGTGCAAGCCGTCGATTGCACGGCGCAACCGATCGGATCAATGGCATGCACCGATCGTACTGGGGCACCAGACCCCTTCAACTGGATCGGACAAGTCAGGCGACAAGAGGCCGCACGAAGCTGGCCGCCACACCCACCAGCCCGGACACCAGCACCACAGGGATGACGCCCACCTTGAAGCGGAACAGCGCAATGCCGGCCACGAGCCCGATGACGGCCGAGAGCCATTCGAAGTGCCCCGACAGCCCGGTGGGCCACAGCACGTGGTACGCGAAGAAGACGGCGAGGTTGACGATGACCCCGACCACGGCCGCAGTGATGCCTGTCAGCGGTGCGGTGAACTTCAGGTTGCCGTGCGTCGACTCGATGAACGGCCCGCCCAGCAGGATGAAGCAGAACGACGGCAGGAACGTGAAGAAGGTGACCACGGTCGCGGCGATCGCGCCGGAGAGGAACAGTGAATCTGCACCGAAGATGGCTTTCGTCCAGCCGCCGACGAAGCCGACGAACGACACCACCATGATGAGCGGCCCGGGCGTCGTCTCGCCGAGTGCCAGCCCGTCGATCATCTGCGGGCCGGTGAGCCAGTGGAAGTGGTCGACGGCCCCTTGGTACACATAGGGCAGCACGGCATACGCGCCCCCGAAGGTCAGCAGAGCAGCCTTGGTGAAGAACCACGCCATCTGAGTGAGAACGGCATCCCAGCCGTAGGCGAACGTCAGCCCGCCGATGGCGACGAGCCACAGTCCCAGGGACACGGCCAGAACCTGAACGAACCGCTTCCAGGTGAACAGCGCGTGCGCAGGTGTCGGCGTGTCGTCGTCGATGAGCGCCGACCCGAAGCCTTTGGCCGCCTGGCCGTGGCCGCCGCCCACGGCGAACTTGTCTGGCGCGAAGCGGCCGCCGAAGTAGCCGATGACGCCGGCCGCAAGAACGATGAGCGGGAACGGCAGGCCCACGGCGAAGATGGCCACGAAGGACGCAATCGCGATGCCCCACAGCCAACGGTTCTTCAGTGCGCGTGAGCCGATGCGATAGGCCGCTGACACCACGATCGCCGTGACAGCAGGCTTGATGCCGTAGAACAGGCCGGCCACCACCGGCACCGTGCCGAAGGCCATGTAGACCCACGAGAGCCCGATGAGCAGGAACAGCGAGGGCAGCACGAACAGCCCTCCAGCGACGATGCCGCCCCATGTGCGGTGCATGAGCCAGCCGATGTAGGTGGCCAGCTGCTGGGCCTCCGGGCCCGGCAGCACCATGCAGTAGTTCAGCGCGTGCAGGAAGCGCTTCTCCGATATCCAGCGGCGCCGCTCGACCAGCTCCTCATGCATGATGGCAATCTGCCCTGCCGGCCCGCCGAAGCTGATGAAGCCGAGCTTGAGCCAGTACACGAACGCCTGGCCGAAGGTGACGGGCTCGGGGGCCTCGTGTGTGCTGCTTGCGATTGCTGGGATGGCGGTCATGTGCGGAGGCGCGGCGTGAACGGGTTCGATCGACGTCGAACCCCGGGGCAAATATCGCACAGCGACGCCGGCGGCCGCCTCGCTTGCGCCTCTCTCGTGCCCCCTTACCGCGCCGAACCCCGGTACTTGCTCACCTCGAGCGCGGACACCGACGTGCTCTGGTTGCCCCAGGCGGTGCGCACGAAGGTCAGCAAGGCGGCAGTGTCTTCGTCGTTGAGCGTCGTCGCAAACGGCGGCATGCCGTAGGGGCGCGGGTTGCCGGCGGTCGATGGCGCGAAACCACCTTCGAGCACGACGCGCACGAGATTCACCGGCGACTTCATCGTCACCGCGCGGTTGCCGGCCAGCGCGGGGTATGCACCCGGCACGCCCGCGCCCTTGTCACCGTGGCATGAGACGCAGTGCTGCTCGTAGAGCTTGGCGCCGCGGCTGGAAGCCATTTCGCTCACCGGCGATGCCGTCTGAGCGCGCTCGTCTCGCGCGGGAGGCAAACCCTTCACGTAGCTCGCCATCGCCTTCAGGTCGGCATCCGACAGGTGCTGGGTGCTGCCGTTGACCACCTCGGCCATCGGCCCCAGCACCGAAGCACCCCGTGTGACACCGTTCTTCAGCAGCTCGACGACCTGCTGCGTCTCCCAGCCGGCGACACCGGCTTCGTGGGGATCGCTCAGCGACGGCGCGTACCAGTTCTGCATCGGAATCAGCCCGCCGCTGAGGTCCAGCGTGCCGCTCGTCGCACCCAGCGCATTGCGGCTTCCATGGCAGGCGTTGCAGTGGCCCAGGCCCTGCACGAGGTAGGCGCCCCGGTTCCATTCGGCGGACTGTTCGGCGTCGTTCACCAAGGGTCCCGGCTGGAAGTACAACGCGCGCCACATCGCCAGGGCCGGTTGCGTGTTGAACGGAAAACGCAGGCCATGTGCGCGGTTCGCCTGCACGACCGGCGGCAGGCTGCGCAGGTAGGCGTAGATCGCGTCGCTGTCTTCCCGCTTCAGCAGCGTGTAGTTGGTGTATGGGAAGGCGGGGTACAGCAGGCGGCCATCGCGCGAGCGGCCGTTGTGCAGCGCGCGCCAGAAGTGGGCCGGCGTCCACCGGCCGATGCCCGTGACGGGGTCGGCCGTGAGGTTGGAGGTGTAGACCGTACCGAACGGCGTCTCGATGCCCCGGCCGCCCGCATACGGCAGCCCCCCGCGCAGCGTGTGGCAGCCCATGCAGTTGCCGGCCTTAGCCAGGTAGGCGCCGCGGGCGATCTGTTCGGGCGTGGCGGGCGATGCAGTGACCGACGCGTCGATGCGTTCTTCATCGCGAAAGTTGAGTGCCGCTACGGCCGCAACCAGCAGCAAGACCAGCAGAACGATGGCGATAGCGCGCTTCACCGCGGCACCTCCGTCGCGATGCCACCGCAAGGCCTGGGCATGGCAGCTGGCAGTTGCGCGATCGCCTTGGTTTGTGCGGGAACCGCTTGCGCGCCGAGCCACTGGGCGACGGCACTCACGTCGTCGGGCGCCAGCGCCCGCGCGATGTCAGCCATGCAGTCGGGCGATGCGGCGCGGCGGCTGCCGGTTTTCCACGCGCCGAGTTGCGCGACGAGGTAGTCGCGTGGCAGGCCGAGCAAGCCGGGGATCGCAGGCGCCACGCCGGTCAAGGCCGGCCCGTGGCACTGCGCACAGGCCGGGATGCCGCGTGTGCTGTCGCCGCGCAAGGCCAGCGCTTCACCGCGGGCAAGCACCGCAGGCGTCACCGTGGCAGGCTGCGGCGGGGGGTACGGCAGGTCGAGGTCAGCAAAGTAGCCGGCGATCTCTTGCAAATAGGCGTTGCTCAGCGGATCGATGAGCTGCGTCATCAACAGGTAATGGCGCCGCCCGTCGCGAAAGTTGACCAGCTGGTTGTAGAGGTAGCCCGCGGGCTTGCCGGCGATGCGCGGGTAGTAGCCATCACTGGCCGCCCGCCCCTCCTTGCCATGGCAGCCGGTGCAGGCCAGCACGCGCTGGGCCATGCTGTCTTCGAATGCTGACGCCGATTGCGCCCCGCACAGACTCGCCATGAGGACGCCACACCCAAACAGGACTGAGAGACGATTCATGCGCGGAGCTTAGCGGCATGTGCCGCCGCGCACGAGAGGGCAAATTGCCTCAGCTGCCTGCAGGTACCAGCCGGAGCCGTGTGATCTCGGAAGGCGCGCCGAAGCGCTTGGGTGGGCCCCAGTAGCCCGTGCCGCGGCTCGTGTAGACCCACAGGTCCTTCAGCTTGTGCAGACCCGCGGTGAACGGTTGCTGCAACGGCACGAACAGGTTCCAGGGAAAGAACTGCCCGCCATGGGTGTGGCCCGACAGCTGGAGCTGGAAGCCGGCCCGCTCGGCAGCCTCGGCGCTGCGCGGCTGGTGCGCGAGCAGCAGGCGCACCAGCGCATGGGCCGGCGCACCGGCCACCGCCGTCTGCGGATCGCTGCGGTGCGCCGGGTCGAAGTGGTGCGCGCTGTAGTCGGCTACGCCAGCAACGACGAGCGAAGCCGCGCCATGCTGGAGCACCGCATGCTCGTTCATCAGCACGGTGAGCCCCAGGCGGCGTAGCTCGCGGATCCACGCGTGGGCGCCGGAGTAATACTCGTGGTTGCCGGTCACGAAGAAGGTGCCGTGCCGCGAGCGCAAGTCAGCCAGTGGCGCCACGTGAGAGCCCAGCTCGGCCACGCTGCCATCGACCAGGTCGCCGGTGACGGCCACCATGTCGGCGTCCATGCCGTTCACGGCGTCGACGATGGCCTGCAGGTACGGGCCCTTGATGGTCGGGCCGACGTGGATGTCGCTGATCTGCGCGATGGTGAAGCCTTGCAGCGCGGTGGGCAGGCCGCGGATGGGCACGTCCACCGTCACGATGGCCGCGCGGCGGCGCGCATTGACGAAGCCCCACAGCGTGACGACACCTGCCAGCACGGGCACGGCCTGCGCCGTCCACAACACCAGGTTGTCGGTCGACTCCATCACGAGGCTCCCCACCAGCAAGACCACGTCGCGACCGAGCGTCAACACCAGCAGCGAGGAGAACAGCCCCATGAAGATCAGCCCGGCCCAGGTGAGCGCGTCGGACAGCGACCGGTTGCGGATTCTTCGTGCCAGCAAGCCCATCGGCATCAATAACGCCGACAGAACCAGCGTGGCGACTAACAGCCACGACCACGGCGCGCCGAGAGTCGGTGCCAACCGCCATCCGATGTAGCCGTGCAACAAGGCTGAGATGACGGTCAAGGGCATGAAAGGCATGGAAACACGCTCCGGCGCGATGAAGAAGAAGCGGTAGATGCGCCCGGCCCTGCGCCGTTCAATGGCCCGTAGGGGCAGCAGACACAAAAATTACAGCGGTTCCGGTTGTGATGGGTCAACCGGCGTGCCAGCTGACCATCCACGGCGCCAGGTACTCGGCAAAGCCGTCGGCTGCCGGCGATGAGGCTCGTGCCGCAGGCCGGTACAGGCAGACCTTGCGCACCGCCTCGGGGTCGACGACACGCCGCATCACCAACCCGAAAAGCTTCGCCAGCACGCCCACATAGGCGGGAGCCAGCGTCACGGCCAGACCCTGCGACGCGATGCCCAGCGCCGTGGAGATGTTGTCCACCACGTCGACCGGCGTGATGCGCACGCCGTCGGGTGCGCTCAGGCGCATCTGCGCCACGTTGCGTTCGTGGTCACGGCCGGCAGCGACGATGGGCACGTCGACCAGGTCGGACCAACGTATCGCCGAGCGCTTCTTGGCCAGCGGATGGCTGGGTGCGCACCACAGCACCCAGGCACTGTCGAACAGCGCTTTGGCAACGACGTTGTCATCGGTGACGCGGTCCGGCCCGATGGCGAGATCGACATCGCCGACGGCCACGCAGTCGACCAGCCTGTCGACCGGTACATCGCGGATCCGCACGACGACCTTCGGCCGCCGCCGCAGGTAGTCGCGCATCGCCAGCGGCAGCGCGGTGGACGCCAGCACCAGCGGCGCGCCCACACGCACCACGCCTGAAGCGCGGTTGCGAACGTCATCGGCCGCACTGTCAGCGGCGCGCACATGGCGCAGCAGCGTCTCGGCCGACCCGAGGAAGTCGCGCCCGGCGCTGGAGAGCGCCACCTTGCGCGTGGTGCGGTCGAACACACGAAAACCGAGGATGCCTTCCAGCTCGGCCACGAGCTGGCTCGCGGCCTGCGCCGTGAGCCCGAGGCGCGAAGCCGCGGTCGTGAAGCTGTGCGTCTCCGCCACGGCGATGAACGCCTCGATCTGCCGCAGCGTGTACCGGGTGAGTGCCATCCGGCGATTATCAACCTGCCCTTGCGAATGGCACAGAAACGATTGGTTGTCGTGGAGCGAGACGGCATCGAAACTTCCATCTGACAAAGGCGCAACGACGCCAAGGACAAGCGCGAAAGCGCCCTCCTCTACAGATCGAGAGACAAAGATGAAACCTCGCTTCGACCGAAACATTGCCTGCGCCTTCACGGTCGGCGGGCAAGCAGCCGAGCTGACGCGCGAGGCGATGGGATGAATCTCGCCGATCTGCACGCCGCCTTCGCCGGTCGCCTTTACACCGAGGCCACCGAGATGGTGCCCTTCCTCACCGACTGGCGCCGCAAGTGGACTGGCAGGGCACTGGCCGTTGCGCAGCCCGACACCGCGGCCGACGTCGCCGCCGTGCTGCGCTGGTGCCACGCGAAGCGCATCGCGGTGGTGCCACAAGGTGGCAACACCGGCCTGTCAGGCGGCGCCACGCCGGACACCAGAGGCCACACCGTCGTCCTCTCCACCGCAAGGCTGAACCGTGTGCGCGCCGTCGACCCCGTGGGACACACGCTGACCGCTGAGGCCGGCGTCACGCTGCAGCAGGTGCAGGACGCGGCGCGCGATGCCGGTCGCCTCTTCCCGCTCAGCCTGGCCGCACAAGGCAGCTGCACGATCGGCGGCAATCTGGCGACCAACGCCGGCGGCGTCCAGGTGCTGCGCTACGGCAACGCGCGCGAGTTGTGCCTCGGGCTAGAAGTCGTCACTGCCGAAGGCGAGCTGTGGGACGGCTTGCGTGCGCTGCGCAAGGACAACAGCGGCTACGACCTGCGCGATCTCTTCATCGGCAGCGAAGGCACGCTCGGCGTCATCACGGCTGCGGTGTTGAAGCTGTTTCCGTTGCCGGCGGCGCAGGCCGCGGCTTTTGTTGCCGTGCCGTCGCCGGCTGCGGCACTCGCGCTGCTCGCACTGGCGCAGGTGCGCCTGGGCCCCGCGCTGACTGCGTTCGAGCTGATCAGCGAAACCTGCCTTCAACTCGTTGAACGCCATGTGAGCGCGGCACGCCGGCCGCTCGCCGAAGCTTCCGCGTGGTACGTGCTGCTCGAAGTGAGCGACACACGCGACGAAGCGCATGCCGCGAGCGAGATCGAAGCGGTGCTAGAGGCCGCACTCAAGGCAGGCCATGCCGTCGACGCAGCGCTGTCGGCCAGCATCGCGCAGTTCCGCGGTCTGTGGGCGCTGCGCGAAGACATCTCGGAGTCGCAAGGCGCCGAAGGGCCGACGATCAAGCACGACATCGCGCTGCCGATCGCTCGCATCCCGAGCTTCATCGAAAGCACCGACGCCGCGATCGCACGCCACTTCCCCGACGTGCGGCTGGTCGTCTTCGGCCATCTGGGCGACGGCAATCTGCACTACAACGTCTCGCCGCCGGCCGGCGCATCGGGCGACACGCAGCGTGCTGCATTCGCCGCGCTGGAAGCGCCGATCAACCGCCTCGTCCACGAAGCCGTGCAAGAAGCCGGTGGCTCCATCTCGGCCGAGCACGGCCTGGGCGTGCTGCGGCGCGACGAGGCCGCCCGCTACAAGACGCCCACCGAGCGACGACTGATGCACGCCGTGAAACGTGCGCTCGACCCACTCGGCCTGATGAACCCCGGGAAGCTGCTCGCCCCGGAACCGACAACAACCTAGGAGACCTCATGATCCAACGCCGCCACCTTCTCGCCGCCGCCAGCGGATGCCTCGCATGGACCGCCATGGCGAGCCGCGCACAGGGCCTGCCCGACAGCGCGAAGATCTTCGCCGGCTTCACCGCCGGCGGCACCGTCGACGTGACGGCTCGCCGCATTGCCGACAAGCTGCGCGACGTGATCGCCAAGTCGGTCGTCGTCGAGAACCGCACCGGTGCCGGCGGCCAGATCGCGCTGTCGGCCCTGAAGACATCGCCGGCCGACGGGCTGACGCTGCTCGTCACGCCGATGTCGATGTTGGGCATCTACCCGCACACCTACAAGAAGCTCCCGTACGACCCGGTAGCGGATTTCCTGCCGGTCTCGCAGGCAGTGCGCTTCGACTTCGGGCTGGCCGTCGGCCCGCTGGTACCCGCGACGGTGCGCTCGCTGAGCGACTTCGTGGCGTGGTGCAAGGCCAACCCGAAGGACGCGAGCTTCGGCAGCCCTGCGCCCGGGTCGGTGCCGCACTTCGTCGCCGAGCTGTTCGGCCGTGCCGCCGGCTTGGACTTCAAGCACGTGCCCTACCGCGGCACGCAGCCGGCGATCATGGACGTGATGGGCGGCCAGCTTGCCTCGGTCTCCGGACCGGTCGGTGAGTTCCTGCAGCACCTGCCCACGGGCAAGCTGCGACTGCTGGCAACGTCCGGCGCCGCGCGCAACCGCTTCGCGCCCGGCGTGCCCACCTACGCCGAGCAGGGCTTCAAGGACATCGTCTTCGACGAGTGGTTCGGGGTCTACGTGCCGGCCAAGGTGCCAGCGGCGGTCGTCGAGAAGCTGTCGGCCGCGCTGCGCACTGCGCTGTCGAACCCCGAGGTCATCGACGCACTGGCGCAGATGGGACTCGAAGCCAAGTCTTCGACACCGGCCGAGCTCACGGCGCTGCTGAAGAAAGACTCGGACCGATGGGCCCCACTGGTCAAGACCATCGGCTTCAGCGCGGACTCCTGAGATGGCATCGCCTCAACTCCACGTGGCTGGCGTCGCCGTCTCGCCCGACCATTACATCGACGGCCAACGTGTCCCGTCTGACGAGACTTTCGAACTCTTCAGCCCGATCGACCAGCGCCCTCTCGGTCGCATCGCCGAAGGCAGCGAATCGCACGTCGACGCCGCGATACGCGCCGCGCAGCGCGCCTTCCCGGCGTGGAGCGCGCTGACGGCGGCCGAGCGCAAGCCTTACCTCGACCGCTTCGCCGCGCAGATCGGCGAGCGTGCCGATGCCTTCTGTCAACTGGAGAGCACCGACGCAGGCGTGCTGCTCTCGCGCATGCGCCACGGCGTGGTGCCGCGCGCCATGCTCAACATCAGCTGGTTCGCACAGCATGCGTTGGAGCTGCAGAACCGGCCGATCGACACCGAGCAAGCGCATCACATCGTTCGCCACGACCCGGCCGGCGTGGTCATCATCATCACGCCCTGGAACGCGCCGCTGATGCTGTCCACCTGGAAGCTCGGGCCGGCGCTGGCGGCCGGCAACTGCTGCATCCTGAAGCCGCCGGAATGGGCGCCGCTGACCTGCTCGCTTCTCGCTGACGCCGCAGATGCAGCGGGCCTGCCGCCGGGCGTCTTCAACGTCGTGCAGGGCGCGGGCACCACCACGGGGGCCACGCTGGTCGCCGACCCGCGCATCGCACGCATCTCGTTCACCGGCAGCGTGCCGACCGCGAAGTTCATTGCCCAGGCCGCCGGCGCGAACCTGGTGCCCTGCAGCCTGGAGCTGGGCGGCAAGAGCCCGTTCATCGTGCTGGAGGACGCCGACCTCGACAAC
>Ga0307516_10002121_pt1 | contig 26884 bp, 29 predicted proteins | sample 19_EM_MG_FD_203310 | JGI IMG/M metagenome (GOLD analysis project Ga0307516, IMG submission 203310) | Populus trichocarpa ectomycorrhiza microbial communities from riparian zone in the Pacific Northwest, United States - 19_EM | ecosystem: Host-associated > Plants > Roots > Unclassified | place...
ATAGTAGAAAACTTAATTGGTTTTGTGTCGCTGGTTGTTGATTGCGATCGGGGTCACGAAATTAGTGTGGTAGCGACCGACGACCAAATTTTCTATTTGGACTTTTGTAACTAACAACCGCCGTCCTGATGACGAGAATCATATCCTATCACACGGATCTGTCGGCGCCGCACGTGATGTACATACACGTGATCGTTGACGAGTGATCAATGGCAGAGTACCCCCCGAGAGTCCCGGAGAGTAACGCTGGGGAGGAAGCGGAGACTCCCGCGTGTACGCCGATTGCCTTCACTCCAGATCGTTCTCCGAGATCTATTTGCTCCGAAGGCAGCGGAACGATCGGCCGAGTTGCTTCAGCGATTTGCCTAAAGCTTCGCGCGATAGCTGTAACGCTATCGAGCTCGATCATCTTCTCTATTTTTCTCGGTGAACTGCGAATCTACTCTCGCTGCCACTGCGAGGGTGTTGTTTGCGATATCCCAGTATGCCAAACTCAATCACGCTGGGTCCGTGGTGTTGCAATCCCGCCCGCCTGGAAGCCGTGTCCGCTGAGCTGCGCTCTCCGTGGGCAGGTTGCTGGCTTCCGCTGAGGTGAATCGTCGGGCAGCTTCTTCAGTCTTGGGTGCGACACGGGAATCGGAGCGGCCGTTGCTTGCATGTTGCGGCGACGTCAATCATTGTGCACCTACATTTCGTGCCTCATCACTATCATCTATAATCTCCCCTTGAGCGCATGCTATAGCGTCCGGGGGGGGGGGGGGGGGGGGGAATAAAACCCTTTGGGCAACCCCGAAGCTTCCTGACGATATCGTCACTAATGCGAATAAGTACATCGCCATGGCCGCCGGCACAGCCCAGCAAGCTCTGTTATCGCCGCTGGCGTGCACGACCGTGGGCGCCACTGCGTTGAGCTGTCAGTCGTGTGTATTGGAAGCTGTGGTGGAATCGTCTCGCCCAATCTAGTGCTGTTGCGCGTACTGCGACACAGAAACCTTGGAGAATCGCTGATGTCGCTCACGTCGTAGCCGGCGGCGTGCGCGTCCGGTCGTACTCTGACACCGGGCTCCGCCGAAATTCGAGCCTTATATGCCCTTATTGCGGAGGTAATCGATGGCTGCTAATAGATATTCACTTTGCGGAACTGACTGTCACTAGACGGGCAGTAGCCGCCGAGACTAGGCAGACGGGGATGGTGCGGCGAGACGGAGAGAAGATCAAGTAACGTGGCTGGCTGATGTGTTGCAGGAGATACATAACCACGGCGGTAGATGTTCCGACTCCATTGACAGGCCCCCAGGTTGGTTGTCCTGAACCAGCCTGTGGTCGCGCGTGCCTCTTGGTTGACCAGGAGCTGCAACTGGTTTGCCTGACCGATGGTGCCCCGGGTTTGGCTGCCCTTCCACCACAGCTCTAACCCGAACATTGCGACTGACTGGATACATGCCGCCATGACCTCCCTGCAGTCGGCTGGCGAGAAGACCATCCGACCTGCGAGCCGACCAAGCCGTTCCACTGGGTTCCTCCAGTTCTTCATCCGGATGATGTGGTGGTGGTGGTCCTTGCGCGTGAGAGGGGCCTAGACACCCCAAGCCACCGCGTCGCCTCCTTGTTAGACGGGACGGTGTTGGCGCCAACCCTCACCGCCGCGTTGGGAGGGATCTTCTTCCTGCGAAAGATTGCTGCCTCGCTTTTTTAGTGGTCGACGGCCATTCTGTTGCATGCTACCCAGTCAATGGATGCTGCTGCTACCTCGGACAGCTTGGCCGCCGCTGCCTCGTCACCCTTTCCGTCCGCCCACCATCTGATGTCGTCTACAAAGGATATGTAGCCCTCTGATGCCTGGGACTACCATTTCCACCTCGTCAAAGATGTCTGCCTAGTACGTGATAAAGAGGATCGGTGCCGCTGACGATCCCTGTGGGATGCCGATCCACTGGGTTCACTTCGCCCACTTCTCCGCGTCGAGGGCGAGTTTCACCTGCCGGTCTGATGTGAAACTGTCCCGTCCAACTGATGATGTCCGGCTCCGTATCGAGCGCTTCATGTGCCTCCCCAAGTGCGCCTTTCTCACATTGTTGAAGGCCGACTTGACGTCCATGAACAGGGCCCCGCCACCTTCTTCTCCCCCCCTGCTTGCTGAATGCGGTCAATCAGGGCCGCCACTGCAGCCACGCAGGACCTCCTCTTGCGGCACCCAACCTGGCCATCGTGTAGCCTTTTGGGCGTGTATATCTATGCGCATATGGAAAAGGGGAGGGCGACTATGTCTAAAATGGGTTCGTGAAGATAACCGGTGATCGCCGGTGACATCCGTGAATCCGGCGATAAACCCACGGAGACGTTACCATCAGGAGCGCCTTCCCACCACCAACCCAAAAACGATGTGATTGCTTCACCCCCCGGAAACCGTGCAAGGCGCATCACGAGATAATAAGAGGTGAGCTTTCCCACTTCCAGCTAACGGTAGGTAGTGCAGTGCGAAGAATGGAGTAATACTGATATGGTGGACACTGGTATGTTGAACATGATGACCATCTTTTGACGTTGTGTGTCGGTCGAAGGTAGTGCTAAAGAGGTGACGTCAGTTGACGACGATAGAACAATGAGATGCTTTCAAAGTAATCTTAAGTTGATCGACCGCAACCACGGCATTCCTTCTCCTTTACGGCGATGAAAGGCCAGAATGCCAATGGGTGGGTGGAAGGAACGGGCTGGGGGAGAATTGGGGTGGCGAAATCTTGGCCCTCGTCCCTCGGTGCACTAGAGCAAAAACGGAATAGAGAGGGTGGCAAATACATAGTCGAGCCTGCCAGGTAGTCGAGCCCCGCTAAACTAAAGCGGCTAGCGTTATCTATTAATCTCGCGGAAGCACGGATTTTTTACTTAAAAATAGAATAAACCAATCGTATTTAGCCAATTTTGATCCAATTAGATAATTCAATCAAGGGCTAGAAATGGTCCTCAGATGGAGGCGATGCCCGACCGAGTGTACTGGCTGAGTTCGAGGGTTTTTTCGTATCTACGTAAAAAAATCAGGGCCCAGCTGGAGATTAATAAACCACGCTAGCCGTTTTTGTTTAGCGGGGCTCGACTATCTGGCACCCTCTCTACTTAGTTGAACCACACCAGCCACACCACAAGTCTACTGCTCTCCCGGGGTCATTCCCACCAGCATTCTCCAACACCTGCTGAAGCCGAGTTCCGGGACTTGCTCACCTACGGCCCGATGTTCGGATCACATAAACCAACCTAAGCTATTCCGATTCCAGCATATCTTTTCACGCGCCCTCAGCCTGGTTTCTGCGCTTCCTGAGTCCACCACGTTCTTGAATTTTCCCCACGTCGGCTCGGGAGTCTTCAGGCCAATAATGAGTGTTGCATCGTCCTCGATAAGCCAGGTTCCACGGTCAGTGTATCTCACCGCAGCTTCATAGGTGAGGATAAAGCAGCGGATACTGATTTTTCTATTAGATATCGGACCTAGCCCACTCTTCCAGTGCCTCGATCACCAGTAATCCTGCGAGCTTTGCACACTGGATTAGGGTTTTCTGGGGGAAGCGACAAAAATTGCGAGTCCAGCTCTTCTCGAACTCGGCGTTGAGAGCTTCTGGGATTAGAGCGATGCTGTCGATATGTTAGCCTGGCGACTGGTGTCCGAAGTCAACCACGTCGGTCCGGCGATCACTGTTCTGTTCGTCCTTGAATGGAGACCTGGCGGGGCCGGCAATGCTTTAACCTGTTTGCCGCCGAAAAGTGGCAGAGGGAAGATATAGACAGAACCGTTCCGCCAATGTTGGCCATATCCTTCTCGAAGCCGCGATTAGCCGCGAACGTGTATGCCGAGCGACGAAGTTTGGCCATACTATCAGAGCTCAGTATCCGAAACCAAGTATGCTGCGCGTTTGTGAAGACGACGTTTTCAAACGGCTATTGGAGGTACCCTTCATCGGGAACATTTTGGGACTTGCCGAGTCGGGGATTTCAAGAAGACCGAGCAGTACTAAACCGGCAGCCAGGTCCGTTGGGTTTAAGGCTAAACCTGTTCACCGTTTGGATACAGGTCCAAGCAGAAGCGCTTCGGCATGAATGTTGAGGCAATTCGCAACTGCATTCCACCGGCGATCTAAGCGAAGGGTCGTTGGGTGGTCGGTCCTGCAGATCACCTTTCTCTGCTCCATCACCGCCCTTCCAGATTCAATGATCAGCGGGACTCGGGATATGACGCCTTTTATCCCATCGACGCCAAATTAAATCTAAAACGCGAGAGCTTGGTCTCTACAACGATTTCTCCGCAATCATTTCCAGTCGAACCTGTTCATCCTCAGCATTAGATATGGGCATTTAATCTCCGAGCGGGGCCCGGCGGCCGCCTCCTTGAGAGTGTCGGAAATAACTGGATAAGAGTGCCGTCGCGAAAGCCTGTGAGGGGGTCATGTGGAGGGAAAGAAGGACGGAGCGACGAAGCGATGGACACGGTGCGAAACGGTGCAAAGGTGGAATGCTGGTAAGTTCCTGTTCGTCTCTATGCGAGGGGAGGCCGAAAACAGGGCTGGAGGGAGGAATGCAGTACTCTTGCGCTACGCTGCCATTTTCCACCCTCCGTCATGGTCTATCGCTCCACTTTTCCTTTACCACCCGAGTTTTGTGGTATCAAAAGGATCGTCTGCATTCAGTCTCTTTCCTTGGTGCGCTCTGGTGGGTGTATTCATGTCGGTGCTTAGGCATGGGGAATGGGGTTGCCACACTGAGCCTGCTGCGTACCTAAGCATTGGGCACGGAAAGAGACAATGTTGTTACGACCCAACGGTCTCCATTTGGAAGTGCCATTTCCAATTGTGTCGGGCTTTTTCGGTGCCAAACCAATTCACGGTGCGGAGCACTTCGACACACGACGTTATTTTTTCGCAAGCAATTTTTATTCAAGTCCGAACCAAGCAAAAAGAGAATTACATAAAACGAAGAAATCAAAAAATCAAAAAAAAATAGTACACCTCCGTTGCATAATCCTTGACGAAGAAATATACCCAGATGTCGCGAATGTCCAGAGTTTTAAAGAAGGGAAATCCCTATCGAGGGTGTGTGAAAGAATGTGTAGTCGCGGACCGGAACAGCTTTGGCGGCCCCCCCGGTTGTCGAAACGAAGAGAGGGAGAGCGGAATACGAAGGAAGATGGAACGAGTGTGGGAGAGTCGCATCACGGGAGCGACTGGATGTTTAACAGATGACACATTGCTTGTCTGTTCCGTCGAAGCTGTGTTAGTACCGTGTCTTGAAGTTGATGGGCTAGGCCGGGGGAGGGGGGCACTGACAAGAGGAGTCGCGATCGTTGACGGGAGGATTGGTCTCCTTGGGAGCAGCGGTGCAGATGGTGAGCTTGACGGTGGGCTGCATATTGAGCGAGCGGGTGGGGTTACGGGTGGGGGGTGGAAGGTCGCGGTTGGCCGTTGGACAAAAAGACTGCTTGATGGAAAGAAGAAGAAAAGCGAATGAGGAGTTGATCTGGTTTGCATGAGGGAGAATCTGAGAGGCATTGGGGATCCTTTAGCCCTTTATACGGGAATGCTAGCTTTCGAGGGTGGCCAGCAAGAGCTTCGGCAATCTCTTTCGCCCATTGACAACTCGGTCGTGGCATGTGGATCGGCTGATGAAATCGCACTCGCACTTGCACCATGACCGCGGCATGTTTGACGCCTTGGACAGCGGCACAGGTGATTCGACGCTTGATCCTGTTGCACTCGGTTATATCGCTGGTTGCACTTACATCGTCAGCTATCGATATCCTCAATCTTGTTTGAGCGGAGCGTTGACGCGCGAATAAGCGCAGGCGCCACAGCTGACCACAGGGGCCGGGATCACGCCCACTAATTATAGCCGAAGAACAATAGCAAGACTTTCGGAGGTTGTAGATATGCTTTTTTCCGCGACAGTGAGCCGTAAGTGCCTGTCCCCCTTGCATTCGCTGGGCTATATACCGCTTCGAACAGAGTCGCGGAAAGGCATCCCCCGGAGGTTGTGGCCGCGAGGGTGCTGGGGCGGTGAAGACTGCTCAGTGACTTTGAACCTCGACGGCTCGGCGCATAAGTGCAGCCGTTGCGCACGTTGAACGATCGACCAGGACAGAATCAAGACATCGTAGATGCGGCTAATCTCTAGTGATTCAAGGGAGGCCAGTATTCCTGAGAGGTGTAGTGCTAGTTGTATATCCAGCTCCATCTTCATGCACGATATCCCCCCCCCCCTCCCCCTTTCAGTCTCGGTTCCTTGCTGCGTCATCGGGGCCGCGACAGTGAGCCCCGAGACAGAGGAGCGTTGTTGTGGAATAAGTACAATTTCCAGGCTGACAGCGGCGGATGTCGTGCTAGCTGTCTGGGCATTGTTCTGCTGGTTCCGTTCCCCGCATAGCCACCATTAGCTTCCGACACTTGAAACACGGACCTCTAGAATTCGCAATTCACTTAGGCCTCGACATATCGGCGACAATCTCACGGGCTTCCCACAGCCACAGAGCTGGATGCCGGGTATCGTACCCTTGCGTGTGTGGGCTCAGCTGTGATACGACCAGACAGAGCTCACGTCATGCGTCGCGTTGAGTAGCCGTCTAGCCTTCTAGTGGATTCCTGATGTCTCTGGGTTGCGCCATGCTGATATATAATGCTGTTTGTCCATGGGGCTTTTGTGGTACGGACGCCATTGAAACTCCTAGATCGTTGAGGTGCAGCACTGAGCAACACCAGGAATACAACCACTCTGTAGTTGAATTTGGCGGGGCGGTGTCTGTAGGGGTGGGCTGGGGTATCGGAAGTCTGCCCGCCGGCTCCGTTCCGGGGCCCCGTCCTTGTTTCATTGCTGGCAACGGAAGGGACTGTTGACCGTTGCGTGCTGGTTTCCATTTCCGGTCCTTCCTGCGTCGTTGTGGAAGCAGGGGGAGAGTTAGTTCGTGAGATACGACTGCTATTGGCTGTGGAGATATTCTCATCCTGTCCGTGGCGCAGAGCGCAGCCTCCTCTTCAGAGAGTTGATCTCTGACAAGTATCCACTTTCTCTGACCGCCAGCACTTCGTTCTTCTCTATGCTGAGACCTCGTTTAGAGAAACCATTCTTTTGCGCTTTGATTCGAGTGGTTTCGATGGTTTCTTGGCCCAACCAACCACCCGTGAACTGTTGCTTGACCGGTGCATCCAGCGAGTACCGTTAGATTGTGTCTCGTTGGAAGGGTATGAAGCAGTTTATCTCTACCATCTACTGCTGATCGAGGACCGCTGTCACGGTATTGTGCTACTACGCCGAATTATAGTCCTACCGCACGCTCGGGCCGGGGTGCTTTTGTTTACTGGGAATATTGTACCAATGGCGTCGCCCTGAAGACATGGAAAAACAGTCTGAGGTGGGCAATTGAAGGGGTTTGACTACATTCGTTGGGGGGGTTGCGTTACTATTGGTCATCTAGGTGTACCGATTTCCACCCTCGGGTTCGTCTGCTCTACTCCCTCATCTACATACACCCATAGACGGAGTACCATCTCACAAGCCAACATCACATTCCCACTTCCCGTCACCGCCGTGATAGATACGCGCCGCCCGTCCGCACCACCGCCGGTGCTCTGCTCTTCGCGCGGCGACCCACCGACACAGCCCGACAAACGTTTGGCAAGTCGGCAGCACATTGACATCGGCTACGGTTTGGCTTTGACGAAAGAGTATGGACAAATTTCAACTTTATTCATTTATTATTCACACAACTTGGGACCCGTAGGCTGTAGCCAGTGAGGAAGGAAAAAGACAACAGCGAAAGCAGCAAATCAGGCGTACGGAAGTAAACGGGCAAGTTTGACAAGGGAAATCTCCCACCGGGCCGCCGCTTGCCCCGCTCCATCTGCGCTCAGCCGTAATAAAAAAGTCGTAGGTTCGTTATGTCACCTCTCAGGTCATCGTCATTTGTGTAGCATTCTCTGTGCGTCTTCGGGGTCCTGGCTGTGTGGCTGGGTTCTCCCCCCTGGAGTTCACCCTACGTCCCTCCCCCTTTGTCACACTAGAACGTCGTTGCCTGCGCATCGCTCCCTTCCGCTCTCATCCTCTCCGCCTCCTGTCTCCTCGCTAGAGCCGTCTTGATCCCTGTGGCTGGTTAATTGCACCCCAGCCGATGCCACTATCCAAGTTCGCTGGTTTGTTGTCGATGCCGAGTTTCCACCATCTAGTTGCAATATTGGACGTCTTCAGGTGTTTCGCGAGTGCTTCCGCTCCCATGTTACCTTATTTTGAGATGTCCGCAACATGCCAAAGCACGGATGGTGATGCGAAGTGAGACACTCAGAATCCCCCAAGCTGCGCGTCGATCGTTTACTTTACAACATGCAGGTGTCTTCAGCATTGCTGGTAGACATTTTTCTGAGGTACATACCTAGCTATTGAATTATCCGTGGCTGGTTCTCGGCTGTGTGACGGTTGAGATCAGGGTCCGGTTGTCTGTCTGGAGGACTTTCCAAATTATTGTCGTCCTTTCTGAGGATGAGTATATAGGCCTTAAACAAACAGTATGCCCTACCTAACATGAACATTCAGGTTCACAATTACCACACCCAGCGAAGAAACTAGCAGAATGTCATAATTAGCGTGGAACTAAATTCCCCCAAAGGGGTTATTTTGCAAAATGATTTGATTCATGCGTCCGTGTGCAGCCTCCACACCACCATCAACAGGACAGCATCCACGTCATGGGGAGCGATCCATGTAGCCAACACCAAGACACCAACTAGGTTCTGTCCCTCACCTTTGCGCGAATATATACGAGAAGAACAGAGGAGCTGGTGGCTCTGATTAGCGGGATCGCTACCCCTGTTAGGGATGTCAACGGTAATATGACAGTCATGTCATGTCACGTATTGTCACGTATTGTCACTTATTGTGACCGAAAAGAAAAGTCAGGACGGTAATATCTTTTGCCAAAAATGGTTGTGGTGGCTGGTGGTGGCGCAGATGGTGGCTGCGCGGAGGGTGGCGGTATGGCTGGTGCCGGTTTAATCCAGCAACTGGCCGTTCACTCTTTAAATTCACCTTTCGTCTTCTACCACGCAATGATTGCAACGCATCTAGGGACACTTGAATTCAATTCGTGGGTCTTTGAACTTCTCGCGGAACATCAGTGGAGTACCACTGGAGTACGTACCTTGAAGACAGGCTTCGTCGCCTTTGTCAATGCACATTACGGTCGGTCATTGAGTTTGCGTCTTCCTTTGAAAACAGATTCTTCAAAACGATTCCTCTCCTTTTCATCTCTGGCGGTGAGTCCCCCTCGTCTCTCCACTTGAGTCCTTACTTCCCCCCCACCTTGAGGCTCCCCCGTCGCCTACCTCTCATTATCCACAGTCACGTGGATGGCGTGTTGTACAGTATTATGACCGCCAAGCCTTTTCAACTTTACATGACACTTTACCGTCACAACTCAGACTTTACGGTAATTTGACATCCTTAAGGTCCCCTGTTCATCCAGGTCCAATTATAACTATGTATGCTGACTGGCATCGCCAACAGGCTACAGCCATGTTTCAACTGGACGAAGAATCGGCCTACCCCACAATGTTGGTGGTGCCGGTATCGAACGCAGACCCGGGACCACCTCTTCAAGGAGTGCCCCGAGTGGAAGCCGCAGCAGAAGATTCTGTGAGCGGAGGTCAAGAAGCAGACGGGCAGGTGGGAGGTCCGGTGGAAAGTCTGAGACCTCCTGGCCGATGGGAGGTGCAGACAGGCGGTGCTGGACTTCCTCACGTCTACAGATGTGGGAAGGCGGGGGCCGGCTGAGAAGGAGGACGCCGTGAGCGCGGTGTCTGAGCTGGAGGTGCGGCAGTGGTTGGAGGAGCAGGGAGCGGGGGCTGAGGTGCTGGGCGGGGAGGAACCACCACTGTTCCTTCCCACGCCGGACTTCATGGCGCCCGCAGGCGAGAGATAAATCCTTTTTCTTCTGCCGTCTCTTTTGTAATTCCCTTGGTGCGCATCACATCTTCTTGGGACGGGCCTGGGCGGATGACAAAGGGGTACTTGCAACGAGCCACCACTGCTCGGACAGTGGACAGGAAACGGACTGTACATAATCCCGCCATGATCTAACTAGGTACATACTTACCTAGGTCGCATGCTAGTAATGATTAAACAAAAAAAAAGAAGCCAACCGTCACGCAGCGAATGCGTCTATCTGTTGTCTAAGGATGTAAAAGAAAGCAAGAAAGAATGGAGCAGAATGACCTAAGTCCAGAACGCCAAGCCGTCTAAAAACGCTAATACCAATCTGTCTTTTAACTAGTTCTGGATTTCTTGAGAACGACGAGGGTGGGGGCGAGGACAGGGCCACCAGAACCGGGGGGGGAGAGGGAGGAGGGAGTTGCACAGTCTCCTTAAGTTACGCTTTCCTTCTCTCTGTCTTTACTTGTTACTCTCTCTTTCCTTTTCTACTGTCTTTGTCCCTCCTTCCTTCTTTCTTTCTTTCTTCTCTTCTCTTGTCAGGGGACAGGCCGGGCGGGGGCAGGGGGAGTCACCGCGAGCCGCTGGCGGACTGTTCGAGGGCGCAGCGGACGGCGAACGGGAGAGGACTGTATATAATATCGTCATGATCCAACAGGGTCGCACACGATAAATGAATCATCATCATCATCTGTCTTTTAACTTTCGAGGTCCACAGCTAATTGGCTTCAAAGTTTCTAGACCGGAAGCACCATACATCAGAAATTGGTAAGAAAGCAACACAACCGCAATGCCACATCTTGACCATCGTCCACCGTTCAACGCCATACGACCGCCCAGTTCACTCTGAGCGAAACCCTTTCCTCCTTCTAATCGTCGCCTTGCCGGACGCCTCTGAAGCAACGCTTGCCGGCCGTCTCCACTCCCCATCCGAGGAAAACACAGAGAACCGACATGTAGATGGTGTGGAAGAGCCCGTTGGCGAGTTGGCGCCAGGTTCCCTTACACCATTCCAACCGCCAGTCGGGGCAATGGTATCCTCCACCTACCAGGCTAGTGGCCGCCACAAGCCCAACCGTATACTTGTTGACGAGAACACGGAGGATTTTCTGCTTGTGTGCTGCAGTAGTCTCCTTTAGCAATTGTGAGCGTTAGATAAGACGGGTACAGGGTGGGTCGCAGTTTACCGTTTCGTGCTTGGCGGCCTCGATCTCAAGTTCCGCCAACTGCGCACTCTCTGGCCCACAGTCAGCATAGATTCATAGCGTTGACCTGTAGGAGCACAACCATGGGCACTTCTCAGTTCGCAAACGATCTCCAAGAGTTTGCAGGCGGGGCCAGCGGTAAAAATTGCAGGAGCACCGCAGGATTTATTCCTTGCTTCAACAGTACGTCACCATCCAGCAATCTCTCCTCTAGAGCACGACGGACAGTCGGCATTTCGCGATACTGTTGAAGGAAGCCAACGCACTCTAACCACTCTAGGACCTCGCCCGGAGTGAAACGGAGGACGTCTTGGTACGTGGCAGTTGCGAGGGGATTCGCTCCAATACCGCCCGTTGCGTATTGGGAAGCAGTGGGGCCAACTCGTAGTTGCCTGCAATGGGTGCTTCATCGGCACCTTCTCCCTTCGATTGGCCGCGATTGCTACCGGCTTCTGAGTGGGTGCGAAGGGCCCTGCAGACATCGTGAGGGAGGGGCTCATCTGAACAAAACGTCTTATGTTGCTTCCAATCTGCCTTCTGGCACATCCTGGAGCAGTAGTAGGTCGCCCTGCACCTGGCACAGCGCTTGATGGCGTCGGCTCCCTCGGATCCCGTCTCCTTGCAATGGGCGCATGCGTTCGGCATTCTTCCACAAGGTCAGTAAGCGAGTGACAGAGCAGTGCCAGAGAGCGTGGCACAATAACGCGGAGCATGACAAGGGAGTGACGTGTCGGGTGGTGGGGCGTGGGGTTCACCTGCGTCGAGGGGAGTGGCGGCGGTGGATATGGCAGGGTGCAGTCGGAGAGAAGAGAACGACGAAGTTCTGACGCTTTTTAAACCAACTGATTCGTCGCGCTACACCAGATTAGGTGTCCACCAAACCTCAACCGCTCTGCTGCATCCCCTCAACTTTTAGATATCCCGTTTCGCCCAACTTTACCTAACGCCATACAACAAGAACAGTCAAATCGTTGCTCGCTGCGGCAGCTTTCCCCGTTGGAAGTGTTCCTCGTTGACCTTTTTCGATCGCATCTACCTCATTGAGAACGGGGGGATCACGACTCCCTCATTCTCAGCCTCAATTTCCTCCCGCAGATCTGGCAACGCGTTGGGGCGTCGGTATCGCCCATTCGGAACGAGGATTTGGAGTTCCATCCACCACTCTTTTGCGACCACGTTAATGATCGCCTTGTCCGCTCGCCGAGCCGCGTCAATGAAAGCGGAGAAGTATTGCCGCCGATGCACCCTCCCGCGCAGATGTGGACCGCCTGCCACGGCTCGCGATCTTGAACCCCGTAGTATGGACGTGTGGTGGGGCCATTTTGCTCAGCGCAATGTTGACGAACGCAGCTGCACTCGTCGCTACCGCCGGGTTCACCTGCGGAGCGTCGGCCGGTCGCTCGAAAACGGCCATTCGTTCGTCCGCGGGATGAATTTCTTGATCAATTCCAGTCCTGTGCGTTCCTTCGTGGCCTTGCCGCACCATCCGACCTGCTGGAATTCCTCCGCACCTGTCTGAGGGAGGGTCCCCGCTGCTGGCGCCCGCGGCACCCAGTTCGCCGCCTGAGCTGTTTGAGCAGCCCTTGCCTGTTGCAGTTGTTTCTGTCAAGATCCTGACTTCCGCACACCCGTCTGACTCGACAGGAAACGTAGCTCCTTGGTCTGTCTTTCCCTGCCGCGGTGGCTAGGGAACTTCTACCGGAAGATAATGCAGCGGTGCGGCGCTTCTCTTGTAGCACTCCCGGGAACACTGGTCGTCCGGCCGCTGGCGCTTATCTCTTCCCGGGTAGCTGGTTGTCGTTCGTTGCAAGTGATTCCATCGTTCACCCGAAGTGATTCCATTGTTCGGCGCAAGTGATTCCGCATCACTTGTTGTGCTCTTCCTATCGGTGGTCTTGAGCGATCCCGGGTCGCTACTCGTATCTCGGTGTCTTTCGTTGCAAGTGATTCCATCGTTCGCCGGAAGTGATTCCATAGTTCGGCGCAAGCGATTCCATCGTTCGGCGCAAGTGATTCCGGATCAGTTATTGGGCTCGTCCTATCGGTCTTCAGCGATCTCGGATCGCTACTCGTGCCTTCCCCACACCTTGCGTGGTATCTTCGGGTCCGTCGCGGTATTCTTCCTCACGCCCGGCGTGGTATCGTCGCGGTAATCTTTCTCACGCCTTGCGTGGCGTCGCGGTAGTCTTCCTCACGCCCAGCGTGGTATCGTCGCGGAATCTTCCTCACGCCTTGCGTGGCATCGTGGTAGTCTTCCTCACGCCCGGCGTGGTATCGTCGCGGTAGTCTTCCTCACGCCTGGCGTGGTATCCTTGTCGTGGTATTCTTCCTCATGCCCGGCGTGGCCTTCGGGATGCGCGGCTGTCGTCCGTCATGCCGTACGTGGTGTCGTGGGTTCGTCGTAGGTGACCCCGGATCACTCGTCGTGCTGCCGGATGGCCCGGTGGTCGTCGGCGTAAGGGACCCGACCCCGTCGCGGGTCTCTTCGTTCGCCGCAGACGGATGTGTGAACGCAGAGTCTGCGTTATAGAGATAATATATTGCGTGGAGAAGAATCTGCAGACTAGCTACCGCGCCCTCCTTTTATACCCGTTTCCTTCCTCTTGTGAATCATAACAGCTTACCCGTAAGGAAGACACAGTTCCTCCAACTCAGAATGACTCGACGCTCCCTTCTCAAGAGAAACACATGATAGCACTCGCAGGCTAGGCAACAATCCTTTACCGGAAACACAGAGGCAGAGAGAGACAGGGAGGGCCTAACCCTCTTCACCGATGGATCGAGGCTTGAAAGCGGAGCGACCGGATACGGGGTGGCATGGAAGGCAGGCAACCGGTGGGTAGGAGTGAAGGCACACATGGGCTACAACCAGAAGGCCTTCGACGCGGAATGTGCAGCACTGGCGAGAGCATTGGAAGTGGCAGCAAAGAGACGAACAGGCCCAAAGGCAGTCACCATCTTCACCGACGCGCAGGCGGCGATTGCCAGGATCGCATCAGAAGAACCGGGCCCCGCCCAACAGTACGCGCGGCAGGCGAGAAAATGGATAGCGAAGCCGAGAGAAAGGGACCGAAACCTCCGAATCGAACTTCGCTGATGCCCCGCTCACAGCGGAGTCGCTGGGAACGAGGAAGCAGACAAGTGGGCGAAGTAGGCAGCCGAGGAACCAGACGCGCGAGGGGTCGAATGGATGGGCTACAAGGACAGATATGGGAGGCGGCTGATGCCGCCCCCCAGATCTCTAGCCAACCTAAGGCGGGAAATTTCGGAAAAGAAGTGGGAAGAGGCGTGGACGTGGTCGAAGAAGAGGGTCAGAGGAAGGAAGTACCAGATGCCGAAAACGATGCACCAGAACAACATGGTAGCACGAGGCCCGAAGAGACTAGCAGGAAGGTACCACCAACTCAAGACCGGGCACTGCCGCACAGGGCAATACCTGAATTTGAACAACACGTCGTAAAGCAGGGTCAAACGAGCCGGAATATCCGAAATATTTGAGGATGCGTCGACGTTCATCGTGATGTTGGCGCCTTTGCTAGGGTGTTTGACCTTGACAGCGGCCAACGCTCGAAGCAAAATCGGCAATCTTCCAGTAAGTTCTTCCAAGTACTCCAGCTCCGCCTGCAGGAATGGATCTGACGGACGCAGTTGGTCGGTGGGCTTCTTCCCGTCGGCAGTCCACCAAGCCTTCATTTCCTCCTGTTACCAGTTAGCAATGCGAAATCTGATCGACACGCAGGCGGGATACCTCGTCCAAACCACGGTGGAGACCACGTTTTTCGGACGTTTCGCATAACAAATCCGTCCAAGCGTGCTTGTAATTGGTCGTTGAACATTCCAATTTCAAATGTTTTGCACTACTCGCGTCCAACAAGTTGCGAATTTGCTTTTTCTTCTCGTTACTAAACCGATGCGACCCAGGTACAGTATCATCATCGAATGCATTCGCCTGGTCAACAATGAAAAAAGCGGTATCGTTTTTGAGTCTCTTGTTGCAAAAATATGACAGGCGTTCAAGTGCGACGTGCTCCTTCACTACTTTTCGCCGCAGGGCCTTAAGGAGACTCCGAACATGCTCCCTGCTGTCGTACGCGAACTCCAGTGCCGTACGAAAGTACTCTGCAGGGTTCCCGAGGAGATCACTGCAGTCGGGAATGTAGACCACAATCTCTCCCTCTCGCATGAGGAGACAAGCGAGTGCAGCGAGCAAGCGGGACTTGCTAGCTCCAAGAACTCCGTGGAAGAAGTACCGCCTTTGGTCGTAGTTCATCGAACGTGCCGCTTCGTAAAGCTCGCGAAACTTTAACCGACCGTAGAACTCGAAGCAACGATTTCGATTGAGTTTGAAACGTTCGGGGGCCGTGAGCGGAGATGGAAAAGGAAGCAGCTGCATCTGGTTTGGGTCACAGTATTCGGAGACCTCGCAAGATACCCTTTGGATTTGAGAATGGACCTCTACTTCTAATTAGCGATCGCCTTCGGGTCACAGACCGCCCTAGAATTCTCACTCTTGATGAGTTCATCCCGCTCTGCTTCTTCGGCGATCCGCTTCGCTTCTGTGGCGAAATCCTTGATCCTCTGCGCCAATCGTGCAAGGTTACCGCTAGGTCCGGCCGGTAGTTGAATATCACGCAACCAGTAGTCTCGGACGTCGCCGTCATTCAGAAATGCGCTGCCGTCGATCTCGGCATTCCAGAATGTCGTCCGATTCTTTTCATTCCACAAGATTTTCTGTATTGGCTTGAAGGCGAACAGCTCCTGTGCTGTCCACCGTTCGACGACGGATGGACATTCAAGTTCTTCGTCTGCATCAACTGGTGCGACATCTACCATCGGGATATCTGTAGCCATAATATCGATGTGGTAAGAGGAGAGGGAAACACGTGATAGGAGAGCAGTAGTACGGGATGTAGAGGCAGTGTGTTGTGTGGAACAGAGGGTGGTGTGGTTGTAGATGTTGCGGAGGTGGTTGTAAACGTAGTTGTGCAGGTGGTAGTGGAAAGGTGGGGAATGAGAGGATCGTCCTGCAGCTCGTCATGCAGGTCTGCAGCCAAGCCCCGTTATGATCTTGGCACGAACTACATACGGGCAAGCGAGGGACGCAAAACACCCGCACTCACCGAGCTTTACTTCACACCACCACAATAAAAAGAATATTTTGAACCCGCAGAACAACAGATTGGTATCTGTAGAAATTTTCTACAGATTCATATTCAAAATATATGTGATTGGTGGAGTGCAGTAAGAGGTTGAAAGTTGAGTAGTTGTATGGCAGAGCGTAGAGATTGTATAGTTCCCCAACATGACTGAGACTTCCACTAACCTAAAACAAAAAGACGAGTGATGGTGTATGATATTGAACGCTTGAGATATGTACAAACGAGTATGGCGGCTAATTGACGAACAAAAATAATCAACAGTCAAGCCAATCCGACAAGAACTGGTTGAGTTGGCTGGTTTTGCGGGAATCACTGTGAAAGAGGGGCTCTGGCTGGTCGCTTTTTGGCGGGGTCACAATTTTGCACTCGGCTTCTTGGCATGACCTCAAATTGCATATGCCAAGACGCTAGCCCGTCTGGCTCTACATAAGTAAGTACATTCAGTGCGCAGTAAAAAACGTGGGGTAGACTAGGTACGTCATGCCAAGTCTGCGTACGAGAATAAAACTCGGCCACACTCGAGCCATGGCCCACGAGCATTTTCTATGCGATTGAAAAACGGCATCCTCTAGGAGTGAATGTCACCGAACTTTGCGAGGTACATAAACTGTCAGGTGCAAGCAAGACACCGGGCGACCGTGAGAAATTTTATTGCCCCCGTTGATGAAAATACCTCTACAACGTCACAGCAAAAGAAAGAGAAAGCGAACCATAGAGAATGATAGAGAAACAATACCGCCCAGGCGCAAGCCCATCAGATATCTACTTCTCCCCTTGCTATCGCGCAAACTCGTTCCTAAGTGTCTTTTTGGAAGCCTTCGGTTCATTGCTGTTGGAAAATAGGGATTGATAGAGATGAAGATAGTGAAGTGGATTGATAATACATAGTCAGAGGCAGAAATTCTCTCTATATATGCACAACGGGCCTCCGGAACTCGTCAGGGGAAAGGACGAAATACTGTCTCCCAAGCCGGTGCTCGGAGACTCGGGCAGCCGCCATCTCCGGACGTGTCATCTCCGGTGTGTCATCTATTCTGACAATTCTAGAGGTATATAAAGACCTGGGCCGTATGGGAGCGGGTGCTGGCTTGGGCATGGGGGTGCATCACCAGGCACCCGGGCAGAGACATGCCCAGAGGCGTGGTGTAAGCAAAGTTGTACCGGTATGGGGTCGGCGGGTGCTCCCGGAGTTGGAGGCTGAAGTCGACCCATACCGAGCGAGCGGGTCGATTGCTGGTTGAACCCAACGGATCTGCCCCGGACGATCACCATGGTGTCCCACTCGATTGCCCGCTTCCTGGTCAGGACAAAAAATTCGGTAACCAAGTGAATGGCAGTGCATCGAAAGAATGCGAGCAGCAGTCAAACTATCATGGCTATCGATCGTCCGACCTCGCGCCTGACCGCCTGCCTGGTCCATATCCCACAACTTCCGACTCGTGCCGCTGAAACTAGCCACGGATGAGCTGCCGGGGGCGAGAGCTGGGATGCCACGGCCGGCCAACGGTGACAGACACCACTGCACTTAGGCCAGGACACAACGTTGTGCACGTCCACATACCTCCCTACTCTAGGCGAAACGTGCTTACTTCCTCCTGTCTCCGTCCCAGCGCACTAGCAGTGATTTCCGTCCATCCAGAAATCCCATTCGCCGCCCCAGCGGAACAAGATCCGGCCCGCTCCCGCCGCGCGATGCCTGCCTGCTCGTTCGGTATTATCCTTCGGTGCCCACATGTCCGCTCCGCGCGCTCCTCCCTTGCCACTCTTTGCTGACGGACCGTGGGTCGTGGAGGCGGAAGAACTACGTTTGGAAAGCGGGTTGCTGGTGGGGGAGGTGCGTCGCTGAATGATGGGGCTGGTATGATGGAGTCAAAGGTTGATGCCCGCCAGACCAATTCGTCCCCTGCCATTACCGTCGAGGAGGAAGGCACGGTATCGGCGCCGGTTGTAGTGCGGTGTAGCGGGAATCTGTATGCGGGTTCTAGCTCTCGAATGGTAGAGACTGAGGTTGCATCTGGTTGAGCTATGTGCAGGCCACCGCAATCATCGACATTCACGGGAGAACACCTATGGTACAACTAAAATACACATTAAATGGTTCCCCAACTAGAGGGAGAGAGAAGGAAGTAAAATTACGTCACATGCCCATACGCCTTGCGCCCAAGAAAACTCCCCCAAAAATGCTCACCAGCCGAATAGCTCGTCGAAGCTCATGTCAGCCATCTCCACGTCCTCCTCTCCTTCCTTCCCATTATTCTCAGCTACCTGTTCCCCGCCGTTGATTGTCTGGGGCTCGCTGCTGCCGTTGATCACCGCTGTCGCCGCTTGCCCTTGCGCTTGCCGCTGCTGTGGCAGCGCCACAACCGGCTCATGACTCGGATGGGTGAGCGTCGGCTGCTGTTGCTGCTGTATCTGCTGTCGCTGGAGCTCTTGATGATGCTGTTGCTGCAGATGTAGTTGCATCTCTATTTGATACTGTTGCTGCTGATGCAACTCCTGCTGGGTGTGCAGTTGCTGCTGCACCGCACCTCTGCCGGCCGCCGCCGCCGCGCTATGAGCGTTCTCTTTCTCCGCCTGCTCCTTCTCCTTTTTGGCCCTCTCCCATTCAAGCTTGCTCTGAGCCTCCTCCAATCCCTCCTTCTCAAGCGTTTCCTTTTCCACTCCTTCCCTCTCCAATCTCTCCTTCTCCAGTCTTTCTATCATCAATCTTTCCTGCGCGAGCCTTTCCTTCTCCAGTTTCTCCTTCTCTAGTTTCTCCTTCTCCAATCTCTCCTGCCTAGCCCTCTCTCGCTCCGCTTTCTCTGTCTCCCCATTCTCCTTATCCACCTCCGTTGCTTCTACCGCCTCCTCAACCTCTCTTTTTACCCTTTCCGCAACCCGCCGCCGGTAATCCCGATGGATCGCCATTTTCGCGGTGATGATATTGGCCTCGAGGACATCTAAGGCGTGTTGGAAGCGATTGTGTCGTGCCGGGATGGCCGAGGCGAGCTGCGCGTTCGTGAAGATTATCGAGCGACCGTAGTGGCGCATCGGACTGTTGAAAACGTCTGCGGTTTCACATAGCTATTTTACTCCATCCATCAGCTATCCAGCCCTCAATGAAAGGGAGAGGGGAGGGGCGGCGGGGGCCGGTCGAAGCGGGGCGACGAGACAGGGGCAGGCGCGAAGGGGTAAGAGGTGAATGGTGGCGAGAAACCTACAATGTTATGGAACACCGACGGCAATACGGGCAGTATATGTGCGACCGAGTTCTCATGCGAATCGGGAGGTTGTCGTGGGTCGGCGAGCGCGTGTTGTGACAGCGGCGGTGGCATGAGCCCGGGCCTGTTGGGCGGCATTTCCGGAAGTTGCAACGACATCTTCGCGGGGAAGGGAACGTGCAGATTAGCGGTGGGTTTGTTCGGCTCGGCTCTGCTCAAGGAGGGTGATGGTCGGTGGTCTCGTTCCCGTCGAGATGCTTCGTGTATGATCATGCACTGGTGAGGCTTTTGGGAAGCGAGTGTTGTAGAATGCAAGGTGATCGATGGGGCCGGTAACAGGATGTCGACACGGCCAGATGCCGGGGAGCAATATATGGGGTGCTGCGTCGAATGAAGGGCGTGCGCAATCGAGAGACAAGGTGCTGAAGGAGTGGAAAGTACTGTCTTCGGTGTGGGTGGCGCCGCAGGTTATGTGCTGATGGGACAGAGATCTCGATGGGACACGCATAACGCCGAGACGGTTGTCGCTAATGCCGACTGCTATCCCGTGATTCCGATGTCCCATAGCATTCTGCACTCTAGTCGACAGGACTTGCGGACAATTGAGTAAGCAGACGATCCTGCAGGTACTATGTACATAAGGAGGAAAACAAGTAGGGCAGCTTGCAACGTGCCGCCTTTGCGCGGACTGCGGACGGGAAGCCGGACAGTGTGTACCGCGCCACGATCCATCTACCTAAGTCGCATGCGAGTAGTTATGTCTCAATTTGCGAGCCCCAGCCCTCAACTGGTGCCCAGTTATAAGTGGTTGCGTGCACTATTCAGCAAGGTCATCACAACGCTCGAACGCAGTAAAATGCTCCATTTTTCTTTTTGTTTATATGCTGATGTATTCCTTCGAGAGCTATTTAGCTGATGGCGAATGTCTCCGTCGGATGAAGGATTTCACAAGGCAAAGTATTAGACCTGTGCAGTGGTCATCATAGATAACACAAATGTAGTTGCTAAGAAACACCCAGAGCTGTTGAGTATGCTGCAGTTGAACCCACCCCCGACCCCATCCCCAACAGTAGCACCGGCCGCACCCTGAGCCGCGCATACCAGCGGATCTTTCTCCTCATTTCTCTCCGCGGATGCACGTAGAGCCAGCGATTCACTTTCGGCGTCGATCGCGGCACATTCGGTTTTGGAGGTACCAAGAGGCAGAGGTGGGAAAGGACGTAGAGGAGCAGCAGCACCGGCTGCACCACCTGCAGTAGGAACTCGGAGAAGTGCTAGACTGATAGGGAAACCTCAGCGCAGTCATTCCCGCAAATTACCGACACTGAGGGTGATGAGGAAGTTGAGGAAGCTGTTTTGGAGGGGGTTTTCGCATATCTAACCAACCCTGCACTGAGGAAGGTAAATTGTCCATACGAAACCTGAACTCTTAGTTAGATTTTTAGATACCGAAGCGGATTCTATGGATAGAGCCCGATTACGCTGAGCCATCACGAAAATTCTCTCCCCAGGCACAGCCGCGATTAGATATTGCGCTCGTGCATAAGCGCACTAGTGTGCGTTAGTTCCTGTAATTATACATAGCGGAGACCTCTCACGATAGATAGGGTATCACTCTATCTACCGGCTGGGAGTCATCGAGACTACACTGTCCTGCCAACACAAAGATCAACCTATCAAAGAAAACGTCTTGCATCGGTTTGTAGATACCTGGGCTCAATACCACACCTTGGGTTGGCTCCTCTGTTAATTTGGCTAAATGCACGATGTGGTGGAGCTAGTACTATAATGATCACCAATGTCTGCAAGCACACTTTCTCATCCGGGTCACCCGACATTTTCTGACTTGCGCCGATAAAAAAATGACGTAGATTAATGACAGAACAAACCCGAAAACACCAACACCCGGCAACTAACGGAGTTGAAAACCTTGATGCTCGCAATCCAGATCTGAAGTCCAACAAATCTTGTCCATATGAACCTCCATTTCTCGAGTGACTGGAGGTCATACCGCAGCGCTACCAAGCACGCTCTCTAGCCCGTTCCAAGCTGCAGCCGATGGCCTTATCCACTTCTTTGACCGTCTTTTCGATACTCGTGTACTGAGGGGTCACCACTATCGTCCGACCTTTGAGCTTGCGGGTTTTCGCCGGGACCACTACTTCTGGCTCCTGCCTTTGGCTGTTCTCCACAATCCACAGAAATCGGAATTCAATATTCTCACACTTTATGTGAGACTCCCAGTGCTCCCAACAGCTAATAGAATTCATCTCCGAGTCGCTGTGCGTCCCGGCAATTGTGATCTGAATGCCAACAACAGCTTTCTTGTTCCCTTTCTCCCGGTAGGATCCCGTCTACTGCCCGGAAATTGAATGACGCAGGCCGGTAGAGGATGGTCCCTTCGAAATCCCGTTTCAGAACTGTGGGCATTTTTTTGTCGAATACCTCCTCACTTCGCGTTTCCCCAAACTCTTTTCCAGCCACCGAACAGCCGCGAAGAAATATTTGAAGGAGAATGAGGTATTTGACATGGAACCCGAGAACCGCAGGATTCCTGCCGCTCATTTCTATGTTCGTCTCCTAAACCGGGTCCCGAAAGTCGTTGATATTTTCCACACGCCGAAGTAACGCGCCAGCCGCGAGCCTCGCAACGCCGCAAGTGGTGCGACCGCACTCGTCATCGTCAACATAAAAGTAGCGCCAGTCCAAGAGTCCCAGAGCACTTGTATCAACGATGTCGCACGTGAGGCAGGCGAGCACGGCGTCCCAGTACCTGATACACACCAATCTCTCAGCTCCTATATTTCCACCAATAAATTGCACAGTAGAAGGGTGCTCACTTGTACTTCAGGTCGCTGGTCAGGAATTTTTCATGATTGGTCCAAAATTGGGTCATACAACGAATGAGCTTGTGAACCTCGTCGGATTTGAACAACACGTCGTAAAGCAGGGTCAAACGAGCCGGAATATCCGAAATATTTGAGGATGCGTCGACGTTCATCGTGATGTTGGCGCCTTTGCTAGGATGTTTGACCTTGACAGCGGCCAACGCTCGAAGCAAAATCGGCAATCTTCCAGTAAGTTCTTCCAAGTACTCCAGCTCCGCCTGCAGGAATGGATCTGTCGGACGCAGTTGGTCGGTGAGCTTCTTCCCGTTGGCAGTCCACCAAGCCTTCATTTCCTCCTGTTACCAGTTAGCAATGCGAAATCTGATCGACACGCAGGCGGGATACCTCGTCCAAACCACGGTAGAGACCACGTTTTTCGGGCGTTTCGCGTAGCAAATCCGTCCAAGCGTGCTTGTAATTGGTGGTTGAACATTCAAATTTCAAATGTTTTGCACTACTCGCGTCCAACAAGTTGCGAATTTGCGTTTTCTTCTCGTTACTAAACCGATGCGACCCAGGTATAGTATCATCATCGAATGCATTCGCCTGTCAACAATGAAAAAAGCGGTATCGTTTTTGAGTCTCTTGTTGCAAAAATCTGACAGGCGTTCAAGTGCGATGTGCTCCTTCACTACCTCTCGCCGCAGGGCCTTAAGGAGACTCCGATCATGCTCCCTGCTGTCGTACGCGAACTCCAGTGCCGTACGAAAGTACTCTGCAGGGTTCCCGAGGAGATCACTGCAGTCGGGAATGTAGACCACAATCTCTCCCTCTCGCATGAGGAGACAAGCGAGTGCAGCGAGCAAGCGGGACTTGCTAGCTCCAAGAACTCCGTGGAAGAAGTACCGCCTTTGGTCGTAGTTCATCGAACGTGCCGCTTCGTAAAGCTCGCGAAACTTTAACCGACCGTAGAACTCGAAGCAACGATTTCGATTGAGTTTGAAACGTTCGGGGGCCGTGAGCGGAGATGGAAAAGGAAGCAGCTGCATCTGGTTTGGGTCACAGTATTCGGAGACCTCGCAAGATACCCTTTGGATTTGAGAATGGACCTCTACTTCTAATTAGCGATCGCCTTCGGGTCACAGACCGCCCTAGAATTCTCACTCTTGATGAGTTCATCCCGCTCCGCTTCTTCGGCGATCCGGTCCGCTTCTTCGGCGATCCGCTTCGCGTCTGTGGCGTAATCCTTGATCCTCTGCGCCAATCGTGCAAGCTCGTCACTAGGTCCGAGCGGTAGCTTACACCGACACCACCAGAAGTCTTCGTTGTTGCCACGTTCGAGAAATGTTTTGCCATTGACCCAGGCATTCCGGAATGTCGTCTGAAGCTCATCATTCTCCAAGATACCCTGTTCTTTTATGAAGTCGAACAACACCTGTGTTGTCCAGGATTTGACGACGCATGGAGTTGGAAGTTCTCTGTCTGCGTCAAGTGATGCAGCATCTACCATCGGGATATCTGCAGCCATAATGTCGATGCGGTAAGAGGAGAGGGAAACACGTGATAGGGGAGCAGTAGTAAGGGATGTAGAGGCAGTATGTTGTGGAACAGATGGTGGTGTGGTTGTAGATGTTGCGGAGGTGGTTGTAAACGTAGTTGTGGAGGTGGTAGTGGAAAGGTTGAGAACGAGAGGATCGTCTTGCAGCCAAGCCCCGTTATGGTCTTGGCACGAACTACATACGGGCAAGCGAGGGACGCAAAACACCCGCACCCACCGAGCTTTACTTCACACAACCACAATAAAAAGAATGTTTTGAATCCGCAGAACAACAGATTCATATTCAAAATGTGTGCGATTGGTGGAGTGCAGTAAGAGGTTGAAAGTTGAGTAGTTGTATGGCAGAGCGTCGAGATTGTATTAGTTACCACCAACCTGACTGAGACTTCCACTAACTAACCTAAAACAAAAAGACGAGTGATGGTGTATGATATTGAACGCTTGAGATATTTACAAACGAGTACGGCGGCAAATAGGCGAACACAAATAATTAACAATCAAGTCAATCTGACATGAACTGGTTGGGTTGGCTGGTTTTGCGGGAATCACAGTGAAAGAGGGGCTCTGGCTGGTCGCTTTTTGGCGGGGTCACACTTTTGCACTCGGCTTCTTGGCATGACCTCAAATTGCATATACCAAGACGCTAGCTCGTCTGGCTCTACATAAGTAAGTACGTTCGGTGCGCAGTACAAAACGGTGGGGTAGACTACCCGCTGCCAGCTGGAGACGCGGCGGGGTCCGGTCGATGTGGAGATTGGAGGTTCTCGTTTACCGCACCCCCGCCGATGACCACGGCTGTCAGCGATGCCAGTCAGCATAGTTATAATTGGACCCGGATGAACAAGGGTAGCGATCCCGCCAATCAGAGCCACCAGCTCCTCGCTTCATCAATGCGTGCACGAACGCGAGAGGACGCCAAGGAGGCGGAGCCTCGAGACAAGACTATCTATGTATCTATATGATAGAGTGCCGGGCACTTAGACGGGTCAAGGCCTGGCAAAACTACAAATTGTCCATTCTGGGGACTAATCACGAGTGCTCGAGTGTCATCACCGCTAGCCAGATACTTGTGACCTGTCTCTATCAACAGAAGGCGAATACTGCACATCACCAGAATTGAAATAAAAGTTCTTTGGTAGGTAAAGAGTATCTCTCGCTATATCCTTCGATGCAGCTGTATTTCCATCATTATCACCGCCATCACTAGTATCATCACCGCCGTCCCCACCTGTGAGTGCATCCAGCCAGATACCTATCTCTATCAACAGAAGGCGAATACCGCACATCACCAGAATTGAAATGAAAGTTCTTAATCATGTAAAGAACATCTCTCGCTATGTGAATTAATACAGTTCTGTCTCCATCGTTATCACCGCCATCCCCAGTATCATCACCGCCATCCTCACCAGTGAGCGGTGCCAGCCAGATAAATGTCTCTATCAACAGATGCTCCCTGCGCTCCCACTCTGACGCCTCGCTCCCCGCGTCCATCTCTCCCTCAGATGGCACTAGTCTTCCCACATCCGTAGAAGAAAGGAAATCCAGCACCGCCTGTCCACATCTCCCATCGGCAAGTAGATCCCGGATTTTCCACTGGCTCTTCCACCTCCTGGTCTCCTTCTGCACCTCGGCCCATAGAATCTGTTGGAATATAGGGATCGGTAGAGATGAAGATAGTGAATTGATACTTATTGATACATAGTCGAAGGCAGAGCGTTCTCTCTGTATACATTGGGCCTCAGCAACGAACCTCGGCGACTCGCCAGGGGGAAATGACGCCGGGAGTCAGGTGCCAGAGTGGGAGCTCCGGGTGCGCCGGGAGCGGGAAGAGGAACGAGAGGCAGAGGCGGAGGAGCTGGGTGCCGCGGGGGAACTGGGTGCCGGGGAGGAACTGCCGCTGTTCCTACCCACACCCTCCTTCATGGCATCGGCGGACGAGGAGTAGGGGAGGGTCGCTCTTTCTTTTGTCACTTTCCTTTGTCACTCTCCTTTGTGATTTCCTTGGTGCGCACCTTATCATCTTGGGACAGGCCTGGGCGGAGGGCAAAAGGGGAGCTTGCAACGTGCCGCCACCGCGCGGACTGCGGACAGGAAAACCGGGCAAAATTTACGCCGCCATGATCTATATAGGTCGAAAGCGAGTATGATTAAACAAAAAAATCGCCAGGGGGAAAGAACGGAGGCCTGTCTCCCGAGCCGGTGCTCGGAGACTCAGGCAGCCGCCATCCCCGGGCGTGTCGTCTCCGGTCCGTCATCTCCGGACGCCCATTGTTCTGACAGAATCTTCCGCTGCATCCTCCATTCAAAACACACCATGAAGAGGTGGTCTCTCGTTTGCGAGGGGCACTGGCACCACCAGCACTGGGCGGTAGGGCGAACCTTAGCCGAGCGCAGGTACTGTTCGGTGCAGCAGTGCCCCGCCTTCAGCTGGTAATACCTTGAAGCGAGCCTCTTGGTACTCCCAGTGATCGTGCCGTCCGGCTTGTTGACTTTCCGGCATTTTGTATTTCTTCCTGGAAGCCCGGTCCCCAGCCCATCGTCGTGCTTCCACCCGCTTTTTCTCCGAAATCTCACGCTTGAGAGGTTTGCAAGGGATCGTAGGAGCGGCATTGGGCTTAACTCGGTCCGGTCCTAGTTCAGCCATTCCACCCCGCGGGTGTCTGGCTCTTCCGCCACAACTTTCGCCCACTCGTCCGCATTCTCGCTGCTCTCAACACCTTTGTGAGCTGGGCTCTATCCGATCTAGATGATAATGCCTAGCCTGACTCTTCGCAGTATAGCGATGTGCGATCAGAGCACCAGGTCGTTGCGAGCGGCCCGGAGAGGTGTAGTAGACTCGGAGTAGAGAGGGCGTCAGTAAGTCGGGCACGTCGGTAAGTCGGGCAGTAACGCGCTAAGTGAGCGCTAGTGGACTAGCGTGCTCTAGGCCGCCAGCAATATTTTATGTGTCTGGGGCCACGCATCGTCGTTGCGACGCCCGAAA
>Ga0307516_10002122_pt1 | contig 26875 bp, 36 predicted proteins | sample 19_EM_MG_FD_203310 | JGI IMG/M metagenome (GOLD analysis project Ga0307516, IMG submission 203310) | Populus trichocarpa ectomycorrhiza microbial communities from riparian zone in the Pacific Northwest, United States - 19_EM | ecosystem: Host-associated > Plants > Roots > Unclassified | place...
TATAGGTCAGGGGAGGCACGGACGAAATCATACTGCAATACGACATCGCAAACCTCGGTTTACCTCAAAGCAACATTCCCGACTCTCCTCAAACCATGTTTCGCGAACATGAGGTTCGTCAAATCCATAACCATTCACGCCATCCTTCCTTTACGTCTTTTCCCTCAAAGGATACGATCCGGGGAATCGCTTGTCATCCGTTTCAGGACGAAGTCTTCTTAAGCGCCAGGTATTGATCACCTTCGCGGTAATGGTATCGTTTGGACGATCTCTCATTTTCAGTCAAGACGGACGTATTCTACACCACGATACGCGTACAACCACAGGCAACCGATCAAGGCGGGCCCAAGATACAATACAACTTCCCGCAGAAGCCACAGACGTCAAATTTCACCCCAGCTCGGAACATATTTTTGTAACAAGCGACAGTCATGGCGTCGTCTGCCTTCGCGATACCCGAATGGCATTCGGACCTTCGACGGGTAGAACCCAAGACGGTGTTGTTCAGACTGTATGTCCATTTCCTCCTCCCCAATAGTCCAGCCCTCGAGCATCGCGTTCCAGTATAATACCAAAATATGCAAGAAGACCAGCACCCATCTGTGTAATCCCGAGGCAGGCAGTGTAGCGTTCGACCGAGAAGGTAGGTTATATCATCTCTTTACGCACTTGCTGACCTTCCTTTGATTCCTGTGTAGGGACCAAACTTGCCGTCTCCATGCTCGTGAGTTGGCGTCGCGATAATTGTCAAGCTCCAATCAACCAAAAAGCAGCATTACCTGCCGGTCATATACGGATTGTCAGACCCAAACCCACTTGCCGTCTGTAGTGGTAGGAACCATCCAGACGGGACACCTGTACCCCCAACAGAACGATCCTACTCCAACTCTTGCACAATCAAGGTGAGCCTACTCGAAATAGTTCCGCGAGGACTACCCACTGACCGAATCTTTGAAGCGTGGGTCCTTCGGAAGCGCGGGGCTTGACAATGATGAACTGTATTCCGCTGGCTCTGAAGACTTCCGTGCTTATGTCTGGAAGATTCCCAGCGTTTCGGAACTGGCAGAACAGAGGACCGAAATCAGTTCGGACGAATGGGCCGCTCGCGAGTGGTCAAATACTGTTGGTTCGTTGATCTCCAAATCCACTTCTAGAGTTTATTCCAATCTCCAAAATGCAGCTTTCACTACGGGATCACAGGAGCCAAAATATGTTCCATTAGAGCTCCGAACGCCGTTGTTCCGAATGGCTGGTAAGTTTGCGCAAATTCTAACTTGACAATTGGTTTATGATATTCTATCTAGGCCACAAGTCCATAATCAACTCTACCCTTATACATCCTGATTTACCTTACATTGTCACCTCCGGGGTTGAAAAAGACATATTACTCCACAGTCCGACGTTGTCCTCCCCTAGTTTCAGCAATATGCAGCGGACCCCAGAAGAGGTTAGGGCTCTAGGGGATGACGACACCGCCGATCGAATCATGTACATGCAAGCCATCGCCGGCTTCGATGTTGTGTCCGGAGAGGATTCGGAGACTATGACGATCATGATGTTCGACCAGTGAGTTACAGCTTTCACGACGACTGTAACGCCATTGACCTTGAGTTGCAGCATACTTCGAGAAGAGGGAGATGCAGACGTCTTTGGGATGCGGAAATGGTCGGAGGACACCGATTCTTCGGATGAAGAATCGGATGGGGGGGATGACGAGGTTGACGCTGATGAATTGCTATGATTGGGACGATGTATATATCCTTCACTATCACGCACGATTTCACCTCCATGGATACTGAATAAATGTTCTATTTCTTCCTCGGTACCAAGGGGTTGCTGGATACCAGATCCTGAAGAACGACTGAAGGTAGCGTAGCTATATCTAAGTCTAAGTAGAAAGGGTGTTTATCAATACCAAATGCTCCTCGTACGATGAATAGGCACTATCTCTACTGTGTCTATCTCTTCGACCTTTTCTTGCCCATCCTCCAACTTTTTGGCCAAATCCCACAAATAAAAGTCGATAAGGACGCTGCTGATTATTTCTTCCTGGGGGCCGCCCGCGCATGGTTCTTCTCTGATGAGTCTCAAAATCTCATCTCGGACGCGTTCGACTGCTATAATACTAGCAGAGCGCAGACTGAGCTCTTCGTCGCAGCCAGAGGCGAGTGACTTTCCCGCACGAAGCATCCGAACAAGGGACGGAGGGTAGGTGATGATGCAAAGATGGTGAAGTATCTGCGGCACGCGATAGTCCGCAAACATGGAGAGTTGGTGGATCTGAGATCCGCGCACGCCTGCGAAGATGGGATGGGTCGAGCTCGGACCAGCGGGGTAAAACGCAGCCCAGATCTCTGCGACCAAGATTTGGGCGCGTTTCCAAAGGTAGACTGTTGGAGATCACCTCAGCCGATGCATATTGAAAGGGTAAAAAAAAAAAGTCTCACCTTTTCGACCTTTGTAGACGACTTCGTCGCGGAATGGAGGAAAGGTGTCAACCACCATCTGGACAAGTTCTAGAGCTGTGCCTTGTCCATTATTTTTTCGTTGGAAATCATCTATAAAGCCTTGAAAAGAGCCGGAAAAGTCCTAAAGACGGGGTCAATCATCATGCTCATCGACTATCGGTAAAACTCACGTTACACAGGATTGTTCCAACTTCTCGCATGATGGCTATACGTTGTCGTAAAAGCGGCAATCGTTCCGCCGAGTACTCTACGGGACGGAAGACATCTTCTATCAGAGAGTCGGGACATAGCGTTTCTGAAGAGTAGAATTTTGGGTCGATGATGGGGAGCTCATCCTCGGCGAGGGCTGCATGGAGAGATATTGTGAGCAATGTAAAAATCGAGAAAAGGAACCCAAGATTGAATACCGCGGTCCAGGGCAGCAACAAGGCTCCAATAACCAGTGTGCACTACTCGTTTATCAGAATTCCACCCTTCGCGCCATTCAACGCCGTAGCGTTCAGGACTCCCTTGCTTTTCCGACCAGAAGCTAAAGTTGAGAGAGGAAATGAGGAAAATCCAATCCAACACGGTCTCGTTCATGGGGTCCGACGCCACGTAAGGGTCCGAAGGGCATATATGAAGTGGGTGGGTACGCCATGTACGAGGCGTATACGATTCCTCGAGGAGTTTCTGTCGTATCTGGAATGCAGAAAAGCTGATTAAGCGTCAGCAGACCAATTGAAAACATCAAATGACTGACGTGCTTGGCTGCTGTTCTGACACCACTGACATTGATTTGTACAATGTTCGTCAACTAAAAAGCCACACCAAAAAGGTGAAAAAGGGTCCAGATGACAGACACAATTCAACTTACTTTATAAGCGAATCTGGAGGTTACTTTCACCGGGTTTTCCGCTGCGTCGGCAGGATGATAGGTCTTGGTATCTACCTTTTCGTCCACCACTTCGTAACTTGGAGACGTAGATACGACTTGAAGGGACCGCGTCATGCTAAAGGACTGTGAAACTCTTCGAATGGCGCCGTTTTTGGGCTGGGGTGTGGCGAGGGGGCCGGGTGAGTGAGTCTTTTAGGATTAGCTATTTTTACCAACGGAAACCGGTAACTTTTTCAGAAGAGATAAGATTAGGTCATCGAACCTCAACGCGATCTTCGTGGAAAGAACGAAAAATATGTGCGAAGCAATGGTCTTATTACGGCCAGCTATATCACAAAGGTTGATGACGGGCATAGATAATAATCCGCTGTTCTCCGACAAACTCCGGCGATCGCTCTATACTCCTAAGTGGCGGTAGTGTCTGGGTCGTTGTGCGTCGCCTTCCCTTCGAGAATCATCTCGCCCTCATGTTTGACGTCCGGCTGCACAAGAGAAACCATTCAGTTAATATAACTTGGTGAATGACGGCATGTCATCACCTGGCCTAACAACTGGAGCGCACGAAAAAAAAATCCGGATTCGTCAATTCGTTACCAGAACAGGGAGTAAGTTATCTCACTGTCCCTCGAGTCTTCTATTTTTCACTGAGTCAGGAGCAAAGGAAGCTGTAGACAAAACGGTACCTTTGCAACCCCTGTATCGGTCAAGGATATGTCAGAAGCATGCACTTATAGCCAGTCCGGAAAAATATGCCAACCTATGACTTGTTCTTTGAACGGCACTTTTGTAGCGCTCGATGCCGGTCCAGTCGAACCTGAAGTGTGACGGACTTTGTTGCCATCGTCTGGTTGGGTAGACGCTGCATACCAAGATGTTTTAGAGAGCCAGACGGAATGCACAGAACAAATAAAAACCAACCTTGCTGAGGCATCGTGTCGCTCTTTGTTGGCTGTACAACATCGGAAGGCCGAAGCTCCGTGGGAGCTTGATTTGTTCGCGGATTGACGATGGATTGAGTAGGAATAGATGCCATCTCACGGAATAGACAAGGAGTAAGGAAAGGAAAGCGCAGTTTATAAATGAAGAACCAGTCCACAATGGTGACGTCACCGATCTATACGTCATGTCTTACCCCACTAATCATCAGAAGGTGGCTCAACGCCCACGTATCCATAATATGTTTCTCGCTCCGAGCCAATTCCAGCACCATTCGTGACCCAAGCATCTGTCGTTAGACGCACTGGTATAGCCTGTCGAATTTCGGAAAATGGAGATTTCCGCGCATCAGGGGGTGTTACAGACAAAAGTATAAAGTCCTAAGTCCCAAGCATGAGAACGAGACAGCAGGTTTGCAATCTAAGAACAGCCACTGACCTCAACCTTCAGGCCAGATGCCCTAAACCCACCAACCTTGACAGACTCGTCAATGTTGATCTCGCCAGAGAAAGAAGCCCATGTAGGCCCGTCGGGCTATCATGCACGCGTTTAAGAGCAGAAACAAGGCAAGAACCATACACCCACGAACCGCATGCGTAAAGAATCCACTGCCAATACAATCAACTCGCCAAATGCTTGTTCCTCCTCCGCCAGTTCTGTTCAACCTGACATCCAACGTCGACTGTCTCATCACTTCGAGACGCGTCGGTCGCGTCTGACCCGGGGCTGGGGTAAGTGGGCGAAAAGCAGCTAATGCGCTAGTCGAGGACTCGAATGTCAGATGGAAAGGTATTGCCTGCGAAATGCAGAACACGCGAGAAGCAGGAATATACAGCTTCGTAGTAATGTCAAGGGATCCTGATTTCGAAGCTATCTTGGATGTGTACGAACGCCATTCGGGGGACGTGATAAATCCACCACGGGAAGGGATAAGCCGGGGCGGAACTGGTACAGCTGGCCGAGCCCGTGGATGGTATGTGAAGGGAAGTGTGACAACCCTTAGTAATAGATTAGCACACAGTTGGAAGATTCACTTCAAGTAATCTCACGTCGACCCAATATGAATTCCCAACAAATTTGACTTGACGATAGGGACTAGAGGTGGCACAGAATGTGGCTTGCTGATGATTGCGCTGACAGAATACTTTCGATGTACCATGAAACACATGACTAGAATGCTAATTCAAAAGTGCTTACATCGATTGTAGCAATAAATCCAGGGAGTCCAGAGAGCTTGACGGAGAAAGTAGGCGGAAGTGGCTGTATGTATGATCGAGTCAGCAAATTAATCCAAGGAAAGAAAACAAGGCTGCTCACATATGTTTTCTCCTCGTAAGTATACGTTGCAGCAAGCGGTACACAAAAGTGCAAAGCCGAGGGACAAGTTACATTACCCGGGCTCCCGACCCAGAGTAACGCCGAACCAAGGTCGAGAGTCGTGGATGTCGTGCCGCCTTCCGCAATTTCTTTGTACAAAAGCCTACCTTCAACCTACAACCCCCTTGTATCAGCGAATTCTACGATACACCACGAACTGACCTTGATTTCCACACTCGTGACATTCTCGGGCTTGGACAACTCCACAGTGCCTTCAATGGTGGATTGACGGCCATAGACGGCGGTCGCATTGCTCTCTTGGGCTCTCAAAGTCAAACGCACGCCCCCACTCTTTGATAACTTGACAAAGTTTCCTATCGGCCGAGACCTTATTCGGCCCGCCATGGCCAGACGCTGCTCGTATTCATGTGGCTCCACGGAATACGATGGTGAGCGTGCGATGCTGTAGGCTGGGGGGTTGGCGATGGCAGTCATGGATGGGTCTCTGTGGTGATGATCGGAGGGGAGGCCGCAGAAGACCTCGATGGCTTTCAAATCTGGGTGGGGTACCTATATATTCAGATGAGGATCTGTGCACCATATGGCCATCCGCTGACTCACTTGTCACATCAGACCCGGCATCCCACTCCCAGTGACTTTCAGAAAACTCCGTTGACTTTGAGACGTGAGGCGACGGCTGCAAATCTGAGAGTTGGACGTTTGGCGTCGTGCGACTCGCCACCACCTATATCAAAAATAGTTTGTTACTTGAGAGGATGATGAAAAGTGGCTCTGTATGAGCACAGCAGAGAAGGTCTTGTCGCTGTCATACCACGGCTTCCATAAAGGATGTGTGTCAAGAGTTTGGGAACAGCACGTCCTGTGAAGGTGTGTCGAGAATGTGTAGGGCTTTGTGTTGCACCGGGCATGGATGGTGGACAAGCCTGATACAAGTCTGTATACTCCCGTTCGATCCGGGGTAGGAGCATGAGAACTTCACCTTGTATTAAAATGGTCCTTTTTTCGTTCAGGTCCAATTGAGCTTCCTGGCCTATTATAACCGATACATCTCTAACTTACACAAAATGCAGGTCAATCGCGTATGTGCCCAAGTACCGAGTAAGGATACTCGTGCCCATGTCCCTCTCGAAGAACCGCGACATCCAATATGCAGTGTTGCCATCATAACATTTCTCTCCTGAAGAACAAGTGTCAATCGAGGATCTTCGGATGTTACGTCTCCAGGAACCCCCCAAGGTTTGCGCCGATGTAGTAGGCCGATGTTCAATCGGGTCGACTTGTGCGTCTGGGTTTCTGGAAGAGAAGAGGAAGGAAGGAAATACATGAATTGAAGTAGACGAGAACGTGTTACCATTTTCTAAACTATTCTGCTTTTTCTGCCCTCCTGCCTTCTCGTCATCACCTCATCGGTGGGTACCTGCCCGGTAATTTACTCCCCGAAACACTCAAGCATTCCTCACATTGATCCAGAGATTGGATCCAATGCGACCAAATGCGATCGCAAGATGAGGTTTCCGGATGGTGCCTTTGCCATGTGGTAAGCAGTTACAGCCGTGTATGAATTTAACTCCTGAATCGAGCACACATCGTTCTTGAACGATACTCTACCAAGAGGATTCTGTTCCAAAGGTTCAGGTGATGACACGTAAAGTTCTGAGCGGCTCACCGCAAGTTTGTCAACCATTTGGTGACATTCAATCTTGAAACGATTGACAATTAGATTAGAAACCTTCATGCAGTGTGAGTGCCCTATCTCGTCCCCGAGAGACAGCAGGAGCTCGCAAAGCTCCTCTGATTCGCGCACACAAAGCCTGTAGACAGCTCATCACCCACCGTACACCGGCATCTAATGGGCGGTCATACCTGGTCATTCATTTTTATACATTTTACAAGGCGGTCTAGAAACCCTCTGAGAGAAATGGCTCTCATGGTTCCGCCTTCGTTGCGTTTTGAGCCTTTTTTTGTAAAGATATCACAGCAGCCCCTCGACTGTGGATTAATGAAGATGTCCTGCCAAACTGCGCCATGTTCCGGAACTCTTCGCGGTGATGCGGATCGCATCCCTCATGCCGTCAGAGTTAGCCCAGACTTCCACTGGTCCCTAAAAATAAGCTAAAACTTGAGAAAAACGAAGGTTGACGTACATACAGAGTCGACAACCGAGAAACCGGCATTTCGACTTGTCAAGTCGCGTTTTTGATGTATAAGTAGGTTCGTTCTTCGGAAGTCATTCCGGCCGCTCAGAGAGGCTGGATGAGATACCAGACGTCTCAAGCAGATGCGGTGTGTAGGGGACAGAAGTCGTTCGCAGACTACCGAGGGGGGTCAGAGGATGGGCCAGAATTCCACTGATAGAAAGTTGGAGAGCTGGATGAAGAAAACGGAGTTAGGCCATGTTTGGTCGTCGACGTTGAATTGGGGTGCAGGGACACAGAGAAGGACCTAAGCAATCAGAAAAGCGTTAGCTGTGGACGAGCTTACAGTAAGCTTCGAGCCTAGTACACACCTACCAGTCTCGGATTTCACCACCAAGCCAATCAACAATCAAGCACATTGAATGCGATAACTATTCAAAACACATTCGAGTCGGCAGGCCCACAAGGGACGAATGTTGGATAGAGCATGGAGTATAGGTCGGTCGTAGAACACCCAAGACGAAGGGCAGCACTGGCCCCGTGCATCACGTCCGAAAGGCACAGGTCGGAATCCCAACGGAGATGATGCATCCAAACCCCGTATGCCATCCGTATGGCGAATTCCAAGACGGGTGAACCAAGTCATCGACTCCGGCTCTCAAAGTTATGGAAAAAGAATTGCTCGGAATCAAATCTCTCCCATCTTGGTCCGGAACTAGTACCATCCGACCAAGAACGTCCGGTATGTCAATCCCCCACCCCTCCTGCCCAGTTCAGATTCGTACTCACGCTGGTCTCCCAGCACTCCACGACACCTTCGCTTCAATGCCCACCCAGATTTTTTAAGAAAGTAGCTAGCTTCTTCAAACGTCCTGAAGAGGTATTCCTGGCTCATGTTGATGGAAGTATATTACTTACTGACCCCACTAGCATCACGCTACTTCTGGCGGCAAGTCTAGCAACCCTCCAACCTCGTTCCCTTCCATCGTCGTGCCATCTCCAGATGGACCCCCGTCAGATATCAGAACCAACGCGACTAAAGCTGATACGCCGCAGCCCAAGGTCCTCTCGGTTGTGTCCAGAGTTTTCCGTCCAAACCTAATTGGAGTATCCACGAATAAACCAGGAAACCCCAACCGACGAACTCAATACCCCAGATGTCACGACACTAGATCCAGCCCGAGAACGTGAAGCCACAAAGAAAGCCAACTCTGATATGAGCGCTGTTAGTGCGCCCATCCAAAGGGCGGCGTCCGCGCTCAGCGGCACAGATAATCCGATTGCTCTTGTCGATTGGATTTCTTCGTTCCTCAAGACACTAGAGAAGTTCAATGATGTCGTGGACAAGATCGCCACGGTAAGCATCACCCTATCCCCTGCGAGCCCGTCGATGCTCATTCGATGTCTAGATTCATCCTTACGCGCAAGCAGCGTGGACTATCCTCTCTTCTGTTTCCAAAGTCTGGCCGTTACGCTTCCCCGGTTACCCAATCTAATCTACAGGTTGCAGATAATCATCGAACAGGCACATCTCGACTCCTCTGTTTGCGGACTCCTTTCAAAGATGAATGAAGTCTACACGTTTCTCACAACTGCAGAACTGGAAGCCATTGAGTCCATGAAGACCATTGTTGAGCGCATCACCCATCAAACTGTGCAGTGCTCCTATTTCATTCAAGCCTATTGTGCGAACCAGAAATTCCGTAAGCTGTCTTGGCCATGGCGTTAATATTATGGAATTTATCGGTATCTTTCAAGGGACAAGGCTGCTCAAGAGCTTATTCTCCAATGCCAAGACGCTCGTGCAGGACTATAATGATGTCTTCGACGGGCTTTTGCAGGAGTTCGACCACAGGGCTGCAGGCGATACGTTGGTGGTTGTGCATCGCATTTGGGAAGATCTCGCGCCGAAGGTCGACGATCTGCGTGAGTCCTTTTCGAAGTATATACTTGTCACACGTGCCTGATATCTGAAATGTAGGTGACGCCGTAGACTTAAACAGCGTGCTGTATGCTGGGGGTGCCGGCCTCAACACGGAAAAGCTTTGTTTGGAGGGTACCCGGGAAGAACTTCTCAAGGAGATCACAGATTGGATCAACAACGTCGGGGAGGACGCACCTCGCATTTTTTGGCTTCATGGACCTGCTGGCACCGGGAAATCATCTATCGCTCACACTATTGCCAATCAATTCCGGGAGCTTGAACGTCTTGGTTCCTGTTTTGGCTTTGACCGCAATCGGCTGGCGGAACGACGCCACGAGAAGGTCTTCAGCACAATTGCAAAGGATCTTGCCAATCGTGACAGGTTGCTGCGTAGACAGTTGGCGGGCATTGTTCATGATAACGACGCGCTCAAAAACACGACGGATATTCTGCAGCAGTGGAAAGAACTGATCGCGAAGCCTGCCGTGACACTTTCAGAGGCGATAGTGGGGCCGATTGTGATTGTTATTGATGCATTGGATGAGAGTGGGGATACAGATTCGCGACGAGTTCTCCTGCGGATTCTAGGGAATGCCATTACCAACAGCCGCATTACTGACCTTCCTCCCAACCTCCGGATCCTCCTCACGTCCCGACCTCTACCAGACATCCACGCAGCACTCAGCGGTGTGACGCACGTCCGGCAGAAGTCCATGGATAGCGTTCCATCAGGGTCGACTAATCATGACATTCTTCGCTATGTATCCGACGAGTTGTCCGAAGTAGCCTTTGAGAGACCGAGTCAGGAAGTCTTCGCTTCCCTTGCTGCCTCATCTGGTCAAGTATTCGAGTGGGCACGGTTGGCCTGTGCATATATCAGGGGAGATAACACTGACACAGTGCTGGAACCACAGGAGCGCTTCAACGACATCATAGACCACAGCAAACCTGATCACGTCCCACTGCTCGATAAAATGTACACATTCACGTTGGAAGCCATATTTCCCAAGGAACAGACGAGTCGGCGGGTTCGTGGTCTCGAACGATTCAAGTCAGTGATGGCACAGATACTTGGGACCATGGAGCCACTTTCTCTTGATTCGTTGGCGTCCATGAGGTGCCATTTCAAGGATCTCGCGGACATAAAGATTCATAGGATCCTAGCACCTATGGCTGCCTTGCTCAGTGGGGCTACTGATTCATCCGTTCCTATCCGTCCCCTTCATGCCTCCTTCACCGATTTTCTGACGGATCGTGATCGGAGTCACCAATTTTTCATCGACGTGTATCCTATCCACAACGAACTAGCCTTTGCTTCCCTTGGTGTCATGATGAAGAAACTGCAGTTTAATATATGTGACCTGCCGACTTCCTACCTCCCCAACTCTAGAGTCTCGGATCTGGACTCCCGCATCAAAAAATGTATCCCTGCTGAATTGGCATATTCTTGCCGGTTCTGGACGGTCCATGTTCAAAATGCACCATTCAATTCACCCCTTGCAGAAGAGGTCCAAGCGTTTTTCAACCACAAGATATTGTTATTCTGGTTTGAAGTGCTTAGCCTCCTCGACCACATGAATACTTGTGCTGGCTCGTTGTCGTCGGTCATTCAATGGGTTATGGTGTGTAGAATGATGTTTCGCATGGAAACGATATTCTCAACTGTCCCAGCTTCACACAGAGTACAAGGGCATCTCAGATGACGCAACGGATGCGCAAAAATTTATTCGGACCTTTGGCGGTGCAATTTCTACAAGCACTCCCCACCTGTATCTGTCTGCCCTCCCATTTTCACCGAAGAGAGCACATATCTCTGACAAATTTGCTGGTGTGTTCCATGGATTGCCGAAGATTGTTAGTAGGCACAGAGAAACGTGGCCAGAGATCCAGGGCGAGATACATGGGCATTCTGAGCATGTCAATTCAGTCGCGTTTTCACCAGATGGCAAGCGCATCATGTCGGCATCAGGCGATAAGACCATCCGGCTGTGGGATGCTGAGACGGGGAGCCTCCTGCAACCGCCTCTTGAGGGACATGAGAAATCGGTCAACGCTGTTGCGTTCTCACCAGATGGCAAGCGGATCGTGTCGGGATCAAGTGACAAGACCATCCGTCTGTGGGATGCTGAGACAGGGGACCTGCTGCAACCGCCTCTCGAGGGACATGAAGAATGGGTCAACTCTGTTGTCTTCTCCCCAGATGGCAAGCACATCGTGTCGGCATCAAATGACAAGACCATCCGTCTGTGGGATGTTGAGACGGGGGACCTACTGCGACCGCCCCTTGAAGGACATGAGGATTGGGTCAGATCTGTTGTGTTCTCGCCAGACGGCAAGCGCATTGTGTCGGCATCAAATGACAGGACCATCTGTCTGTGGGATGCTGAGACGGGGAACTTGCTACGACCACCTCTCGAGGGACATGAAGATTCAGTCAGATCTGTGGCATTCTCGCCAGATGGCAAGCACATTGTGTCGGCATCAGGGGATAAGACCATCCGGCTGTGGGATGCTGAGAACGGGGACTTGCTGCGGCCACCTCTCGAAGGACATGAGCATTGGGTCAGATCTGTCGCGTTTTCGCCAGATGGCAAGTGCATCGTGTCGGCATCGGATGACAAGACTATTCGACTGTGGGGTGCTGAGACGGGGGACCTACTGCGACCGCCTCTCAAGGGACATGACCATTGGGTCAACTCTGTTGCGTTCTCACCAGATGGCAAGCGCATCGTGTCGGGATCAAGTGATAAGACCATCTGTCTGTGGGATGCTGAGACGGGGGGGCTGCTGCAACCGCCCCCCGAGGGACATGATGATTGGATCAGCTCTGTTGCGTGCTCACCAAATGGCAAGCACATCGCGTCGGCATCAAGTGACAAGACCATCCGTTTGTGGGATGTTGAGACGGGGGACCTGCTGCGGCAGCCTCTCAAGGGACATAAGGATTTGGTTAGATCTGTTGCTTTCTCGCCAGATGGCAAGCACATCGTGTCCGCATCAGACGACAAGACCATCCGTCTGTGGGATGCTGAGACGGGGGACTTGCTGCGACCTCCTCTTGAAGGACATCAGGATTCGGTCAGATCTGTTGCGTTCTCGCCAGACGGCAAGCGCATCGTGTCCGCATCAGACGACAGGACCATCCGCCTGTGGGATGCTGAGACGGGGGACTTGCTGCGACCGCCTCTTGAAGGACATCAGGATTCGGTCAGATCCGTTGCGTTCTCACCAGACAGCAAGCACATTGTGTCGGCATCAGGTGACAAGACCATCCGTCTGTGGGATGCTGAGACAGGGGACCTGCTGCAACCGCCTCTCGAGGAACATGAGCATCGGATCAGATCTGCTGCGTTCTCGCCAGACGGCAAGCGCATTGTGTCAGTGGCATCACGAGACAAGACCATCCATTTGTGGGATGCCGAGACGGGGGACCTGCTGCAACCGCCTCTCGAGGGACACGAGCATTGGGTCAGCTCTGTTGCGTTCTCACCAGATGGCAAGCGCATCGTGTCAGCATCAGATGACAAGACCATTCGTCTGTGGGATGCTGGGACGCATAACCCGCTGGGACCGCCTCTCAAGGGACATGAGCATTGGGTCAGATCTGTTATGTTCTCCCCCGATAGCAAGCGCATTGTGTCAGCATCATATGATAACACAATTCGGATATGGAATGCTGATGCTGAGGTATGTCGAGATGCTCTCTGTAGGCTTTAAATTTTCAAAACTAAGCTGGAAATGTGTCAGGTACATTCTGCGATGCTTTTGTCTGGCGAGTGCAGAAATCATTCAGAAATCCGTCACGGAGCTAGCATGAACCCTCAAGGCTGGTTTATCGGTTCCAAGGGCGAGTTTTTATTCTGGGTGCCACCCTATCTTCGACCATTCAACCTTACCGCCGATACAATGTTGGTGATCCCCTGGCCACGGATCGATGTCAGCCATCTCATTCGTGGTCAGGAATGGCAAAAGATAAACGATGGAAATCACCATCGGAAAGAAAGCACCCAACAGCCCTCGGCATAACGCGGTGAAGATCTAGAGCTAGGCTGGTATCCCTCGACCCGCTGCATATCAGAGTGTGCTTCCATGTTCTCGTTCCTGGCCATTGTTATCGGGTGAGGATTTATTGGAGTCTCAAAAGCGTATTACACCCCGGAAGTCTTTCCCATGTCTGACCGAGTACAATCCCGGTGGGTATTCATACCCATTTCGACCTTCACACAGGAGCAAAACCAGCATGTGAACACCGATATCCAGGCCGAGGAGAATAAAAAGCGTAAAATTGAGTACAGTGGAGGTGCATAAGGACAATGTTGCAAAAGATAGCGAACGAGTACATAATAATCAACAGAAAAAGGTCGAGCGAGCTCTCAACTTAACCTGAGCACATCAAACAAGCCTCCTTGTTTTCCAAAGAGCATTGGAGCATTTCCTCCTCAAGCTCTCGGTCCCTCTGTCGCTGAAGGGCAGCAGCGAACTCTGGATCAGCTTCGGCTGCTTTTTGCGTCTTCTCATCAAGGGGAAGAGCGGCCTTTTGAGGCTGGCCGTTCAGTGATACAGCAGTAAGCACCTCTCCCGCCCCTGATTCAGTCGCTTTCGGTGCAGCAGAGACAGACGTTGAAGACTGAGGAATTGGCGCATCGCTGGCTATAGTCGCATTCGGTACTGGCACGGGGGCGGGGGATAACGGCGACGGTGAAGATGAGACACCGGGCGGAGACAAAGCCTGAGGTTTCTGCGCAGCAGCAGCGCGAGCACTCTGCGTCTGGGCCTTGGCACTCTTCAAGATGCTCTGGTCAACCGTGAACTGAATTGCCTGCGCAGCCGGGCGTGTCCGGAGGTAGTACATGCCCGTCTTCAAACCCTTCTTCCATCCATAGAAGTGCATGCTCGTAAGTTGCCCGAGCGTTGGAGCTTGTAGATGAATATTCAAACTTTGGCTTTGGCAAATGAATGCTCCGCGATCGGCAGCCAGGTCAATGACCTTCTTCTGACTGATTTCCCAAACAGTCTTATAGATAGCCTTCGTGTCATCAGGAATATTAGGGATGTTTTGAATAGAACCGTTGTGTGCTATGATCATATTCTTCATGTTGTCGTCCCACAGACCGCGGTCGACGAGTTCACGCAAAAGCCAAGGGCAGACGACCTGGAACTCGCCAGCAAGAACACGACGTGTGTAAATATTACTGTACACGCAAGGTGAGACGCAAACAACATCACAGGGGGCAGTAAACTGACCTCGTGTAAGGTTCGAAACATTCATTGAAGCCGAGAATCTGACTCGTCGACGCGGTGGGCATAGGAGCCACCAAGAGGGAATTACGGAGACCGGTGCGTGCTATCTTCTCCTTCAAGGACGCCCAATCCCAAAGATTGGTCGGAGTAACACCCCAAAGGTCATATTGAAGCTTTCCTTCCGAGGCTGGGCTACCTTGCCAAGTCTCATAGGAACCGTCCGTTTCGGCCATTTCTGAACTAGCTTCAAGTGCAGCATGGTAGATAGTCTCGAAAATTTGAAGATTCAGCTCCTTTGCAGCGGGAGAGTCGAAAGGCATGTGCAGAGCCATGAAAGTGTCAGCAAGACCTTGCACACCGAGACCAATAGGACGATGGCGCATGTTTGAACGACGAGCTTCGGGGATGGGATAGTAATTGACGTCGATGATGCGGTTGAGGTTGAATGCAACAACCTTGGCGACATCATGAAGTTTCTGGAAATCATACTTGTCGTGCGAGATAAATGAAGGGAGAGCCAGAGATGCAAGGTTGCAAACGGCGGTTTCGTCAGGTGAAGAATATTCGATAATCTCCGTACAGAGATTCGACGATTTGATAGTACCAACGTTCTTCTGGTTCGACTTTTCTGAAAAAACGGTGAGTCAAAATTCAGACAAGAACCAATCGGACATACTATTCGCGGCATCCTTATACACCATGAATGGTCCGCCAGTCTCGATCTGGGCTTCAAGAATGGCATACCACAACTTCTGGGCCGGGATGGTTTTCCTCTGGCGACCTTCCTTTTCATATTTCGTGAACAAAGCTTCGAATTCTTCGCCATAGACTTCATGGAGTCCAGGTGCTTCATTCGGACAGAACAGCGACCAGTCTGCATTGGTCTCAACTCGCTTCATGCTGATTGAGAAAAAATAGGTTATGTGAAGCGAAGCAGGAAATATTAAAGACCAACGCTCACAAAAGGTCGGGAATCCAAAGGGCGTAAAAAAGATCTCTTGCGCGTGCTTCTTCCTTGCCGTGATTCTTTCTCAAGTCGATGAAATCCATGACATCAGCGTGCCAGGGTTCAATGTATATCGCGAATGCGCCTGGTCTTTTGTTGCCTCCTTGATCGACATAACGAGCGGTGGCATCGTAGGCGCGGAGCATCGGAACAATACCATTCGAGTAACCATTGGTCCCTGCAATGTAGGAACTAGTCCACAGGACTCAGCACAACGATTCGGTATAAAAGGGGTAAACATACCCTGTTGCGCGAATACAATGGATGTTGAGACCAATTCCACCCGCAGTTTTGCTAATCATGGCACAATTCTTCAGGGTGTCGTAGATACCCTCGATCGAGTCATCTTTCATGCAAACTAGGAAACAGGAACTGAGTTGTGGGTGGGGGGTCCCAGCGTTGAAAAGGGTAGGTGAGGCGTGCGTGAAGTACCGCTCGGACATGAGGTTATAGGTCTGGATTACACGGTCGATGTCTGAGCCGTGGATCCCAACAGCGACACGCATTATCATGTGTTGGGGACGTTCAGCAACGCGTCCGTTTATGCGAAGAAGGTACGAGCGTTCTAGTGTTTTAAAGCCGAAGCTATCGCGAGTCACGTCAGCTGTATTCTCTTGTTTCGAGCATGAATGAGACTGACTAGTTGTAATTGAAGTCCCGGTTATATATGATTGCTGAGTCCAACGTCTCCGCATTCTCCATGACGACTTTGTAGGTGGGATCGGAAATCATTCCAGCGGGACGACCATTCTTCGGATTTGCTATAGATCTTTGAGCTCCTGCAAGCACAAAGAGAAAAGGGACATACTATAGTTATACAGATCCTTGATGACCTGCGAGAAGCTTTTCTTGGTTTCTTTGTGAAGATTAGAGATAGCGATTCGGGCAGCAAGTATGGCGTAGTCAGGATGTCTAGTCGTAAGATAAGCAGCAGTTTCAGAGGCCAGGTTCTGATCGAAGAAAGATGAATGGGCGCCTTGTGAAAGTGACAATCAGACATACATCGAGTTCAACTGTCGTCACTCCTTGATAAACGCCAGCCACAACTTTCTGAGTGACTCTGGATAAAAACAATTGAGCGAAATCGGACCAGAGAGGAGTCGAGATGCGTACTCGATGGGATTCACGTAGTTCATGTCAAGGCCATAGCAAAGTTTATCGATCCTCGTGGTGATCTGAAGGTGTTGAGCTCTAACGCGATGAACGCGAACTGATATACACACCTTATCAAACTGTACCCGTTCCTTTCGTCTGTGGAGAAGATGCCGTGAGTTGGAGGAGAGAACGACGCGTCACGACGCGTTCACGAGGACGTACCCATCTGGAACAAGGGGCGAAAACACGTTAAAACTCTGTCGCAACGCGTCAGTATCAGGTGTGCTCACCTCGCTTAAACACGAACGCCATTATGAAAGGTGATGGCTGAGGGGAGGCGGAGGTAGATGGTGGAGGAGAGTGGAGGCAGGCCCAAACAAACACGCACCCTTTTTATTGATTTGAGATGAATAAGCTGATAAGTCATTGTTTGTATGATGTTTTGGTCTTCATCGATCCAAGCTCTGCATCATGTCGGCCGCTACGACCACCACTCAGCTTCAGGAGGACGGGAAACAGCAGAGATCCGACCTTCATCACCAACAAAGAGCCCGATCGTCCTCAACAGGGTCAGAACCCGATGGCACTGAATCAACAATGTCACTGGACGCTTCGTTAAGAATGAAGCGCGACTCAACTTACTATTTTGACGATGGAAGCTGTATTTTTCTGGTGGAAGATACTCTCTTCAACGTACGTTTTTGTTATCTGACAATGACGATATGGAAACACATAGGCGGCGTAGGTTCATCGGTCAATACTAAGCAAGGACGCATCAAGCTTCAATACGATGTTCTCCCTACCTCAGGGATATCGGGAGGCCGAGGGCCGGACGGACGACAACCCAATCGTTCTATATGGAGACACTGTGACAGAATTCCGGAATTTCCTCTGGTCCCTCTATGCTCTGTGAGGAAACCATAATGTTCATGAGAATGCTGCATGGTTACCATGGAATCCATACCCCCAGAACTATGTGCAGCTATGTCCTCAAATGTAGACGTCGCACAACTCGTTGACATCGTCCGAGTCTCCAACAAATATTGTTTCAAGACTCTCGAAGTTTGGGCTCTCGACGCTATCCACCACTATGTCAATTGCAAACCTTCTCCCATATCTGGTACATCTATCCAAGTTACAGCGCAGCTGACGAGACTCGTCCGGCTTGCCCATATGTGTAACCACGGCCCACTGCTCAATACCATGATAGAACATTTGCAACAGCTGATGACCGTCTCCTTGCAATATGCCTACCTTGCCATGACACTGGCAGACGAACTGGACCTCAGGACGCTCCGCGGTCTAGCTTATTTTGAAGTCTTGCGGAATGGGTTCGTCCCGAAACGTGCCAGGGTTGACAAAACTGCCTCCCAAGCCCCCGATGTCACAGTTATGGACCCCAAAGAAGGCGAGGTTGACGAGAAAGGCCGCTTGGTTGTAAACTCCTCCCAGCAGTTCCGCCTACTCTCAGGATACTATCGCCTTACCAGGTCATGGGAAAAGTTTCGCTCTACAGGTTCACCGTTTTATCATTCCGCCTCGTGCAGCGCGTCTCGGCATCAACATATATGCGTGCAGACCTGGGGGGACTTTTGGAACGAAAAAAAAAAGGCTGAGTCGGTCCTCGCTTTCGGTCTTGAGGACGTCGTTGGCAGAATGACGCAGATCCAGAAAGAGTTCGAGGAATGGGTCGTCACGTCCTCTATGTACCATGAATGTAAGAATAACGCCAGAACGAGCTTCCATGAAGCCATCAAGAAGACACAAGACACACTTCCAGACTTTTTCTCCGAGATAGGAGGGGATATTTGACAAATCTACAGTCTTGCTTCGGCAACTTCCAAATCGACGCCCTACTCTACATGTATCTAAACACTATTACAGTACCTACTATAACTTTTGGAACCGCCTACTCAGCGCTGAGAGGTCGCACAATCATATACCGTCGTTACCCAGCTATCAATTTCGCCGTGTTCCATTCCTACTGCGTTTCCCGGGCACTGAACCTGGTGGAAACCCCTCACTTTGAGGGCCCTGCCCGTTGACAGGCCCATGGATGCCAACATCGTTCTGGGTTGATGGCCGAATACCAGAGACGAAGATAGGGACGTCGGGAACGTCCGTTGAAGCCGGTGCCACCACCATCATGCTTCGCATGAGCGCGTCGATATCGCCCACACCAGGCTGTTGCTCTAAAGCAATCTGCGAGCCGCGTAGCAACGTTTGTTCGAAGAGTTCGTTTTCTTCCAGCGCGTACACGGCATCTCGCAGGGAGTCGACAACCTGTTCGAAGAGTTCTATAGGGTGGTCAGGAAGCATGTATATCGGTGGTGCGGGTGTGGTTTACCATTCTCTTCAGATGAGCCTTCCGGAGCACGGGGTAATAATGGGTCTCTGTTCGCCGATTGTCCTTCTACCCCTGCAAACCCCAACCAGAGCAGTTCCTCCCATTTCTTCTCAAAGCTGCCTTGGCTTAGCTCAGAGTCAGAAAAAGATGTTTGGTCTTCCCCATATGTAGTTCCGATGGAGCTAGCAGGAGATGGCGCGCGGAGCACAGGGGGGGCGTATTCAGTATGATGACGAGTAGGGTGCATCTGAAAGGCGGACGCAAAAGCAGATGATGTACATGGAAGAATTTCAAGTACAAAGTCGGGCGGCACCACGGCGCAAGCAAAAACAGTGATCTAATCACCTTTCGCTCAAGGAGGCAGTGCCAAGGAATAGCCATGAAGCAACCGCGCACTGAAAAACAGCGCGTCGGTCCAGTCGATTAACGCGAGAACCGTAGGGAGGGATACAAAAGAAGTAACTAAGTGGAAAGGGGGAAGGTGGGAGGGTGCGCAAAGAGATATCGAGTGATGCTACGAGAGAGGAAGAAGATGAAGGAAAAGGCACGTATCTGACGAAAAAATGAGACAGAAAAACTGGTCTGTGCGAGGCGACCTCAGCGAGAGCGGTGAGCACGCGGGCTCGACAGTCACTAGTCCACGCGGTGACGAGCGAAAGAAGACTCGACAATGCTACTCCATATCGCGGGGAGTGCGAGCATTTGGAGACGGCTCTACAAGAGCCACGCGACCGGTGATTAGATTACAGTAAACACATTTAAAGTCACCTTGGAATCTTCCTTAAAGTTTGGTAATTAAAATTGACGGAATTCCAGGCAAGGCGCCACCAAGGATCGAACCTGGGTCTCGGGGAAGATTGAGACCAAACCCCCGAGTGATCAACCACTACACTATAGCGCCACTATGTTGGCGACATTATTGAAAATTTATTAGAGCCCGTTTAATTGTAACTCATGCATCGGAGTTTTCATAGCTCATCGAAACAGCGTATCTTGCAACTCCACTGCGAGAACGGTCGTAATGGGCAACAAGTAGTCTTCATATGTAGTTCCAATGGAGCTAGCAGGAGATGGCGCGCGGAGCACAGGGGGAGCGTATTCAGTATGGTGACGAGTAGGGTGCATCTGAAAGGCGGACGCGAAAGCAGATGATGTACATGGAAGAATCTCAAGTACAAAGTCGGGCGGAGCCCACGGCGCCAAGGCAAGCTGCGAAAATGGTGATCCTGGAATCTTCCTGGATCGCAAAAAGGAAGTTTGGTAATTAAAATTTACCAGATTCCCTCGACAGGCGCTACCAGGGCTCGAACCTGGGTTCCGGGAAAGAACAAAGTCAAAATCCCGAGTGATAACCACTACACTATAGCGCCACTATGTACAATGTACATTGAAATGTATTAGAGCCTGATTAGTTATCAGCAGTACTAACTCTTCTCCTTATTTATACGTAAGTTGCATACCTTGGAGTTTTCATAGTTCATCGAAACACGCATCTTGCAACTCCACTGCGAGAACGGTCGTAATGGGCAACAAGTAGTCTCATAGGAAACAGGGAAATAAAACGAAAGATAACTGCTGAGGCAGTAACGAAGAAGCAGGAGGAGGTCGATCAGGTTCCATGTTTCCAAGAGAAGTTCCACCAATTCCCTCCGTCGCGTCGCACCAATTTCGTCGCGCTCACCCATTCCTTCCCTTCTACTCAGCGAATGCAATTCAGTATCATAGCGGAGTTACAACAACGAACTGGCATAGAGTGCTTCAACCACGACAAGAACTTCGGCAATGTCAGGCCTTTGGTGCACATTGTCCGCCCAACATCGTTGAATGAGTGCCCACTGAGACTCTGATACGAAAGCCTGAGCCGGTCGCCGAGGCTTCACACCCCTATGCAGCTCTATGACAACCTGTGCATCTGCTCGGATATAATGATAAGGTATCCGGCCCGACAAAACCTGTGGATGAAGGATTGGAATGAACGATCAGAACTTGGATGTAGAGTTTGGCTTGCCTCGAGCATCACACTACCGAAAGAGTACACATCGCTTTCCATGTCGCCGGTGACGGGGCCTTGGCCATTCTCGGTATCGAGACGGTACAGACGGGCGTCCGCCCAGCGGACGGCACCACCAAGCGTAGTTGTGAGAAATGTTGGGTCCACGAACTCGGCAACTATCCTGGATAATCCAAAATCGCATAGACATGCCATGCCTTCGTCGTTTATGAGGATGTTCGACTGAACGTCAGGTCATTCAATCCGCCGATGCAGAATGTCAATGGAACAACATACGCCTGTTAAGTCACCATGCACGATGGAACGAGAATGTACTTGAATCATTCTTTAATAATAGCACATTACGAGGTGCAGAAGAGGGCAACGCTTACGATAGGATAAACCATCAGCCACTTCTCGAAGCTAGCACTAGTAAGTAAAGCTCGAATCAAATTGGGCCATTTCGTACCAATTTCAAGCGATCGCATGTAGATAAGATATCACTTCCCTTTTCAATATGCTTGCTAACGTTCCCATGGCCCATCCACGGACAAACCATTGAGATATAAGGGCCGAAATCGGAAGCCGTCCCACACAACCGAAGAACATTAGGGTGATCCAGATTCTTCCAGATGCTTAATTCCCTCCGGAGCCGCTAATAGGGATGGGTTGTCAAAGTGATTGGAGCGAATATGGGATAGCAAACTTCTTACATTGACCATTTTTTCTTCCGCTTCTGTGTCGTCAATGTTCGATCTGAGAACCTTGACCGCAACCTGCCGGATAGGTAGTAAATTACTATCAACCTGAGAGCGCACATCATGACGGCACCTTGCGTTGGCAGACTCCATCATTCCAGACGCCTTTCCACACATCAGAATATCCACCATGAGCAGACGGATACCTGTCTTCCCGCATGATCTTTCCCGTCAAATCAAGCAGAGCCGACGGGTCCGTGGACGGTCCTGAGCCTTCACACATCAGAAAAACTCGTTGCTTACACCAACATTCATCAAGAACTCACCAAAATCATCGTCCCTCGGAGGAGTCAGGGGCCTGTCTTGCGTCAAAACCGCATCCATCGCGCTCAACGGTGACGGGCTCCGCAGGACCTCACAAGTCCCAAGGCCGAAAAGCGCCGGAAGTACACCCGGGCTGACAGGGAACTCCGGTTCACCCAATAGCTCCAAGTGCACGAACGAGGAGGTTTCGGATCGGGGCGCTTTCCGGGCGATGACACTCCAAGATTTTGCATGCACCACTTTTCTGCCGTCGGCGTCTTCGTCCTCTGGGGCAACACTATAAGCAGGAGATTTGACGAACGACAAGTGCAAGGTATACCAGAAAGAAGTGCTTCATCTCCGTCGAGCGCGAGATGGGGAATGGAGGATGGCTGATGAATCGGTGGTACGAATGGCTGGAGCGCCGATATCCATTGAGCCCATTGAGGGTATGTCATGAAGTAGAACGTCAGACTGCGTATTTCACAATCTTTCCTCTCGTCCGCCCATGCAATTTCCAAAGTACCTACGTGAAACGAGTCAGCGAACGTAAACGGGCTTCGACTGATACGTACTTGTATCTGGGCTCGAAACGCTTTCAAGTTGCGAAGTCGGTATCACATGAGCAATATCCAATGGCGACCTTTTCCGCATAGCAGGCCCGATATCCCAAGGTTGTATGGGATAAGTTGCAGCCGGCCAGTTCTCCCCATACCGATCCCTTCCTTCCGTACAGCAAAGCAAACATGTCTCAAAAAGGAACACGGAATGCCCCGTCTTCTTCGTCGGATGAATCACAACGCAATCGTCCAGAAGAATCGTTCCCAAATCATCAGGGTCCGGAGCTGTCCATATGAATGCGCGACTTTTGAGAATCGACGCAGATCTCATAGTGCGTATCTCGGCGCCGACTTCATCCATAGTTTCGGAAATGTCACCCATCCGGAAGACGGCTTCACAGAGAGCATTGTAGCCCTGGTCTTCTGCCGGTAATGTACATTTTAAGAGATCCTGCCAGGTTCTTCAGCGATACCAACAAAAGGCGAAACAAAGAGATGGACCTGGAGGATATCTCTGTAGTCAGAAATCCTAGTTATTAGACTGGAGAGGTTTTCTTGCACGACCCGAGCATCGGAAACAAGATCGGGCTAAAAAAACAAGATTGAAAAACTGGGAATAGAAGGCGCCGAGATCGTACATGCAAACGGGAAGCTTCAAAGGTTTCCATGAGACCCAAGTAATTGATGCAAATGGACCTATATCCACCAGATACTCGGTTACGAACTGCATCGTCCTATCGAGCCCAAAGATTAGGTTTGCGCTTCGTCAAGAAGGATAACCATGAGGACGCACATCAAAACAGAACACGCGGTTCCAATTGACGGGGATATCAAGATTGCGTGAAGCGGCATCTTCGAGGAGATTCAAAAGGTTTTCATGGTACTGAATGAGGCGTGTGTGATGGATGATAAAACACTCCAGACGGAGTTGGCTATTTCCCAAAACCTTGGACAAGGCAACCGCGGCCGTCTGGATGTCATACAACTTGAACATTTTCACACTAGTGATAGTATCGCTGATATCACGCACCGAAACGGCTTTGAAGAGTGCCAAATGAGCTTTTTCTGTGTCGATCAACTCTTGAATCAACTCGCGTCGTTTCTCCTGATGATTTCTTGGAGCAAGGAATATCCCCGGATACGTTCCCTGTAACGCGAAAAGAATCCTGTAAACTGTTCTTAGAACCTATGACCACCTCGTTACCCTCTTCTCAGACCTTCGATGGAGACGAACATACCTTGGCGAACGCGGCACTCGAATCGCTCCAAAAATCTTCGCATCTCAGCACCTCTCCATACGGAAGCATCCCCTGCATTTCAAGCAGTTGCACACGCTGTATAAAAGCCCTAAAATAGGCCACCCGCGCTTCCACCCCTATCCCAAAGTCAAAATCCTCCACATGCTGCACCAGATCGCTGGGCGCGGGAGACCCAAGTAGGCTCAGCAGCGTTCCAAGTGGGGCACCAAAAGAGAAGCAGTCCCAAAGCAGCGCCGACGGAGCGCGGTGTCGTCGATAGACGTGATACCGTGTCAAGTCCAGCCATGGTCTGAATTGGCGGATAAGCTCGAGACGTGAGAGGATTTGAAAGCTTTGAAGGCGGAGGTGGTCGGGGAGCGCCCGAGGGGGTTGGGGTGGGATTCGTGTTTGCTTCATGAACCGGGCGATGCTGTGTTCAAGTCAACCATCGCGACGGCAAGCTAGGAACTGAATTGAGAAATGATGGCAGCCTTGACAGTCTGGAGCGGCGCCGGCTGACTTGAGGTTGATCAATGATCTATTATATGCGACCCTGTGACAATGTCACAACTCATTCATCGGCTGGGTCAACTGACTGACTGACACCGTACAGTAGTCTGTAGAACACAGAAGCTAGAAGCTAAAGGAGCGTATCTCGTTTAAATTTGTGATGAAGACTACTTACTCCACCTGTCACCTGTGTTTCACGTGTTAGCCTCACCTATCATGTGCCAATGAAGGAGCGGGATAGTTCTTAACTACCCCGGGGTTCGAACGAAGTCAGATGACCGGGACCCTGGATAGCATAGGATGACCCTCCGGTGTTTGCTGGGCGACACTTCCATCACATAAATAATTAGATGTAAGGACTTGAGATGAGGTTGACTTGTGTATACGTATCCCACATATTGTCTTTTCGCTTGAGCCATATGTTGAGTTAATCTGTCGTGTGCAGCACCGATTGAACGGTGAGATGCAAAATATCGGTGATTCCGATGGTCGTTGTCAAGTTGAAGATTGATGCACAGTCGCGATGAAGAGGAGATTGTTATTACGATCGCAGTTCGGTGCGAAATGACGGGGGTCAACGGACACGAAATATGGGTGACCGAAGCATGGAAGGGGAGAATTGCTGTACAGGTGGTGCAGAAAATGGAGGTAACTACACATTTCCTGCATGTATTGAATGCGGTTTGCCCCGTCGATGTAGTACGTGGTCTCATAGATTCGTGTTCAAGGAATGTGTATGCAAAGGCTAGTTACTCATCTTGCCGACAAATTTGGAATGGGGTGCAAAATGGCCTTCTCATGGGTATAGTCCTATCAACGACGCGAGTCAAATAGAAGGATGAGGCCGAATTGTCGTTCCACCGAACTCGGTCGCTTTGACGGGGGAATTAGAGCCAGTTCAGGGCGGGGACTCTTATCTGTGTTGGAAAGTGCATCGGGAGTTTTAAGGCACCAGAGTCTCGTCGATCCTCGCGAGAGGTGCACCTTGACGGTATAGATAAGAGCGATTGACGGGCAACAGCGATCGTGTGCGTGAAAGTTGAGATTTGTGTGAAATTCAAATGCTCAGCTCTGAAGCACGTTTGCAGCCATGTTAACCCAAGCTGTGGGGCTCCGGCCTCCGGGTCTTGAAATAAGTCTGCAACTTCCAGCCATTTACAAAATGATAAAACAATTGTTCCTACTGGTGTTTCTGTGGTATCGTCGCTGCGCCGCATAATACCGTTGCCGTTCCAGAATGCTCACTCCGGGTATGGAAGAGGGAATGATGTGAGCCTAACTGATCGGTACTGGTCCTTTTAAGTGTGTCGAAGTGAGATCGACGGTCGGCACTAGAAATGCACTGAAGCGGTATGCAGTGTCGCGAGGGTCGGGAGTTAGGGATGTGGTGCGGTGTGGGTTGATGGATAAGGGTGATTTGCATCGTCGAATGTGCGTTTCGTCGGTTATGGTGGTGGACGGTCCGCGATCCGGGGAGAGGAATGGTCAAAGATAATCAAAAGGGATCGAATTGGGAAATGCGGGGTAGTGGGATCACCCCGCGGCGGGTCGCGACGCGCTTGATGGGATAAAAATTTTATCTGTGCCGATGACAGGTGGCAGGGTCTTGCCTCACCAACCTCAAACTAGGGTTCTCTCTTCCCTCCCCGTTTATAACCCCTTCTTCCACGGTAACTACCCCACCTTGCCACCCCCATGAGGTTCATCCTTAACCCTCCGTTTTCAGCTGCCCACTCCCTCATCGACTTCATCATGTTCGGCGCCAACCCCAACGCCGCACCCACCAGCGACAAGGCCCTCTCCAGGCCCTACAAATGCCCCTACCCCGCCTGTGGCCGCGCTTTTAGTCGCCTCGAACATCAGGTAACCCCCCCCTCGTGCCCCCACGCTCTGCTTATCCAACCCTTACGGCAGACACGCCATATCCGCACACACACCGGCGAGAAACCCTTCGTCTGCACTTTCCCTGCATGCGAGAAACGCTTCTCTCGCTCGGACGAGCTGACGCGCCATTCGAGAATACATGGAACCAACCACACAACCACCTCAACTGATCACATCCCCTCGGATCCTCACGGTCCAATTAACAGCAAGACCGTTCCCCGAAGACAACTCAAGCTCAATCCCGCCGTCGACGAGGGAGATGTCAGCTCAAGAGACGGAATGGAGGATTCATTCCCAACACAAGACAGAAGTTTACGCGTGAAAA
>Ga0307516_10002123_pt1 | contig 26865 bp, 16 predicted proteins | sample 19_EM_MG_FD_203310 | JGI IMG/M metagenome (GOLD analysis project Ga0307516, IMG submission 203310) | Populus trichocarpa ectomycorrhiza microbial communities from riparian zone in the Pacific Northwest, United States - 19_EM | ecosystem: Host-associated > Plants > Roots > Unclassified | place...
TTTCAGGGGGGAGGTTGTAGTTCAAATTGTCTTCGTAAGCCAGAGACATGGAGCCTGTTTTTTTGAGCTGGTGAAGGTTGGCAAATCAGAATAATAATAAAATATTAATTTAAAACTTAAAAAAAAAAATATGAAAAGAACAGCCTGAACAGGTGAATTGCAATGCCAAAAGATGTCGTAGAAAGGGATTGGAGAACATTTTATTATTATATTTTTAGGTTTTAAATCATAACAAGGAGCACTATTTTGGAAGTTCCTGCCATCCTGTCACAGTAGTTGTCGCATCAGCCACTCTTTTGCCATTTGTCCCGGAGAGTTTTGCCTCTCCCTAGGTGAAAAGAGAAAGCTTAAAAAAGAAGAGGAGGAGAAGACACACGTGGAGGATGCCCATTGCAGGAAGCAGACAGCATAAGGGACATAGGGCCCCACGCTTTCGAAGAGAAAAGGTGCCCACCCCAAGACCAGACCACGGGTGTTCCCTTCTTTCTTTGTCTCATCAATTGGTCCCGTCCAGTTAAGGAATTATTTGGTAAGGGCAATGATGTTGGGTGGTGTGTGGTTAAAGAACAAGCCTATCCCTGGGACCAAACCAAACAAGCCCTATCTCTTGCAACCTTTTTCTTTTAGAGAAAATGAAAAACACAACGGCAGAATACAAAATAACATTTACCGTTTGTTGGGAGTACTAGTACCGATCAATCCATCTAATGATAGTAAATTATAACAAGTCTCGTCTATGGATACAAAAGCTTGCTACCCTTCATCCTTCTTCTTTTTGTATGCTTCCTTCCTGCTCATCATACACAATCCATCCAGATAATCCGGGAGGGGGATGGGCCAATCCTCTTCTTCATGCTCGTGCAATAATGGCCATGAGATTTACAGGCCTGTTATCATTGGAAAAAACAGCGGTGATATTGATGGGGACGACGACTTGACCCTGAGTCTTCCTGACGAGTGCCTGGGCAGTGTGTTTGGGAAGCTGGGTTGCCTTGACAGGAACTCTTGCTCTCTGGTTTGCAAGAGATGGAAATGTGTGGATTCGAAGTCAAGAAACCGCCTTGTCTTGCTTGCTCGTTCCGAGTTGTCTCCATGCCTGCCTTCCTTGCTCTCTCGCTTCAACACCGTCTCCGTTCTGTCTCTCAAGTGCTCCCGCAAGCTCTTCAGCATAGACGATGCTGCCCTCTCTCGGATTCCCATCTTTCTCCCATTTCTCAAGAAGCTCAAACTCAAGGGCTGCATCCATATTTCTGACGATGGGCTGCATGCTTTCTCACTCCACCATCCCCCTCTCCTCACAAAACTGTCCTTTGCGTCCTGTGGTTTTGGTGCCAAAGGCCTCAACTCCCTTCTCTCTAATTGCCCTTCTCTCCAAGATCTCACCCTCAAGCGTCTAAGAAAGCTGGATGCCACTAGCAGTACCCCTGCATCGTCATTGTGGCCTGGAGCTTTGAATGTCGATGGTGGTGATGTTAGTAATGATCATCATAATAATATTAATGCTGTTGTTGCTGGAGATGCCAACAAGAAGGAGAAGGATGTTCACAATTACTACTACAAGAGGAGCCTGAGGCTAGAGCGGCTGTGCCTCAAAGATCTTCACAATGCTCGCCTTTTCATCCCTCTAATTCTCTCAGCTTCTGCTTCCATCAAAACCCTCATTGTTTGCAGGAGCTCCGGTAACTGGGACAGAGTCCTCGAGACTAGTCTCCATGGAAAAACCACTTCCATTTCTGAGATCCAGATGGAAAACGTCCAGATGGGCGATGCAGGCCTCTTGGCCATATCCTCTTCTTGCCCTGACCTCCAGCTTCTATACCTCAGCCGCACCACTGATTGTACTGACGATGGGTTATCCGCAATTGCAAATTCTTGCAGGAAGCTTAGGAAGCTACATATCGATGCATGGAGCAGGTTCGGAAGCAGGACTATTGGTGATGACGGGGTGTTTTCCATAGCCAACAAATGTTCCCAACTGCAGGAGGTGGTGCTTATGGGCATTCCAATAGCTATCCCATCTCTGAATGCCCTGGCTTCCAACTGCCCCGGACTTGAGCGGATGGCCCTCTGTAACACCGATTCTGTTCAGGATTCGGAAATGGCATTTATTGCTGCCAAGTTCCTGGCCTTGAAGAAGCTATGCATCAAGAACTGCCCCAATGTCTCAAAGTCAGGGATCGAAGCTGTTGGGCGCGGTTGCCCCAATTTGGTGAAGTTGAAGGTGAAGAGGTGCAAAGGGGTCACTCAGGCAATGGTGTCCAGATTGAGGTTCCAGAGGAGTTCGTTGGTGGTATCATTGGATGCAGGGTCAATGCTGTTTGAAAGTGGAGGAATTTCATTACTAGCATCAGCAGTAAATGAAGAAGAGCAAGGAACCGCGACTGCAATGACAAACACTAATAGTACCAGGAGCGCAGCAGCAGCAGCAACAACAGTAGCAGCAACTCATGTTATCTGCAGCAGCAGGGGTGCTCTCTTGCTCAGGTCTAAATTCGAAAGCGCTCTTCAACTTGGTAGGAGGAGGAGGCCAACTGAAGATAATGCTAGTTGATATTCGCCATCATCATCGATCCCAAGCTGCACCGCCACCATCACCTACTAATACTTGTTAGCTAGGTTTCCAATATAAAATATTGCTAGCTAATGGCACATCATCAATATTGCTTCCTTGTTCTTGGTGTATTTTCGCTTCCCTTTCCTTTCCCTTTTCCGAGGAGTGACTACCTCGGATTGCATCTTTCAGGTTTGCTTGTGTTGTTTTATTTTTCCCCTTCTGATTCTTTTATTCGAGAGTTTGCTGATATATTCATGTAATTTTCTGTTTTGTGGTGTTACATGAATCTTCCAAAAGGAGAGGATTTTCTTTGAAGATAGAGTTTCCATGGAGGGAAACGTGAAACAATCATCAGTCTGACCATACTAGTTGCTACGGTAATTAATTTGAAAAGGCAAGGAAGGTGGCAGCAAAGACACAATGATTGCAAATAATCCTTAATTAGGAATAATCAAAATAGGAGTGTGATTTCTTCATTTACAAGAGATTTATCTTTCAGAAGTTGATGCCGCGCGTGCTCCTCTTCAACAAACACATTCTTGGTAGCATCTAAACAAATTATCCTTTTTTAGGCAACATATCGGATAAAAAATTTATTTCAAGTTAATTTTGCACGCAAGGGAAGAAGGCGCTGACACGAAATTTGTTAGTTGTGAAATGGAAAAATGATGTATATGTTTCATAGAATGAATTGAACAAAAAAAAAATTAACTGATAAATTATATAAAAAAATTATGAATGCTAATTAAATATTAAGATAAAAAAATAATTTTAATAGTAAAAAATAAAAAAAAATAGATATAAATATTTTACCTCGCTTTTTTTTTATTTTATATATATTTTATTTCATTTATTTTGAAGATTTACTATGGCGGTTAAGCATATATGATTTTCTATGAATAATATAAAAAGAATAAAGATAAATTACAATAATCTCTTATGATGAGATTATAAGAATTATTATGAAATTATAAAAATCATCAAAAATATTTATTACTATAAAGAAATAGTTAAAACTAAAAACTTTAAAAACAGGAGAGATAATATTTTCAAGGGGTGGTATGAAAAAAATAAAAGAATAATTAATTCATGAAAACCATATAAAAAAATAAAAAATATATATTTTTATTGAATTCATGTGCTTTATTAGACTTATATGTAATTATTAAAGAAGTCATTGAAAATATTACCATAAAAAACATGGGATCTATTTTATAAAAAAAACAAAAAAAGCTTTTGTGGGCCAAAGAGACAAGGCATATTGCGGGTGGTCTCTAAAGATGAAAGTTTAGGCACGCTTAGAGATCTCTAATGAGAAATACTATTTTAAAGAGTTAAATTGATAAAATAGCATTTTGAATAGTACAAATATAGCTTCTTTTATCATATATACTCAAATGGAAAAAAGCTATTTGAAAAGCCAAATTATATTGGAGTGGAATAAATAAATGTTTTATTTTTTTTAATGATTTTGATGTTATTTTTTTCCACATGGCTACATTTAATTGGTTTATTTTTTTGTTGGCCTCACTTTGTTGGTTTTGACTTTTTAAAGAGATATGTAGGAATAACATTTGTGAGAAAGAAAAGTCATTTTAACATTTTGTTTAGCTATTCCCTTTGAGCATTAAAAACAAGTAAAGAAAAGTCAAAATATTACTTTTTTATTTTTTACTCTCCATTTAGCTCTTGCGTTGGAGTTGCTCTTAGGCCTGAACTACGCTCGTATACTTAAGACGATCAGTCAAGTGAGTGGATAATGTGTCCTTAGCTCACCTAAGTTAAGAAAATAAAAACAATTATAGTAGACAATGCATCCTCTGGTATTATAATAATAATAATAATAATAATAATTCCAGCAATCCCAAGTAGTTGAAAAATCAAGGCTAACTTTAGTACCTTCAAACTTTATTTTTTAACTTGTTTTTCACATGAAAATACCGTTTAAAACATCTTAGAAATCTTAATAAGTCCGATCTCAATTCAAACACTCCCTCTAATCACTCTAAAAGTAAAAAATCAAATTGAATAAAAAAAAACCACATTATAGGCCTTGATCTGCATTTTTTTTGGAATGTTTGAAGGGTAATATTATATCCATTAAACTACCATCTATAAAACGAACCTATTAACACCAAAATTTATCCTTTTATGGTCAGAATGTAGCTATCTCTTTTATTTTTTGGCGACTTTCTCTCTCTTCCTCAATATTTAGGGATTGGAATGTAAAAAAAATTTAAGTTTAGAGTCAATATATAATAACCTAAAACAACAAGGACCACGTCTAGTTTAGCAAAAACTTCAAGGATTAAAATGAAATTTTCCATACCCTTTGAATAGTAAAAACAAAAAGGGATCTTTTTTTCTTATGCTTGTTTTTGTCCATATTGTTTGATTTTTTAAACTATAATATAAAATTCTATTTGGTAAAATCGATCTATAATTTAATGTTAGAATATTTTATGACACCTCGGATGTAAAAGAGTATGCAAATCAAAACAATTCCTAAAATGTAAAATTATGCCAACATAACATGGAGGGGTGAAATTGAAAATAAATAAAGTTTGATTACTTTAATTCAAAGGATGCAAAAAAGTGGACCAATATGGATTGTATAGTGCAATCCATAGTGAAACCATAAGAGACTGCACATTGATCTTTATAGGTAACCCTAACCTCTTTTAATTATAGAACTAATCTTATGATCACGTTACGTTACGTAACATATAAGATTTCAAGTTAATTTTTAATATAAAAAAAGCAAGTGTTATCTTACAAATATATTTTTGAGTGTCATGATTTTTTTAATTAAGAAATAGAAAAATATTGCTTACACTTAATAGAATAAATTGAGAAAGTGTAGGTGTAATAAATGTGTTTTCGAGTATCATGATTTTTTTAATTGAAAAATAGAAAGATGATGTTTACACTTAATAAAATAAATAAAATATACATGAACTAATAAATCAAAAAAAGTTGTTATTGTAAATATCAAAGCGAAAAACTGATTTTCCTAGTAAAAATAAAAGATAGATATATGTAACTTGGTTGTTAAGAATAAATGATTTTCATTTTCATAAAGGAATCATATAAATATAATCTATGTATATAAAGTATATAAAAAAAGTTTAAAGGAAAATTACAATAATCCCTTTGAAAAACTTTAAAAAGTAATCAAAAAATTAATTATTATTTTAAAAAGGTGAACTAAGAAATTTAAAAAATAAAAGAGATGATATTAGTTAAAAATAAACTAAAAAGAAAAGAGAGCCAATATTAATTAAAATTTAAATAAGAAATAATAATAAAAGTAAGAAAAATTGCCAAGCCTACGTATATGGCAAGGCATGAGAAAGACCAAGTGCGCCTGCTAATTAGTTTTTTTTGAAGCGTCATCCCCTCACCATATAGAAAAACAAATGGCAACCTTAAAGGGTGTACCTTAACTGAACAGGTCCTGAGTTTGCTCTCTAGAGGTCACTGGTTCGAGTCCCACAAACCTTAGAGTCTCTGGAGGTTTACATGGTCGTTAACTCCAGGGCTCGTGGGATTAGTCGAGGTGCGCGCAAGCTGGCCCGGACATTCACATCAAACAAAAAAAAAAGAAGCAAATGGCGCGTTTGTTTGCTCATCTATTGTGGAAGATGATATTTGTTTTGTTCTGGCAGATGACTGATCATGTACTGGACAAAATTTCGATCATCTTTAGTTAACAAAAAATCAACTTCATGTTTTTTATCCTCAAAAATCAAAATTTCAACTTATTTTCACATGAAAACACCATAAAAATCTCAATAAACTCATTTTCAATCTAAAACACCCTCTAATAACTATAAAATGGAAAATTAAGTGAATTAAAAAATGCTTACAAATTGGATATGTTTTTTCAGCATGGTTGGAGGGCAACACCATCTCCATTAAACTCCTATAAAAAATATAAAACTATTGACACGAAAAGTGGTATTTTCAAGGTCGAAAAGTGGCTATCCAAACATTTTCTCTTTCATCTTTCAACATTTAAGGACTATAACGTAAAATAAATAAAGTTTATGATTGAATTGTAAAATAACAAAGATCAAACAATATATAAACTGAAACTTCAAGAAGGAAAACGAACTTCTCCGCACCAAAATCTAAATGATGCCCCCCCACCCCACCCAAAGGTGGTAATTATCATAATGTTTCTTGATAAATCATATATGTAAGAGCTTGCAAATTGAAATAAATCTAAATCCATAAAAACATGCAAATATAACTTAAAAAAAAAACCAATAATCAGAATAAAAAAAAAGACTTAGATGCAAAAATAAAAAAAACACAATGTTCAAATGATTAGTGTAGTCCCTAGTAAAACCATCCAAATTGTTTTATTTTATTGCATAACTAGCTATTTGACCTACGCACTACCACGAGTCATATTTTTTTAAAAAAAACCCCTCGGTATGCAAGCTATTTTCTAAAAAAAATCCAAAGTATAAATGAAAAAGATCATGCAAAAAAAAAAATCATGTAAATATCTAATCAAATAAACCGATAATCATATATGTAAATAAAAAAAATCATTAACGATAACCAAAAGAGAAACCGGAGAAATGGAAAAATTGGATCATTTATTCAGTTGTGTTTAATGAATCTATTTATGAAGATCAATCTATAACAAAAATTGACATACACTTAAAATTTACTGAATAAAATAAAAGGAAAAAATTTCATTCAAGGCTACACATTAAAAATATTGTAAAAAAATAAATGTTTTTATTTTTAAAAATAAGTTTAATCTATGTATACATAAAAATTATAGATGAATCACACCAACCTCGTAAAAGAAATACTAAACACACTTAATATAATTAAAAATATTGTTATTTCAAAACGCTAAATAAACCAAGAAAATCATAGAGAATGAGTATTAATCAAAACATAAATGCAAAAAATATTTTTTAAAAACATATAAAAAGCAATATTTTTTTTTAAAGTAAAGAGCGAGGTCAGCAGTTGTGGGTAAGCGAGGCCTAGCACCTGGTCCACAAAGAAAAGGCCTGCACGTGGGCTTTAATTGTTTTTATAAAGATAATGGGGCGGGCGACACATTGTGCGCCCTATTCTTTGCCAAAAAATAAACGGTGCGTCATCTATTATTGCCAAGAATACAGCCACTATGGTAGCTAGAAAAACATGGATCTTGTATTTTCAATTCAAAAACTATTTTTGAATCTATTTTTGACCTACACATAAGGAACAACCTTGTAACCTTATTTAATCAATCTATGGTCTCCAAAAGCTAAAAAAAAAACCACTATGAAACCCAAAATCTTCCAAAACTCGAAAAGCCAGAATCCAACTACCCCCCATCTCTCCTCTACTAGCAGTTGTCTTGCGAGTTGCGATGCCACCCAAGACTTGACATGATGAAATGAAGTTAGGGGTAAAATTTATAAATTCCATTAATTACAAGTAGAACTAAGGGATTTTATAAATTTTTTAAAAAAATTTAGGGTGAAAACAATATTTATATAAACAGTCAACCACATAAAAAAATTTATTCTCAAGTCCTCTAGCTTTCTATTTAACAATCATAGTTCAATTTTGTAAAAGTAATGCTTGGTAAATGATAAAATAATATTTGGAATTATAAACATGCGAGACAATATGAGATGAAAAAAAAAACTTCTAAAAAATTAGGGTGAAAACAATATTTATATAAACAATCAACCATATAAAAAAAAATTATTCTCTAAGTCCTTTAGCTTTCTACTACAATCGTAGTTCAGTTTTATTTGTAAAATTAATGCTTGGTAAACAATGAAATAATATTTGAAATTATAAACATGCGAGACAATATGAGATAAAAAAATATTAAAAAAAAAATGAAAACAAAACATAGGATAAAGACACAGTTCATTGGAGGTTGCAATATTTACCTACAATGTCTTCTTTTTTCTTTCTTTAATTTTTTGTCACTTGGTTTTTTTATTTTCAATTTAATTATTTTATATTAAACTCGATTGGTTTTATGTTTAATGTTTTATTGCGGTTGATTTTATATGAGGCTCTTATGATATTAAGAATAAGTTTCGACATTGAGTTAATGTTTAATTTAACAAAATAAAATTTAATTTTATTGATTCAAATCAATTAAAAATTGAAGTATTTAATTTCAAATTGAAATAAATATTCACCCCCCTCCCCCAATAAGAAATAGCTTCTTTATCTTAATTTTTTGACTTAATTTTTAATTAAAATCAATATATTTATTATCATTTATTAATACATATAATTTTAATTTATTTTATTGAGTACATGCATAAAATTTTCCGTTTGCAGTCAAATTTTTTTATGATAAAAAAAGGTTAACAACGTTAGCCTTTTTTTTTTTTTTACGATGAGAAGAAAAAAGCTCCATCGAGAAACTTAAGTTATGGATAAATCTTTTTTTTTTTCCTCCTCTACGCGAGTTCTTGATTTCCAAAATTGTGTTCTTTGTCAGTAACTTGTTCGATGCTCCACTCGTTTATCAATAAATTCCTTATGTCAGCTTTCACAAGCAAAACTATATATTAATTCTATTTGATTTTGTTGCATCAAGTCTTTTTCTATATTGTGAAGATTGCTTTCGATCGACAACACCATGGTGTTTAGAAATCCGATAAAAATTATTTTTTAAAGTGTTTTAGTTTAAAAATATATTAAAATAAAATTTTTAAAAAATTATTTTTAATATCAACACATCTAAATGATCTGAAAATAAAAAAAAATTTAATTTTAAACGATTAATTTTTTTAAAATTATGAAACATGAACTGTACCGCAACCTCAAACAGTCCATAACCACGCTAACTCTTATGTGGTGATGTAATTTAAAAAATTAAATACAAACAAAAATACTAAAATATAAAAATTAAATACATATACAATAATTAAAAATACAACTGCTGTTTAAACAATACTAAATACAAAAATAAAAAAACCAGAGAGGAAATATATTAATTTAAATAAAAATTAAAAAAATTATTTTAAAAAACCACATAAAAAAACATGATTTTTTTTTAAAAAACCGAAATTAGAAAAAAAAAAAAAAGGAAAGAAGAAAGACAACTGAAAAACAAAACAAAAATCAAAATGAAAAGTTAATATCGGTCATCGTGATGGGAAGGTTCCAGGAAGACGACAAGAACGATTTTTTTTTCTTAGAATCAAGGACGGTGGAGTCCACCCGCTCAAATTGTCAAACCTCTTTGTATCATAAAAAAAAAAAAAATCAGAATATTCTACTCTTGATTTCTTTTTCTTTTTTTTAATAATAGACCTTATCCTAATTTTAAAATTCAATCAGGAGTTATTCTTGAACACAAGTTAGGTTACAAGTGGAGCTAACACGTCAAGTGGAGTTGAATATTCTGACTTTAAAATTATTATTATAATTTTGAAATTTAATTTAAATATTTATCCTAAACAAAACCCAAGTTATAAGTTATAAGTGGAGCTAACAGTAAATTTGAATTGAAAGTTATCCAAAACAAAATTCAAATTATAGGTCATCCGTCAAGTTAATCTTAGTTTTTTTAATATATTTATTATAATATTATTAATTTTAATATTTAATATAAAATATAGTGAAAAATAAATATGACAATAATATATATTAAGAGTAAAATAAATTTAAAATATATAATTTTTTTTTTCAATATCATTATCAAATATAATTTTATTTTTTTTTAATTTTTTTTATCGTGTCTATCTCTTTTGTACAGTAACAATATCTAAAACATAAAAATATATGTTTTTTGTTTTGTTTTTAACCATACCTCAAAGGACACCCGTAGACGAGAACTGTTTTGTCGTCGCTGTGGCTAGATCAAGATGAATAGAAATTGAGAAAATTCCACGTCCGAAACCGCGTGCGCCACGCCGTCCCTCGAGGCTCGCATCAATTTATTTACCAAGGGTGGTTGGAGCTCGGGGGTACCAATTCAGATACAACTTAATTTGAGGATTAAGATGTAAACAGGCATAGAAATTAGAAGGTGTGAATGAAAGGAAAAGTGTGTGGAGATGATTCATTAGCTGTCTTTCTTTGACTGACTGATGATGGTGTGACATGTGTATGCTCTGTGACGAGGAGTCTTGCCCCTCTCTCTCTCTCTCTAATTTGTAAATTATTAATAATAATATTATTGATGAGAGAGGAGAAAATGTTAAAAGAGTTGAGTTTGAGCTTGTTTGACGGCCGCGTCATTGAAGAAAGAAACAGAGGTTTTTTCATTTGGTAAACGCAACGCAAGCTCCTCCCTTTCCTGCCTCGCAGAAGACTCAGAACAAGAACACGAGGAGATAATCATTCCTGTCTTTTCTTCCTTCTTATCTCTCAGAGCTGACCCGGGGATTGGCAAACAGTCGCTGCGTCCAAGTCATCATCACAATTTCATGTATCCAGACAACAACCCCAGCACCAGAACCAGCCTTGTATTTGATTAGATTTGGTTGGTTGGACAAGAATTTCAGCCCCAATCACTCCCTTTTCTTTGATTTGATTTGATTTTACTACATATACATATATGCGCGCGGTATCTGTATCTATCAAGAAACGCTAATATTAGGAAGAGGAGGGGGAGGAGGGGGAGGAGGACCATATCATATCATCTGTTTTGAGATTGATAGATTGAAAGGCAGAGGCACAGACAAGTATAAGTACGATGAGTAGAGAATCAGTTGCCGCAGCAGGTGCTTCTCAGTCTCACACCTCCACCTCCGTCTTTAACAAGTTAAAGGTATCATCTAGCTTTAAACTCTCTCTCGCATGTATTGTTTTTTAATCCCAGATGCTGCACCTTCTTCTTTTATCACTCTTGTCTTTCTTGTAACCATCTTGGATTTGATTTATTTTTTATTAATTCAACGAACCCAACTATTTATGATGGGTGATATGGATCGAGTTCCTTCCAAAAAGCTTCTTTCTTTTCTTTCCTTTTTCTTAAAAGAATATCTCTTATCAGCTGTTTACATATGATCACAATTCCACAATGAATATTATTTGGCTTCTGTGGGATGGGATCGGATGGAATGGGGAAAAAGAAACATTTTGACCCGTCAATTGATTAATTGATTGATTGCAGTGTGGTGCCTGTCTCAGTTCTTCATCTTCTTCAGACTCTTCTGGTAAAGGCAAAAGTAAATCTTCCACTAAGAAATTGTCCCATGGCTTCCACTTGGTCGAGGGCAAGTCTGGTCATGACATGGAGGACTACCACGTCGCTGAATACAGGAAAAAGAAGAATCACGAGCTTGGTTTATTTGCCATCTTCGATGGTCATCTTGGCGATCGTGTCCCTAGTTATTTGAAAGATAACCTTTTCAACAACATACTTGACGAGGTCCTTCCATCCATCCTATCTCTGTTGTTGTTGTTATTGTTTTTGTTGTTATGATTCCTTTCACTCTCTTATTTGCCTGTGAATTGCGATGATGCTTGCAGCCCAATTTCTGGAAAGATCCCACCACTGCCATTAAGAATGCTTATCGCTCCACTGATAATTTTATTTTGGAGAACGCAATGGAATTAGGACCTGGTGGCTCCACCGCTGTCACTGCAATTTTAATCGACGGCAAAGACCTATGGATTGCAAATGTTGGTGACTCTAGAGCTGTTGTTTGTGAAGGAGGCTGTGCTAATCAACTTACAGTGGACCATGAACCACACACTGAAAGAAAAAAGATTGAGAAAAAGGGTGGCTTTGTCACAGCCCTTCCTGGTAACATATCACCGTTTTTTATCACTTTCAAGACTCTTTTTTTCTTTTGGTGGGAACATTTTGCCGACTGTGTTTGCTACTATAATGCGCACATAATTAATTGGGCTGTCATTTCCGTTGTATAAACTTATTGCACCACTCTAATCTCATTACAAGATGGCTTGGTTGCAGTTATTCTTCTTACTGAATAAACTAATAATTTCTCCAGGTGATGTACCTAGAGTCAATGGCCAACTTGCAGTTGCACGAGCTTTTGGGGATCATAGCCTTAAAGCGCATTTAAGTTCAGAGCCTGATGTAAGACATGTACCTATAGAATCAAATATGGAGTTTTTTATCTTAGCAAGCGACGGATTGTGGAAGGTCAGTCATTATACTATATCTATAACTTCTAGTTTTTGAATTTGTGCATCATCATGCAATCTATTCCATGGTGTTTGTTTTTTTGTTATTTGTTTTCCAACCATGTATGAAATGATCCTACTTATCGTGACACTTGTTGTCATGTTGACACCAGACTACATTTAGTTGGTGGCGGACCTAGGAACTTAAGACTGTCGGTGTGTTAACCCAAAATATTATCTTCTATCAGCAGATGAATTAAATTTATGTGATTGACATGGAAATTAATTGATTTATAGGAAGGATTAGCTGACAAAAGGATGGGTTGAATAAGTAAACAGAAAACAATGATGAGGTACATAGTGGAATTATGGAATCAGGGATCTTAGATGATATTCAATTTAGTAAATCCATTTTCAGAGTATGCATCCTTGTGATATCACCTGGATATACTTATTTAAGAACAGTTGACAATTTTAAGAAACTTATCATGAAGTTTTTACCATGTCTCCTGGCCATTTCAGCATGTTTTTGGAATTTCTTCGAACATGTTAAGGGGTGGGATTGATTTTAATTTGTAGTTAGGTTGCTTTGATTATAGTATGTCAAATTTCCAAGGAGGATTTGATTATCTTTATCGATGTTGATTTATAGATTGAGGTTTAAAAATTTAGATTACAGAAGAAACTAGTTGGTAAAAAAGAAAAAAAAACAAGAGATGTAATAGCTTAGAGAAGGGGGCAGTTAAAACTACTCGGGCAATTTACATTTTGGAGGCGATGTTTGATGGATTTTAGTTTACTCTGCAGTGGAAATGACATAATTTTCCAGAAAATTTGAATAAAGAGAACTTGTTTTGGGCCCAGGATGGATCAGATGCTTGTCCCACCCTTAACTGTTTCCTAATTAATTCTTACTTCTTAAATAATCAGATCATGCATATTACTTAGGAGTTTGTGATGGTTGAGTTTCCAATTATTTTTTGATAAGTAGCTCTCCTAGCCCAGCATGAATGTAACTGACATGGTAGTGATAACAGGAACACTGTTTAGCAGATAGGAAGCCTTGAGCTAGGTAAAGTTATTTGGGGAATTTAACCAAGAACTATACTTTGCCAATATGGGAGCGATTCTTGGTGAGCATTGTTAAAACTGTCCATGTAACGGTGTTGGTGTTTTAGCTTGGTAACTTAACAAAAGAACTCTCAAAGTTCTTGCTTTCCTTTCTTTTCCCACATTCCTTTCTCGTCCTTTAAGCTCGAATTACTCTCCCTGGTCAAATAATTGACGTTTCAAACCTTAATTTGGTTTTAAGACATTTGTTACAAGAAACAAATAAAAAGATTTGAGGTTTGAGTGATGTAGGATTAAACAAATAATCTGCTGCTAGAAACAAAGAAAAAATGGGACTTCAGTTGGGTCACACCTAGAACCCTTTCAAATGACATGGCTCACCATTAGAATTTGAATATCGAAAACTGATAACTGCTGCATCACACGTTAGAAAATATTGGTGTATTCACCAGTAATTGTCAACTTCTATTTTTTCATTCACCTGCAGAAAATAATATGTGCAACAATGTTCAATAGGCTTTCATCTTTGTTGAGTATTTGAAGTCATTCCTTAATTCATATTTGCTGTCTACAGTTGTATGTATATGTGACATGTGTTGGTTATTAAGTTTATGCATTAAGCACGAACTAGAGTCCTCGAAAACAAATGTACCCTTCTGCTGAAATTCTTCAGTCCCTGATCTCCCAGTTCTTAACTGACACAAGAGCTTAACATGTATTACAAGAAACAAATGGAAATTCACATATGGTACTCAAAGTTGCAGAAAATGGCCTTTCCATATTTTCAACAAGCTAGTACTAGGATCTTGAAGATTTAAGCCTAAAGATTACATGCTGGTGAGGAGGTAGGCTTAGGTAAAAAAATGGCCATGTCAATAAAATCAACATTTTGGGCTAGAATGGACTTGAATCCACATGTTGGTAGCTTTGTAAAAAAATCTGTCTCCTTGGATATTAAGTTGTAGCTAGCAAGTATAAAAATTTGTTCCGAGGTGTAGAGTTTCATGTTTTGTCATTTTACTTGTTGGTTTTGTACTCGAGGTGCTTAATTTTCTATTGCAGGCTTTTAATATTTGAAAAGTACTTCTTCACTTGTCAATGTTTTCTTGTCTTTTACTTGTTAGTTTCATCTATATATACATGTCACAACCCGAGAATGGCATAGAGAATTGTTGAGTTAATGAAAATCAAGTTAAGCTTGACACCTTATTTTTAGTGCTGTATCTCTTTGGTGGATTCCATTGAGACATGAGCTATCTTAAACTCTAATCTCTAAGGTGGTGATTTTTCTGTATCTTTTAAATTTTGGGAGTTCAAGTCCTTGTTCATTCCCGTTAAGAGTGGTGATTTTATATAGAGTTGTGATTTTTGTATCCCTAAAGGGTTGAACATACAAATATCCAGAATTCCCATTGAAATTCCATCCCCCCTTTCTGGTATCATTAACTATGATCAAGTAGGACATGATCATAGTAATTGGTGTGCTCACAACTTCCTTAACAGTTACACAGCAGCAGGACCCAGGTTAAACTCCACAACTGAATGTAAAAAGGCCAAGTTGTCTACATGCCAAGCTCAACCTCTACATCCTTGGCTTGTCATGAATATGAGTTGAGCATGAGCTTTGCTAAAATTAGATGAGTCAAGCTGGATCACATCAAAGCCCTATTCATTTCCAAACCCGCACAAAATTGAGACACTGACAGTCAAGGAGCACAATGCATCAATTTGTCCTAAGATAATATTCAATATTTATAGAATTGCTAGGCTGAAACTTCTGAACTAAGTTTGCTGTCGGTGCACTAGCATATGAAAGTTACAATTCTTTCTGTTATTGGAGTTTGGAAGCATGTGCTGAACCATTGAATCACATATGTTTACTTCGTTGATTTTTGCTAGAGGCCTGAATTGCAATGAAACTGTGCATGATTACCGAATTCCCTCCATTGAGCGTACATGATACTGAATCACTTGTGCAGGTCATGAAGAATCAGGAGGCAGTCGATTTAGTGAAACCAATTAAAGATCCAAAAGCAGCAGCTAAGCGCTTGACATCTGAGGCACTGGCCAGAAAGAGTAAAGATGATATATCATGTATTGTGATCCGCTTTGGATGATGCCAGTGAGAATGCACATCGGCAGCACCAAGCCCCGCTTGCTTTGTTCACGTTATCCCTTTAAAATGGTCAGCTGATGGGGTCTGTCCGTTTGAAGCCTATGTGTTGTAGTTGTTTTGCTTTCAAAGATAATCATGTTAACGAATGGAAGTTGAGGTGGAAGTGTGATGCATTTTTTGTTTGAACCATGAAAGAGATTTACCTCGTTAATCCATGAACCACCTCCCTATACAGGGGCTGGGAGTAGTCTGTAGAGATTATTGAGCCATTAATGGGGTTAGTTATTTCGCTGGACAGACGATAGATAGAAAACAAAAGTTTAATTCTGTGTATAGAGGTTGTGGACATAAATAAATAGAGATGGACTCGATTTTCATGTAATGTATGTGTTATACTGGTTGTGGTTGCCAAGGTGCGCAAATGAAAGTGTAGGTTTTTCGTTGCAGCTCCAGTTTATTTTGGATTTGCTATAGTGAAATTATATTTTTGCTCGAGTTGGTTGTGGGGTGATTTGGTCTTTCTTAGAGGTCCACTAATTATTAAAAGATTGTTCAGGCATGTTAGTTATTTTCAAAAATTTTACAGTAAAATAACAAATTTACCTCCAAGATAAATAAATTTTAGAATTGTTGATAAGAGGATTTTTGATCTTTCAAAACTTTAAAATAGTAAATATAATATTTATTTGCCTCTTAAGGTAAAAAAAAATTTGAGTTGTCGACCAATGATTTTTTAGGTTTTTCATATCTTATAATAAAATAAAAATAGTTTTTACCCTTAAAAAAAACAAAGTATGTGTCTAGGAGTATTTGTGTTCTTTTACATTGTGTTTTTTTTTTTTAATTCTCATGTTTATGGAGGGTATTCTAGTATTTTTAACTTGGAAGAATATTTTTTATTAAAAAAAATGTTGGCATGTGTTCATTATGCTTCAACTCGTAGGTAACATTACCTACGACGCCTTTCAATGGCCAAACTCGTTTTTTTCGCTTTATCTTTAGAAGCGTCACCATGCTTTTTTTTTTTTTATGATGTTGCACATGGTGACAGATGATGAATGGTTTATTGTCGGTGATCATTTTTTTTTCTCTTTTCTATAGAAAGTATACCTTTATCATTTTTTATTTAAAATTTTCAATTTTAGTCCTTATATTTTTTTTATTGGTTATTTTCAACCTTGACCCTTTTATAAAATTTTTTTGTGTTTTCAATTTTGTCCTTAAATTATAATTTTTTATATATTATTTTTTCAATTTGGTCCTTATTCTTTTGATTTTTGATTTTTTTAGCTCTTTTATTAAAGTTTTATTAATTTTCAATTTCATCATTCAATCAAATTTTATTTTTTATTTTTTTCAATTTAGCCCTCATTCTTTTGATTTCGTTTTTCTTTTGTTAATTCTTTTCTTTTCAATTTAACCTTTCAATTTAAATTTTTATAATGACCTATAATTTATTTTTTATTTTGATTTTTGCTCTCATTCTTTTAATTATATTTTTTTTGCGTGATTGATTTTTTTCCAGTTTTATCCTTCAACGTTTGATTTGTTGGGGATTGGGCTTTGCGGTTTCTCCATTTGTGGTGCTTCCGATCTAATGACCGGTAAAGAGTTTGAGAAGTTAATGTGATTCGGTAGCCATTTTTCTTATTTTCTTTTACAATTTTATTACTCTATATTATTCTATATTTTTTTTAAAGATTGGTTTGTGGTCACCTTCAATTTCTTTTTTATTAGTTTATTTCGGTCTTATGACATAGGTCATGAGTTTTTCAAGCTTTTTTTTAATAGATTTTTTTTTTTGTGATTTTTTTTATATTTAATATTTGAAGAATTTTACACACATGAGCTTTAATTTATAAAAAATATTTGCAATATGTTTGACTTTGCATCATGATCTCCGAGCAACTTCAACATTGTCGCAAGAGTGAAAACCAATGAAAGCATTGTGCATGAACAGCCGAATTACACGCTCTTTTGGTACAAGAAAGAGAACAATCACTCCAAGTTCTAAAAGAACCAAGTGAAGATCACTGAGGTTAAAACATCTCTTCTTCTTCATAGCCGAAATCACAACACGAGAATCACCTAGTATTTCCCATCAGAAGAGAAATGTCATACAAGCCTGACAGGAGGAAAAGAAGGACTCGTTCCGGCATCTAACATTCCAGTCAATCAGTTCATGCACTCAGCGTAGAGTTCTAGGAAGAGGACGTGATGATATTGGCCTGAAAAGAGGTTTACAGAGTAAGTAAGGATCATCCATACAATCAACTAAACATCCAGTGGCAATATTGCACCATCTTAAACCTTCATTCAGAGCTTCTCTACCCATTAATACACTTCGCCATCCCAATGAAGGATCGGTTGCTGTGGTAGCTTTTAAGAAAAAAGCTGGAAGGAAAATATTTGCCTTTAAAGAACAGATAACTGTAACCTCCATCCTTGTTTTGCTAGCATTGCTAAGTTAAACGCCTCAAGATCTTTAAAACCCATACCAACCTGACCTTTGTGCTCGTATAACGAACGCCAGCTTAACCAGTGTGTTTTCCTTCCATCATCGCGCTGACCCCACCAAAATCTAGCTACCAGTCTGCTTACGTCTGGGCACAGAGAGGAGCGCAGTTTGAAGCAGGGCACTGTGTAGATTGGAATTGTCGTGGCCACAGGCTACTAATCTCAGAGCAATTTCTCAGGCCATGGCATGGAATGAGCCAGAGTTTAGCGTTTTGACTTTTGAATGGTAGATGGAAGCCCTAGAGAACGGTCTTGAGCACCAACATGCAAGGAACTTGCCAATCTATTCCGGGGCCTTTGAAAAAGAGTTTTGACTCCAATAAATTAACAGTCTGGGTAGCAGTGCACTCAACATCATCAGCACCACAAAAGAGATGTGAATAAGCTGCAAAGAGGATGTGACACTGAGAGACAGTGTCTAGATACTCATCTTGGCGCAACAAGCATGTCAGACCTTCAGCCCACAAGAGAAACAAAAATGGCGATAATGGGTCTTCCTGTCTAATTCCTCTACATGATAAGTAACAGTGGTTATTCATTGCATGATCCAGTTTACCCAGATGCCATGAAAACTCAACTTGAGTATAAGCAGCTCTGAAAAAAAGAGCATTCAACTCTATCAAGAACGCTTACTCATGTCAAGTTTTAAAGCCATTTCACAAGAACCATTGCGCTTATTTCTAAGAAGATGCATGCTCTCATGTGTGATTAAAATGTTATCGGAAAGCAACCTCTTTCGAATGAATGCTCTCTTGGTCTCACTAATAACTCTTGAAGGAAAGCAGCTTCGTGAATAATTGATTTATTAAAAAAATATACATTCAATTAAAACATTTCTACAATTAATGTTGATTTATTTTAATCTCATTAACTTAAAATCTTAAAATTAATTAAATATTGAATAGATTTTTTAAACTTATCGCCGGCAGTGAGCAGGTACCATACTAGTCTTTACTGAAACATAAATGCTCCATGGCCTCTTAAAAGTGTGGTTTAAAATTAATTTTTTTAGTATTTTTAAATTATTCTGACATATTAAAAATAAATAAATAATTAATTTAATATATTTTCAAACAAAAAATACAATCATTAATTAATTAATTGAGCAAGAAATTGCTGACAGCTCCAAAACTCTACAAACTCTACTGATATGCTACGGTGCACCTCTGCTTTTACTTTGAATTCTCAGATTTCCCAAAACAACCAAGGATAACGACCAGCAAAGAAGCTAGAAGCATAAGCACACAGAATTGAAAACTGAACATAGAATGCCAGGTAACACAGGTGGCCACGCACCGATAAACCTACAGGGACAACTTTAGCCACAGGTTCTCAACTCTCAAGCAAGCCCTTTTCTGGCAATGGATTTATACATGTATCATGGACTTGTCCAAATAAGCACGAAAAGTATACCCACTCTTCGGGACATTTCCAGACAAAATATGAACAGAAATTGTTCCTGATCATCCCTCGATGAGAGAAAAAACAGAAAGAAAAGGAAGCCATCTAAGCTGCAGGATGCACATGCTGCAGTTGCATTGCTGACCAAGACAGTTGGCAACAGAAAAACAATTTTTTTTATGATTGAAGCAAGAAAGCAAACACAGGTCTTCATGTGACCCATGTACTCAATTTCAGCAATATACAATCAACGGAGTAACCAAGCAAGTGTAGACACCATTCTAGACCAATAAAAAAACAAGACCCTCTCTGACAATTTCAAGGCTATACAAGGTGTCACAGTTAACCATCTATTCTCTTTTCAGTGGATAAAACAATAACTGAGTATCAAACATGATTAAGAACTTTCCTGCAGCCTGTATATCGTAATTTCCTGTTGCTTAAAGTAGCGACGATCCTCTTCATCAACAAGAACAAGATTCAAATAATACTTCACACTGAACTTGTTGTTAATGTTGCGATGGGTTGGTGTCAGTTCATAAGGGCTAAGAAACAATCTGATGGGAATCGATTCACCTGAAACAATATCCACATGCTTGTATGTCATTGCCTTGAAGAATAACAAAAAACAAGGATATTTCCTGACTAAAGTATATAAGAAAGAGATCAAAACATACCTAAATTTGAAAAAAAATAAAAATAAAAATAAAAATAAAAATAAAAATAAAAGATTCATTTAAAACTCAGGTCAGCGTTTACTTGTGAAGTAGAAACACTGGTCAAAAGACTTTTCAACTCATCACAAAGATAATTTGTAAGTGTAGTATAGTAGTTTGTGCTGCATTTCATCATATACTGCCTCAGTGGTTATTTTGGTTAGATTACAAGAAATTTCAAGAAGAATGGTGAACATACCTCTGACAGGAGCACCATCCATCAACTCAAATTTAGCTAGTGTCTCTGTCTCAACATGTGTATTGGCCCCTGATCCCGTTGATTCTCGACGCCTGATCTCAAGATCCATATTTTTTATCTTGATTCTTACTAAAAGAAAATATATCTTTCCAATAATCACATCTTTTAGATGATACCTGCATAGTTTAATTTTCAATGAGTCAATAAGGAGATCCTTCAAAGTCACATAGCAGAAATTTCAATCAGTTCTACAACTAAATAATTTAGCTCCCAGGTGTGCTGCTAAACAAACTGTTTGAACCACCCGGTTTAGACACATCAAAGTGCAATGACCAGAAAGGCACCTTGGTTGATTAGAAGCCACAGTTGAACATAGCCAACAACCACAAGAACAAGAATTTTCAAATTACAGATCTGATTGTCCTGCCACACTTGGATTACTAAAGCCCAAAGAAGAGCACAACAAGCATAAAGAGATTGACAAAAGCCTATTCACAGAATCTATATTGTCTTACTTGCTTTTGTTGTATTCAAATTCAATGTGCAGGCAATCTTCAATGCCAACTTCCATCTGCACAAGTTGTTAGGAAGAATATAAAGAGTTAGACTAGTCAAAAAATGGACATCCAGGGCACAAAACTATCTGGTTATTGTATACTGTGACTATTGCAAGGTTGCTATTCATTACTTTGTACATTAAGGAGTTGTCTACTTGAAACTACCAGAGGCATCACAATGAGTTGAGACATGGACAGTGAAGCTCGGGTTTCAGGTACAGATAGTAGAATTTTGCACTTACCTTGATGCAGTTGTTGATTGTTGGAGGGGGGGAATAGTTGCGAACCTGGTACATAAAAATGAAATACAAGACAAACACAAAAGGTGTTAATAGAAAAGGCATGAGAAAAGTATGCAATGAATTAAACATGATGCAGCTATTATAAAACCATTCAGGCTAATTATGTGAGGTCAATGTCTAATTTGCCATAATAAAGACACTCTAAGCTCCCAAAAATGCACTCTGCTATACAGATAAAACAAGTTCATAAACCAACAAGAAAAGGCAACTTGATTTGTCCCATTTGCAAAATACAAGACAATAGTCTGAGAGATATATCGATAAGCATCAAACTGTGTGCGCGCGCCCGCCCACACATGAGAGATGGGTGATAAGCTTTTAAAAAATTACCACAAGGTCCTGGTATTCAATTATGCTTCCTGCATAACCACGAGTGACAGTCACTTTCAAAACATACCTGTAGAAGGAAAATGAGCAAATCATTAAGACATCAATTAACTATTATAATATCATTTATCTATTTCATTTCACAAAGTTTAGTTATTTTAGATCTCCATCCTGAGTACCAAGCAACTGATTATTCCTAATCTTATATTATTCCACCGCTCCTTTTGTACTCCACTCTTATCTCTATTCTCTCCATGCTATTGAGTGTATTGATGCTAAAAATTAAAGCGGTAATTGTGAAAAAAGACATCTCCAATAATTTGTATATTAAGACTATCGATGTACATTAGGATGAACTAGTGACAACTGCTATTTTACTCCACAGGCTGAACTTCAAAGATGACAAATTAAAGGTAAAGAAACATGAAATGCCAACAGTTTGATAGAGATATATTTATGATCAAGAAATGATACGAGATTGTGATGTTATTCTTAATTGCTTTTTGCTTCAATTGTAGAAATAAGTAATCAACTGCAGCCTTGTATTTTTAAATTACTCAATAACCAAATTAAAGTCATGCTATGCCTTGACATGTAACACAATGCATGGAGCTACCATGTTTACCATTGCTTCCATGTTTTAGTTGCAGACGAGGACTAGTGCAATTGGATTATTAAAACTTACAAAGAGAGAATCTAAAACCATTTTCAAAACTGCTTATACTGAATTTGAAATAATTTGCAGAGGAAAACTAACAGCACAATGTCCACAAAACACCTTGAAATAATCAACAGAAGGATAAGGAAAAAAATATTTAACTTGCAAATTTTAAGACTAAATAAGTGGTATACCTGAGCCTCACATTCACCCCATTATACGTTTCATATGGCATTTCAACTGTGGAAAACTCAAATGGATACGTCTTTCTTTCATATATTTCTCCAGGAACATCTAATTCACGTACTGCAAAGCAAGAGAAGGTGGAATCATGTCTGAAATCCAATCAATTATTGTTTGGGTACAAATATGGCTATTTCCAAGGTCGTGAGCAGAGAGCAATTGAGGGGGCAGTCATATATCGTTGATAATTAATAACGCAAATTTTTATAGCAGATAAAAGTACGCAATGGTACATAAAACATGGAATTTATAAAGAAAGATAAAGTAACATGCATGGTACACACTATTTTTCAATCGCATACAAAACAAGGAGTAAAGAAATAATAAAAAGTTGATGGCTTAGTAGGGCACCCATTTCTCCAAATAGCACAGCATGTGTTTGAGACACTGAACCATTATAAGTTCAACCTTTTTATCCGAAGTTAAATTGTAAACCCAGGCCATTGATTATTGTGCTTCCTCTTCAATGACCAGTTTCATCATTGGCAAAACAATTCACCAAGGATTTTACTAGGAAGGACTTGGGAGGTAACCTCAACCAAATTAAAGGGTTCACTGGTTTTCAAGTCAGGTCAGCTGATCCAATCTGGTTTTCAATATCATTGCAATAAACAAAATAGACTTCCACAAACTAAACAGGAACCGTGTAAAGAAAAAACTAAAATTAAAGCAATAAAAGTCATTTATAGAATACTCACCAAGTGACGTGAAGTCATAAAAATTGCCTCTATCAAAATACATCTCTGCGAAGTAGAACAAAAAGTTCCTTAAATCTTTGGAAAACAATTCAAGGACAAAATAATGCATGCATGCAGGAGAGTTGACAAAAATTAAAATGCAAATAGTACAAAACAATCCAATTTCAACCAAGTAGAAAACAGAGCAGTTCAAAATCACTGTAGGATAGCTAGCAAAGCTCATAAAATTCATTAATGTTTATTTTAAAAAGAAACACAGAAGTAGTTATAAATTATTATTATTATTATTATTGGTACAGCTAGCATTAGAAGCTTTTTATATTTTTTTAATTAACGAAGAATATTCAGAGAGAGCCAATCCAACAACAGGTTTAAAATTACTTGTCTGGTTTTGTATCATGCCTGAACCATTAACAAAAACAATCCTGAGAAGAGGACCAGAATATTTAACAATATTTTTATATGAAAATTAACAAAAGGAAATATTTGAAGTTTGGACTCGACTGCCAGTCATGGATGAATGAATAATAGCAAAGGGTAAGTTTGCTGGGAGGCTGGGTTACAAAGAGAAACCATTTTGTTTCAAGAAATGAAAGAAGCAACTCAACGCACAGCAGTTGCAAATGGCAAGAAATGCAATGAAAAAACTTGACTAACCAATTTGGCCAAGAAGTTCAACTTTAACACCATTGTGGTCAACTTTCTTCCCTTGGAGAGGCTCTATAGAAATCTGAAGGAAAAATAAAAATAAAAATTTATTAATGAAGAAGCCAAGATGAATCAAGCAAGATATACAGCATTACTACAGAGCACCTGTCCAGCAATGTTTTCTTGACTCTGGAAGAGGGGAACCATAACTGTTTGACCATTCTCCTTTTTCATCGGAACCTACCAATCAGCCCAATGTGATTTGATTTGATGAGTCCACAATCACAAACAATGATGGATGGATGGGATCCAGTTGATTAAAATTAAAATTAAAATTAAAAAAAAAAAACACCTGCTTGCGATTTTTTGCATCGGAAAAAGTGGCGGAGATATTACATGAAGGCTTGAAAGCTCCAATTAGGTAATTCTGATCATCCATTCAATTTGATTAGTAAACTCTCAAATTTTATCACCAAACACAAAAAAAAGGAATAACAATAACAATAACAATAATTAATGAAGAAAGAAAGATACCATTCTGTATAATTGAATTGAATTTAGCTCAAATCGTCAAGTATCTGCAAAACCAAGCCGATCAAAAAAGCAATAAGCAAAAATGAAGCTGTGATTATGTAGTCAAACAAAAAGAAAGCGAGGGCTTACAAGTAATGAAATGAATGAAACCCTAACGCGAAAGCAAACTCACCCACAGAAAGAGTGAGTCAGTGATGAGTAAAGATCTTAAATAAATAAATAAATAGGGATTTTGGATTCTACTTTCTACACAAACAAACACTTGAAAGAGAGAGGGTAGTTTCCTTCCTGTCTTCTTCTTCTTTTTTCCAGTTAATATTATTATTATTATTATTACTAAGCATTGAATGCAAAATAATATGACGTGCTTGTTGATACATGAGCTGGTAATGGAGTCAGTACACAGTAATGGACTGCAGAACTATTTATCCTCAAATGAAATTAGTGACTAATAATGGGTTGAATAACTAGTTATCTTAAAACCAAATTAGTGTCCGGTAATGAATTGAAGAACTAGCATCTTATAATGTAACAACTGCCTGGGCTGAAAAACTAGTCATCATGTAATAAAACTAAGGAATTAATTATTATGTGATGGACCTAATGCCCGATAATGAGTTAAGAAACTAGTTATTCTAAGATGGAATTAATGTCCAATAATACGTTGAGAAGTTAGTCATTCTCTGATAAGATTTGTGTCTGGTTATGGACGGTAGAATTAGCTATTTGTAGTTTATTTAGGGCTCGATAATGGATTGTAGATTTAATTTTGATTTTGGGTTGAAAAATCAAGTTATTAAATGATGGAAATAAATAAAAAGATAGCAAAAATAAATAATCTATCGTTGTGGAATTATGCTAGAATGATTATAAAGATTTGAGAATGACTTAGAAAGTGTGGCTTAAAATAATTTGAGAAATAAATTAAGCATGTATATCACAATTAGAATTTTTAATTGTTTAGTTTAACTTATATTTATTATTAATTTAATTTCAGGTACTTCACAGTGAAATGATTAAGGTATGTTTTTTTTTATAATCATTGAAGTTGTAATTTTGAGAAAAATAGTCTTTTTGTAATGTGAAAAATAATCCTTCTGTAAGGTAAAATTAGATTGGAAATCTATATTGAGAATATAATGCTGTATGTTTTTTATAAGATTTCCTAGTAAATCTTACAATGTTATGGTCCTTGTTTTGTAATTTTGTATCTTAAATGTATAATTTGAATTTATAATGTTTTCTTGGGAAATTATGCAATATCTTGCATTATTTATTAATTGTGAATTTGAACCATGAAATACAACGATATGAGATGAGTTCGGAAGGATTGGACTATGATTATGATATAAAATTATTACATGATAAAAATTACTGATAATTTAGTAAAGATTAGAAAATGAATGATAAAAACGTTTAATTATGTTCAAATCAATCACTGGATCTGTAAATTTAACCGCTCAATCGTTTTATAAATTTGAATAGTAAAATTTGTTGTTGTCTCAATTGATGGATCGAATTACCAGCCGGTAAGAGAAATAATACTCATTAAGCTTTTTTATTTTCTATTTTGATCCATGTTTCTTAAGGTTTTCATGTTTTTTAATCATTGTTTTAGCATTTTTAGTTCCTAAATTTGAAAAATGAAAAGGAGGGTCGTAGGGAAAAGGAGGAGGAGAGAGGAGGTTAGTTTGTTACCCACAATCCAGGCATCAAGAAAACTGTTTTCTTTCATCGTTGGGTTTTATTTAGCTAAAAGAGTTCAATTGTAGTGTTTTTAACCATCCATCTTGGTGCAAAAGGTTGATTGAGCCTTTGGAATGTTTTTTTGAATTTAGTTAGTTTTTTTTAGGGATAGAGTACTTATTTGACCTTATTAACAAGTTTATCGAGGAGTTTAAAGTGTTTTTGAGCATAATTTTGAAATCCGGTTCAGTCTGGCAGGTCGACTTGAAACCCGGCTAATCCGGGCCTGGAACCGGACCGGGTTGAAAAAAAAACAAGGGAAGAAAAAACTCGGTGTGACCTGACAACCTGGTCAAAAACCTGGTTGAAACCCGTTGACTTCTGTTTTTTTTTACTAAAATGATGTCGTTTTGATTTAATTTTTTTTAATCCGGACAACCCAGTTAAAATCCTGAACCCGGACCTTGGACCGGACCGGGTCTAAAAACTATGTTTTTTAGGTTATTTTTTTGTAAGAAAAAAAGTTAAAAGCGAGTTTTCTTTATC
>Ga0307516_10002124_pt1 | contig 26857 bp, 31 predicted proteins | sample 19_EM_MG_FD_203310 | JGI IMG/M metagenome (GOLD analysis project Ga0307516, IMG submission 203310) | Populus trichocarpa ectomycorrhiza microbial communities from riparian zone in the Pacific Northwest, United States - 19_EM | ecosystem: Host-associated > Plants > Roots > Unclassified | place...
TTGGCCGGGGAACACTCAACACGAGGCATCCGCAAGGAGTCGGCTGATTACAAGGTCTAGCTTTCTGACGCCTTGTACCGCCTCGTCCACTCCTGCCTGTCTGCTGCATATATACATCACACCTCTGACTTAATCTGCGTCGGTGGCCCCACCGGCGGTCATGAGTCTACCTCCAGTCGCTCCGCCAATATCCTCCCCAACAACCTCCCCAACACCTCTACCGGGAACCCAAAATACGATTTTTCCCGACGGCAACCAGGTGAGTGAACCAAGGAGGCGGCATGTAACCGCTGTCGTCTGACGGCCGTTGTTAGATTGTTGTGATATATGTCGTGGGTCATATTTTCTTGCGCAGAACCCCAATTAAGATGGTCTCAACAGATCATTGCCATGGCCGTGATCATCTTTGGGTTCTGGAATGTCCCCATCGTTCGCAACGTCATCAACCCTTTGAAGCTGTTTACTATTGGTCTACATGAGCTCTGTCACATCGCCGCGGTACGTATGATTTCTTTTCTTCTCTTCTCGTGCGTCCGACACCACTTGAACATTTGATATTCATCTAGGCCATCTTATCTGGAGGAAGGATACTGAGAATAACGATTGACCCGCATATCGGTGGCGCGACGATAGTGGAGGGTGGGCATCCTGCGTTCATCTTGGCGTCGGGGTACATCGGGTCCGCGCTGCTTGGGGGGCTTTTTGTGCTCGCGGGATGGGACACGCTGGTGGCCAAGGTGATGAGCTTCGTGCTCGGGATTGGGCTGATTATGCCGCTTGCGCTTGTGAGAGATAAATTGTCAGCGTTCATCGTGCCCTGTGCTTTATCTGTTGTTGTTGAATTTTCTTTTTTGTCAAGGACGATAGTGCTGACGGCGTTGTATGAGGGGTTGCTTATTGGCTTTTGGTTTGTTGATCATGCGTGAGTGAGTTCGTGGACGGTTGTGGACTTGGGGCTCACTTGTCTTTGTGGTATCCAGGCAGGCGTTGCGTTGGTATTGCCTTTTCGTCGGCATGATGAGGTATTTGAAACTTGATTTTCTTTATATGGACGATGCCAAACGATACCCACACAGTGCTCTTTTCGTGATTTGTGTGTCGGGAGATATTTTACTGGCTTTTTTCTCGTGTCGCTCACGCTGCTCTTGTCAGGGGATGTTGCAGACGACCGGTTCTTTCACAAGACTAATGACTCTGATGCGACACAGTTCTCGATTCTTTACCCTCGCGTGGGTCCACATGGTATGGCGTTGACTTGTACCTAGGCGCCGTCACATCCCATTTATTGGTTTTAGTGTGGGCTGCGCTGTGGATAGTGTTTGCGTTGGCGGTGCTGGCAGGGTTTATCATACTGGGTATCTGGGAATTCAAGGTGAGAGTAAAGGCTGTTTGTTTTCTTTTTTCAGTCTGACGGTGATGCCTGTTGACCAGCTAACAGATGAGCAAATGAATGCACAGGCTGGTAAGTTTTTCCTTTTCCATTTCCTTGCAAGGTTACTTTTCGCTTTGCCTATTAGCTACATTTCTTCCTACATGACGAGGACCATCGTTGGCGCTGGGACGCTCGAATATGCTGTTGTAACGATCTAATACGTAGTTTTAAACTTATTATATCTCTTGCATAGAACACAAGTAAATCCATACCGCATACCGTTTACTTCCATGTATTTATATCCCTGAGGCATGGTACATGAAACATATTCTTCATTAGTGTGCTCTGATTCGCCCCATCTCTATCATCTTAAAGTTCTTTATCGTCTCGCTCGTTCCACGTGTTGAGATATTCTGTCGGTATGTCCAAAGAGGCTTTCCATTTCGGCAAGTAGGACAAACGATGGGGGTGGTCAACTTGTAGCTTGCCGTTGGTCGCCATATTCCAATACATTGCATGTAGGGAGGGTACTTATCCCATCAGATCCGGGGGGCCTGATAAGCTTCCATGGATTGAGGAATGGTAATGCAGTCGCACATCTGCGGTAAATTTCTGGACGACGGCCGCAACAGTTTGTGCGTCTGTGATCAGGTTGACGTGAGTAGGCCGAGAGAAGCAAGTCATGAGTCACGAATGAGAGCATCGTGGAGAACTTCCAAGTCATACCTAACATTCCCTTGTTGAGTCTCCCCCTCGATCCCAATACAGTTCAATTCTGCCGACTCTCCAAGCCGCAGGTCGGGAGATGTCCAAAACTCGACGACACCACCGAAAAGGCGGGTCTGAACGTTCCAACCACCATGCCATGTGTACCACTTTTGCGAGCGGTCCAGATTATCACCGTTGAAGGGCCTCGAGCGCAGTTTGTTCTTTTTATCTGTTTCCCCTCTCGAATGCCAGAAGACCTGGACTTGGCACCGCCAGCACTGTTCGGTTCTCATTTGGTTTGAAATCCAGGCCGAGTTCGTGGACGAAGATCTTGCAGCTCGGTGAGGGAGATCGTCTCTGAGGTCTCTGTTTCCGGTTCTGAACACAACTCCTGGTCAAGAAATAGAAGCAATGTACATAATGTTGAGCTGCAAGGCGCTGGCAGTGAGCAATGTGATCACCTTGTCCATTGTCTTCTCCACCACGAGAGCCGCCAGCCCTCGATTCAAGTGGATCGCATCGTCGAGGGATTGCACGCGCCGGGCCTCGAGAAGCTATACATAGTCTTGCCTTTTTTTCAACAAGCCTTCGGGCTAGAGATACAAGATGAAGTCGCGGATATCAGCGTCGGTAGGCTTTGTGGGTCGGATATCGTTCAAGTGGCTCAGATAGTCTGGCTTGTGGGCCTGTCCCGGTTTACGGAGAGAATGAATGCACTTCAAAAATGGTTCGCGGTATATCTGATGTTTCAGAAGCTGTGTGCGAGGGTTGACGATGGATGATTCAACTTGCCAAGGGCTGCAGAGGAGAGCTCTGTATTGGTGATATGATGAGCTTGGTGTCCTTCTCCAGTGGACCGGTGAGCTGAGTCGGGTTGAACTTCCCCATGGAGAGGGTGATTGGATCGAGAGACTTGGACATCATCGGTCGATTGCCGTCGGGAGAGGTGAGATCGACGCTGGAGGCTGGCTCCTGGCCGTCTTCGTGGGGTCGTCATATTCATCCCACCACACCTTCTCTAAGCGTTGGCGGCTGCGCCGCGCGCGGCAAGCTGTCGTAACTTTATTCTGTCTCCTGGTCTGTTAGTACAACTGTCTGATTTCGAAATTCTCGTTTGCATTCATTGCACTGAGTGGGAAACAGTACAGGTACTATTACGAGCCCCATAAACCTGTAGGATAGGATAGGTTAGGTTAGCCCGCGGCGGTCCCGACTAGCAACAGAGCGGGGCCCGCATTACATTCTTGTAGATACAAAATATGCTACGGGACACAAAATACACCAGCGCCGCTGTGATCACGCACCCGTTATGCATGTCTCACGGATTAGTGCACCTGTGTATAAGGAATCGTTAATCATCTTCTAGGATCGCACGATAAGATCGGAAAACTAGTCGAAAACGCGGAATACCATAGGCATTCAGCAACTCCAGGTCCAAATTTACCGTTTTGCGCGACGCCCAATTGACTGAGAGTGAGACTTATATAAGCAATCCGCGGGTCGCAGCACGTGGAGTGACATAGAGCATATGGTCAGTGCGTAGGTCTGGGCACCGTCGAGGGCGATGAAGAAGCGAGGAAGTTAAGGCTTTGTAGCCCATCCTCGTCACAAAGCAAAATTAACATCAAAGCCGATTCAGAGCTTCAACCTTCAAGCCAAGGCCTCACCTGCAGGACATCGCGGGCTTCGTTTCCCGTCGTGTCACTGTGAGGATGGCAGCAGCTGAGAGCTCGAGCGCACGGTAGGACAGCGCAGGCTTTATTCCCGTCGTGTCATAAATAATCCTCGTCGCAGATTCACAGACGACAACGAGGATGACCCATTCATGTTCGAGGCGACGGCTGCACGACATCGCGGGCTTCATTTCCCGTCGCGTCATGAGGATGGCAGCAGACTTCTGTTGTCTTTCCGAATCCGAGAGCCTTAACTCGTTCTCTCTCGTTAGGACCCGCCCCGTGTCTCGTGTTACTGTCACATTCAGTCACCCTTTCAGAACTTCTTCGCTTCTCACCTATAGATCCATACAAATCGTTTCAATGACCTTCTGTGCGATACCTTCTGATGTACGATACAGGGGAGTTTTGTGGCATGTTGGCGCCGCCTCCGAACACAGTGATTCAATCCGCTTGTCTGATTGAATCACGTCGAATAACCGTACTTATTGCTTTTCAACAAGCTGCCTCTGTCTAAACATTGCTGCTATTGGGGTCAAGCCAAACCATGTCATGACCTCATTCCCGGTCAGATTTAAGCGGTGGCAGAAATAGACTAATCACTCATCAGTGTCATCACTTGTCGAAGTCGAGCCAAGTGGTAGCTGTGACACAAACATGTGCAGCGAGTGGCCCAGATGAATTTCGCGTGAACCGCAGTGGTATAAAATATGTAGACTAATAGAAGAAAGACTGGAGAAAAGTAAATTTCAACATTACAGTAACGTAGAGATGATGCAATAGTGTCCGTGTCCATGCCTTGCTTGCTCAGCCCACTACTCACATCTCCTCCTCATGGACGTGGTTTCGACGTTATACCACGGTCCTTCCGGAGAGGCCAGAGACGATGGTACTCGTCGTTGAGAGGCACTGGGAGGCATGTGCAAAATGTACGGCGTGCTAAACATGCCTTCATCACACAGTGAATATTGCGGAGGATCAACGCCTCCACCTCGTTATCATTCTTCGCTAGCAACATGGCGTCTTCGAGGCGCGAGTGGAGAGGTTCCGAGTTGCCGTCTATCGCCTGCTCTGCACCAAGGTGGTCTATAACAAGGACAAGGGAACACCACCTAGTGCCAGGCTCTACGTTGCGATGGAATCTACCGATAAGTACTCCGTCAGATTATCAGTGGGCTGAACTTGAAAAAAAGTACCTACACAGTGAAACCAAGATTCTCGGCACATATGCCCGACTTGCATAAGTACGGGAATCCGTTAAGGCATCGTAGGTGGACGTAGTCAGGTAGTCGCGGATAGCCTGTATGGAACGCATGCGATCTCTACTCCAGCGGGAGTTCCGCGGATGGGTTGTCGAAAAGATCGTGGACAGAAAAAGGGGTGATATTGGGCAGGGGGTAGTCGCGATGAAGCCGGTGGAGAATGGTGCTTCCAGGTTGGTAGCACGGTGGACCGCCGGTAGGACCTTGGCGTGCGCTGCAAGGAACTGCGCTTTCTGCATTGTTGTTGCCTCCACATCGCGCGTCATGGCGTTGCGGCAATATCTAGGGTAAATGTCAGCTAAACGTTGAAGAGACGGTGGGACAACATACTGAGTGCCTCAGAGATGGTTCGTACCGGCAGGGGTTCCTCACCCAGCCCGCCGACACTCCACAGTCCGTAACTTGCCACCAGGTCCAAATGTTACCGGGAGCCTCTCCTTCCTGAGATGTCTCCTGAGCGGGGGTTTACTAGAGGAAATGGATAGAACATACCTTGCCGGCATCAAGGTGCGGGAGTGAATGTCTTTGAATACGCCATGGAACTCGCCTGGGATCTCGCGAGTCGGGTGGAGGTATACAGAATCAAAATCTTTCTAGGTAATCTGCTCAGTCGGATGGTCAGCCATCCTCTGCCTCAGGACGAAGGGAGATACTTACCGGCGCCCCATTGGCTGGCTGCCCCCAGAGCCCCCGTATAAGGTGTTCTGGTGGGGGGTAAAGCTGGTGAGAGGATCGGGCTTGGGAGGGATGCGAGACGGCGTGCCGAACCGGGCAGGTGGCGAGGCAGAGAGTGGGCGACGTAGAGCCGGGGACTGGCGAGGGTGTTTGAGATGGACAGGGAGAGAAAAAGTCCGATAAAGGCGGTACATTGTGGGGGTGGGTAGTGGTAGCGTGTTTCGTGCTGACAAGGAGCTGAACTCGCCTTTATATGCCAGTACATTGCGGCTGATAATGAAGGCGACCGCAAATTTCAAACGAGTCCAACATGTCATTGGGGCTGGTCTGGCCGGTGCCGAACCCGACTCGCATCGGATCGTTAGTAAAGGAACGAGACGAGACGCTGAACGGAACTTGAGAATTGAGATGGCGTCGGGAAATAAAGAGGAACACGAACCCTCTGGTGGCCCACCTGGGACAAGACAACGCGCCAACATAGCGCCCCCCAGCGCGACACCACTCGTGAGTATCCCTTGGTGTTGTTACCTGTTCGAGAGTGTGAGCACACCAAGTCAACCGGACAACAAACGCAAACCTTTCTCGCAAACTGACAACCTCACCAGCGAACCCACGAAAAACTTTCACCTGCAACAAATACTCCTCGAGAACCCCACAAAAAGGTTTCCTAGCAAGATGGAAAGAGACATGGAGATAAAGACCACGGTCTTTCTCCCAAAGATGTCGCTAAAGCAGCCCTCCCTGGGCGAACGGGAGAAAATTGGTTTGAGAACAGGGCTTGGCTTTTCATTCATTGCTCGCCTGATGTACAACCCAGGCATCTTCTTCGGTTCAAGTCACCGGCAACAATTTCCTGAAGGCTAATACTTAGTACAAGGCAAAGCTATCTTCATGCGCCGGAAGTTCGACCCAGAGTCGCTCCCACATCTATAAATTTCCCTTGTTCCTCAGGAAACTTATCGCGTACTTGAGTGGGGTACTAATCACATACACAATATAACACTTCGTCAGCCCCTTTTCGACCTCTCCCTCGACGCTCCTGATCCCGAAGCAAACCTACTCCTCCAAATCTCTGCTAGACCTGCCCATGGGCATTCATCCACTGGACATTTATACCACATACTGATCCCCGTTCTCTTCCTCTATCGGTACATGAAACATTCTTCATTCGTTTAGGTCGAGATACATGATTAAGAATGAGATCTGCTATTTATACAAGGTGCATGATGAGGGGAGATCCAAGGCATGAAATGAGAAATCAATGGGATGTCTGTACGACTATCTTCGGGTTCGCTTTATGAGCGCGGCAATAATCAGGGTGCCAAGTGCTGCTGCACCACCAACGAGGGCCATCCCAATGTATCCTTCTATAGGAGCGTCAGAAGGGAAACCCAAATCCAAATCGACAGCACACACCTCGGGTAACTCCCTTTTCGATAAGTTGGGCAAGTGACTGGGCTTGGAGGTTCGTCGGTTCTTTCTCCAGCAGGAGCGCTAAAGAGGAGTTGTGAAAGTTAAGAGGCGGGTCGATCGCGAGACGAACCATTGAAACGTTTTGCCTCTTCAAAATTGGACATTTTGTAGTATCCAAGTGCAAGGTAATAAAGACACTCTCTGCGTCGGGTGGGCTCTGTCCGGAACAGTTCTGTGAAAGGATGAATGTTAGATGGCGGATGGTAAAAGGTCGACGGCTGGATGCGCACCCTGCAGAAGGCTCACTCCTTCCACCTGGTGGTCCCGGACTGGACTTTTCACGAGGCCCCATGCGTAGTTGAACTTTGTCTGGACGGTGACATGGGCCTGGCGTAGCTCCTTCTCGTACTGGAGCCGCAGCACCTGAAAAGGATGAGAGAAGGAACGAAGGCTGGCCACGAGTGCTGTACCTCTAGTTCGTCGTAAGTCAAGGAGAGTTCAGCGTCGGCGGCGTAGGGGAGCTCTGTCGACATCGTTAAATAGTTGGAGGGGGTGAGCTGAGTTTGAAAGTGCAGTTTTTGCTTCTCCCAACATGGGCGAGGACTATGGTGAGTGCCGTCGAGGATGCTCTATCTTGTCTTGACGTTGTCATGGGTAGTCATGAAAAACCCCAATAGCAGCTTTTCAGCGGGCGGCAACAGAGGTAACTTACATCCACGTCATCTTCCTTTTTTCTTCCTCCCGCAGACGTTGAGCTCATGGTGCATTTTCTTTCTCCTTGCACCATGCTCCCTTCTTCTCAGCTAGCTACCCCAATGTCGCGGATCTCGCTGTCGCCCAATGGACTGCTGAATCTCTCCCAGTAGTTCCTCGAGTCGACCTTGCTCACCCACCTCTGCTTTCTGTTTTCTTTTTCTAGACCGTGGAGGACATCGCGAAGACCGCTACAGGTCTGGAAGGCATGAAAGGGACAGGGATGGTGGCGGCCACCGTGACAGGGAACACAGAGGCGACCGCATGGACCGTTATGGCGAAGGCAGAAGCAGACGAGGTGATGACGGACGCGACCGGGAGAGATACCCTCGGGCGGACCCTGCGGACCACCCCCGCCCCCCTCATCGAGAGGATGACCGGCGTCGGGATTACCGCCCCCGTGATGATGACCATGGACATGGTTTTCGTGAGGGAGGGAGGCCTCCTCGAGATGATATCGGCGGCCCCCCGCGCGGTGAACGCCGTGGACGAGGAAAACCCCATAAAGATGGTGTGGGCACGCCCGATAGGCGCTCTCCTACTCCTGAGGGTGCACTCCCCCTGTCCCAACGCAAACGGAAGGCTTCGGGCTGGGATGTTCATGCCCCAGGATACGAACAGTATAGCGCCCTGCAAGCGAAACAAACAGGTCAACTTTACCCTTTTCCCATGGTCCAACATTCTGAACCCCGTACTTTTAGGTCTCTTTAATCTTCCCGGAGCCAACAGGACACAAGTTCCGCCAATTCTCGGCATCGCAGGTCTGCCTCCCCCGGTTCCTATTCAAAGCTTCGGAATGGGTATCGGTGGCAATCCCAACTTGTCTCGTCAATCTCGTCGTCTCTATATCGGCAGCATCACTCCCGAGGTCAATGAGCAAAACCTTGCTGATTTCTTCAACAGCAAGATGATCGAGATGAGCATTGGTACAGGTGGCCCAGGAAATCCAGTCCTTGCCGTTCAATGTAATTATGAAAAGAATTATGCCTTTGTCGAGGTATGTCCAGTCTTTATTTATTCCTTGTGCAAGAGGTCCTAAATCCATTTGTTCTAGTTCCGTAGTGCGGAGGACGCGACCGCTGCAATGGCCTTTGATGGTATTATCTTCCTCAGTGGCCCACTCAAGATTCGTCGACCCAAAGACTATGGAGGGGTAGAGATTACTGGATCTCCTGGAGTCCATGTTCCAGGCGTCGTCTCAACCAACGTCCCGGACTCTATCAACAAAATCTTTGTGGGCGGTCTTCCCACGTATCTGAATGAAGAACAGGTTATGGAACTCCTCAAAAGCTTTGGCGAACTCAAAGCTTTCAATCTTGTGCGGGAAAATGGCAATGGACCTTCCAAGGTAAGGCTTTGATTACGTCTTTAAAGACTTGGGCTATGAGCTAATTCCTCATGTTTTATAGGGCTTTGCCTTCTTCGAATATGTCGACATCAGCGTCACAGATGTTGCTATCCAGAGTTTGAACGGCATGGAGCTTGGAGACCGCTATCTTGTTGTCCAGCGTGCTTCCGTTGGCGCTAAGCCTGGAACACCTGGCATGATTCCCAACTTGCCATATGACCAATTTCCCGAGATTCCGCGACCCATCATGCCTGCCGGTTCAGATGCTTCCAGCGCTAGTGCTCGTATCCTGCTTATGTTGAACATGGTGACTGCAGACGATCTTGTTGATGATCAAGAATATGAAGATCTCTACGAGGACGTCAAAGAAGAATGTTCCAACTTTGGGGCCGTGGAAGATTTGAGAATTCCCCGACCAGTGAAGAAGGACAAGAATAAATGGGGACCTGGAGAGGGTGGTCATACGGTTCAGGATGCCGCTCGAATTGACGAAGCTGCGGGCGTAGGTCGCGTTTATGTCAAGTATCGGGATCCTGATTCTGCTGGCGCCGCGCTCAAGGGTCTAGCTGGTCGTTCGTTCGCCGGCCGCTCCATCATCGCAACGCTGCTTGGCGAAAACAGTCAGACAACACCTCCACTGAATCTAATTTTCGCGCCTCAGCCCGAAGCGCCGCCTCCTTTGCCCATCGACCCTTAGATTATTGGATGAGTTCAGGTAGTTGACACTGTAGTTATCCGTGCGTCTGTGTCTGGTTGCTTCATGATATGTGCCTCTTGTGCTCTGTTGTGTGGTCTCTGAATGAAGTCAAGTATATTGCATCAAGTTGGCACCGGCCCGTTGACCGTTGAATACGATCCCTTGCAGATTCTAGGCAGAGTATGACAATAAATAGATTGTCTCCCAGAAACACCACGAGTGAAATGTAAGCAATTTGATGTTAATCCAGTATTGCAGGCCGGTAACAAGTTTGCCGGCTATCTTGTCTCTTCCGTTCCAGCCCGTTCCTTATCTCTGGGTGAACCTCATCAAAATGCTCGTATATATATAACTTTGCAGGGTCCCAAAAGTCCCGTCCCCTCACGCCGTCCCGCTCTACTGGTCTACAATGTCCGAGTCTTTAAATGAAAGACACCACGGAGAGAAGGGGCCAGACAGACTCGGAGATGAGGCCGAACTCGCAAGAATGGGATATAAGCAGGAACTCAAGTACGCTGTGTAGCATTCATCCTTGAATTGAGCTCAACCTCTCATTGGAATCGAAGACGGGAACTGGGATTGTTGCAAGTGAGTTGCTTATCTTGGCCTATCTAACCATAAAACACTTGTGTTTACCGACCTTAGAACTTCGGGGTATGGACGTCTCGCCTTGCCGTGCGGTCCTCTGACACGTTGTATTATTTCAGGTCTCTTTCTCCATCATCTCCGTCATTACAGGCATACCTTCCCTATTTTTATATGGCTTGGTGAGGATTATGACATGCATGAAATGTTATTCGCACTGACGACGAATCAGACCACCGGCGGCCCTGCAGTCATGGTATGGGGTTGGGTTGTAGTAGGTAAGATTTCCTGCCGTGTCCCTCACGGCGCAATTTCTAAGGATCCCAGCCTTCTTCACTTCGATGGTTGGGTTGGCAATGGCTGGTAAACTTGGCTTTCCTTTCTTTTACCCGGAGCCAGTAACACATCCGCGTCGTCAACAGAGATATGCAGGTACATATGCGACTGTCAACTGCCACCACGCTCTACCGCTAACTGAAAATTCAAGCGCGCATCCTACTTCTGGAGGACCGTATTATTGGGCAGCCATGTTGTCGCCGCGCAAGCGCGCTCCACTTGCGTCATGGATTACTGGTGACGATCTCCTGGAACCTTGTTCCTGCCAAAACGTCGTCTCTGATCACGATGGCAGGTTGGTTCAACCTTTTGGGCCAAGTAGCGGTAACGACTGGAATCAGGTTCCGACATTCCGCCAGAGAGTCGTAACTTATCTAATGAACTCCAACTACCCCAGCTTTGCCTGCGCGACCTTCATCTCCACAGCCTGTACATTAAAGACCAACTTCGTGCCGACGCCCAAGACGACTATCGGTGGGTTTGTCTCGATCCGGAACGCCATCCCGACGAATGACTTGTGCTGTCATTCCAGGTATCTATGCCGCGGTGATCTTCAGTCAAGGATTGACCAATACTTTTGGTGTACATTTACTTCATTATCTCAATAACGTTTCTGTGTGGTGGCATGCGGTTGGGACATTCTCGCTGGTGGTCGCGATCTTGGCCAAAGCGCCAACTCATCAGTCCGGAAAATTTGTATTCCAAACATTCATCGATGGTACGGGAGGTTGGAGCACCAGGGCAAGTAGTCCATATGTTGTCATCATCGGGGTCAGTCTTTTTGGAGCTGTTACTTTTATCTTGCCATTCTTCAGTTCATTTATTGATGACGTTCATGCAAGATTTTGATGGCTCAAGTGAGTACCGCGTTACAGTACCCCCACGATTTTTCATTCCATTCCCTCGCGTTTGACAGTACACTTTGACCGGTAGGCAAATTTTGACATCATACATCTGTTCTCACCAAATTAATTACTTTCTCAAGGCTTCGACGCTAGTGCGCATGTCAGTCATATCCCTCAATTTACCCCTCTTCTAGTACGTTGATTGTCAGATAGATGACGGAAGAGACGCAAAATGCAGCCATGTCGGGGAGTATTGGTATCATTATGGCGATTGGGGTTTCGGCTATTTTGGGCTGGTTCCTTTTGCTCGGATTGCTCTTTTCGATTCAAGATATCGATAAAACCCTGCACTCTCCAACAGGACAGCCGGTGACGCAGATATTCCTCGACACGGTTGGAGAAAATGGCGCGATCGTTCTCATGGTGCTTTCTCCCCTTCTGCATTTGAATGGGCACGACTTAAATCCTGCTAGGTTATCGTCATTGGTGCGATGTACTTTTGTGGGTGGGTATTATCTCTACAAATTCACTTTTGCGTGGAAGTGGGGTTGAGCTCCATGACCAAAGAACCTTTTCCATCACTTCAAACTCGCGTATGATGTATGCCTTTGCACGCGATGGTGGGATCCCAGGACACAAATATTTCAGCTACGTTAATGTCAAGTGGAAGTCACCGATCAGAACAGGTTGGCCATCCTTTTAATATGCTGTTTTACTAGTTATTGGATCTCAAACGATCGAACAGTGTGGCTAGCATGTACCCTCAGCTTCATTCTTGGACTGCCAAGTCTTGGGAGCTCAGTCGCGTTTGCTGCAGCCACGTCGATTGCAACAATTGGTCTATATATTTCTTACGGTACGTCGTGAACCGGCGGTAATATGTGCGTGACATGACGAGAGTTTAGGTATACCTATTGCGCTCCGCCTCGTCCATCGCGACAAATTCATTCGGGGGCCCTTCCATCTCGGTGCTTTTTCCTTCCCTGTGGCACTGGCTGCGGTCACATGGATTCTTTTCATCGCTATCGTGTTCATCCTACCCAATGTGAACGTATGTCGAACCCATTTGAAAGCGGGGTAGTAAAGGACTGAACTTCATTTTCGTGAATCAAAGCCCGTGACTTCACAGACCTTAAACTACGCTATCGTGGCTGTTGGGATTGTGCTCACATACAGTTTTGGGTTTTGGATTCTGAGCGCCAGGAAATGGTTTACAGGGCCTGTCCAGCAGATCTCAGGTGAGCTCACTGAGGTAGCTTACAGTGATCCAAGCTGATTTAATCAGCTCCAACCCTCGATACCGAAGAGACAGCGACTAGGACTGATTTGGACCGGGAGAAGGATCTTAAGTGAAAGACAGGTTATTTATGAATAGTCGGAATAATCCTCTGCCTCGTGTACATAATGCCACCCGCCAAGAGGCTAGGAATACAACACAGCTACAGATACTTTGCATGTGTGCAGACTGTGGGTTTCTTATCATGTATCAAGACGGGAGCCGCGACTTTAGTTTGAGCTTCAAACAGAGCAACCTCCCAACGGTGTAAGCGGGCGAAGTAAATAAATCGATCATATTAGAATTCTTCCGTGGTACTATATGTCTCTATATCTAAGGTCCACTGTTGCCGGTGGACAGGCTACCATACCGTCACGGTGGCAGTTGGCAAAAGTCTGGTTCAGGGTGAATGAACTTTGGATATTATGGGAGGAATGGGGCTACCCTCTTGGAGTCCTCGGTTGCCGATAGTTCCCTTTGGTAGGAGAACGGGTTGAATAGGTTTCATGTACTTGACATCGAGCTCCTCCAAAAGAGTCTTCAGATTACGCATAAAGGCGGTGTGGCGCGCCCATCGGCCTCCCCAGTCCTGCCAGTTTGGGCGATCTGTTCCCCCAAGAATAAATCGGGATAAATTAGTTGAAAGGTAGTAACGCACGCTCCATGCCAATATTAATATATATCGCATTCTGGTATTCCATTTTATCAATGTTGAACCCAAATCCCGACCAATCTCGATGATTAGCTGTGATATACTCGCCAAGTCTCGATTTGAGCTGGTCCAAAACCTCTAACGGAGTATCATAAGAAATGATCAAGCTGGTCGATTCCCACCTAATTTCCATAAGTAACGGTTGCTTTGAGGATCATAGACAAAGCTGACATGGATTTACTACGACGTAAATTGTGGACCAACTTCGTGCTTGCGAGAACAGAGTTTGGAGCAATGATCTCTTGACCGTCTACTCGACGGAACGTCGTGGAAAACAACCCGAATTCTCGCACATAAAGAACCTGCGGATCAGGCATGACATCTCAAAGACGCGTGTTCAAATCCTGTGACATACCTGATCGTCTATCATTACAAGGTCGCCTACATCGAAGACATGAGTGGAAAAGATGAATATAAGCTATAGCGATTATCACCATCTTGAAATCAATGAGATGTAGAGACAAGTATTTACGCACGGATTCGAACAGCGTCTGTGCTGAGTGGCCGAAGACGAAAGAGAAACCAAGAATGATGGTTGCCAGTGGAACGAGTGACGCCAACGTGTTGGTTCGGTTGAAAATCAACAGACACACAAAGATGATCCCCACAAGAGCGATTGCCAGTAACACGGCATCCAATTTCGCAACAACAGAGTCCACATCCTGTACACCATCTGCGTTGAGAAGCACCTACCACCAATCTGGAAGACTGACCTTAAGACTTGCAACGAGTGACTTGCGTTCTCTGTAGATCCTCTGGACAGCTTCACGCATTTCACGTTTGCTGATATCACCATTTCCGTCTTTGTCAAACAGAGTGAAAGCTTCTTGCTATTGCACTAATTAGACTAAGTCTCAAGGGCAAGGCATACTATATCGCACCGCTTCAGATGTTGTGCGGAAGTACGGGTAGAAATCTGCCAACCCATGAATTTGACGTTAGTCTCCATCATTTTGGAACATACCATCGACGACAAGATGACTCCTTCCTGGATCTACGTCGGTAAGAGCACCGAATAGCTTCCGTGCCAAGCGTCTCGCCGAATGAAGACTACCAATGGCTACCTCTCTATTGAACCTCGAATCTTTCAAGGCGACAGCGCCGATCGCTCCACCAACCTTTTTAGCAGAATAAGCATACAAAGCCTCATGATATCGTTAATGAAAAGGAACCTGGTCAACTATAACGCTCGCCATCGCTTTATGTTCCTTGCGCCGCCTTATGTTACTTCGCCGGTTGTCGTGTCGATCAGATAGCGGGGGGTAGCTTTCGGCGAGTAAGGGAACTCCGTCGATGGTGGTCGTCTGTCCATTCTTATGGCCTCGCTGAGGTGTGTGGAATGGGTCCATAGAGGCCGAACCTCCATAAGAATTATGTTTGTGATGAGCCGGTTTTTTAACATTTGGTGGTTGGGCATTAGATAGTCGGTCCAATGCTTTCAGAGCCAAACGATTCAGGCCCAGTCGTTCTGCTAAGGCTTTTTCGTGGAAATTGATAGCGACAAATTGAAGAAACAAATTTTCAGCGAGTAGAATGATGCTTGCGGCAAACAAGGCCTGAGGGGAATATGAGGGCGCATTTCAACCCATCCTACGAAGGTGCCTCACCTGCATGACACGATCAATAGTGACCCAATAAGGACCGGGGGGATGATAAATCGCCCGGGTGATAGACAAGATTATCCAGGCAGCGGATATGTTGAGCATTAACTTCAGCCAGCCAGAAACGGCCATTACCAGCTATTGAACCCAAATTTAATATTGTCATGGACCACCCCAAGAGTGGGAGTACCTCGAGTTGGATTTTCATGCGTTCAACCTGAGCTCCAAATACAAGCATGGCTGAGAGGACTAGATAAGGGATCGCGTCGACAAGAAGATAGATCATGCAGCCGACACCCCATGAAATCGAGAGCCAGAGAGACCAGAAGCGAACTTGGGGGCGTGCCGGGCTATGCTTGAACCTTAACTCCACAACAAGCATAGGAGTGATCAAGATTCCGGCGACTAATACCCCGATGAGAAGAACTCGGAGAAATTTGGAAAGCCTCATGAAAGCAATCCATAGAGCCCTTCCACGCCTCGCCATGACGTGCTCTTCCTTGGACTTGAACCCTTCGTCCTCATCCCAATCGAACTCATCGGACGAGTTCGTGACTGTGGTATCCGTGTCCGAATGAAGATTCTTGCTAGATAGTGGCAGCTGGCCTTTTAGAGGTATTTCGCTGAGCGAATCGTCGCTGGGCATGGTGTCTTGAGAAAAAGAAGTCAAATTGTGGAGCTTTTAATATGGTACGGGAACATCTTCATGAACGTTACGTAATCCTATCTAGTAGACCAGCTTCCGATACGAGAGAGTAGAAAATCGACGCCTCGTCTGCCAGGAGATTCTTGGGGGTATCCAATTCTGCCACCTAAAGGTCCAGATGTGAGGCTCCTGCGAGAAAGAGGAGAAAGCCAACTCTACTCACCTTGCCAGAATCCATGACAAGAATCCGATCTGATTCCAGTATGGTGTTGAGACGGTGTCTGTATTGCCTGGTCAATCTTTCGCCTCAATGAAAAGAACGGCATTGTAAACTGACGCTATAGTGAGAATCATCACGTCAGCGAAGGCAGGACCCCGAATAATTCCTTGAATAGCTCTATCTGTGTCAAGGTCTACCGCAGATGTAGCTGCGAAATCACGTCAAATGCTTTGAAATTATCAAGTTATCAGAGGATACTACCTTCATCAAGAACAAGGATTTTCGACTAGGAGTAAACAGGTCAGCCTCGACTACACAGGCTGTAGTGATATCATACCTTGCGCAACAATGCTCTAGCAAAACATAACAATTGTCGCTGACCCGCTGAAAGGGACGAACCTCCTTCTCTGACGGGTGCGTCCAAGCCTTCAGGCAGAGCGTCGACATAATCCTTCAGGCGAGCCTAGAAGATGATCAGAACGAAGCACACATGATTCCCATCAAAGTCGCTTGCATGGTCGAGAGCATTCCAAATATCAGCGTCGACATGTTCCCCTACAGGATCAATGTTTTCCCGTAAAGTTCCCTCAAAAAGATCTGGTGTTTGTGGAACGATGGAAATGGCTGAGCGTACTGTTGGTGACGAGATGAGATTCACAGAACATGTACATACGAGCCATCACCACTCACAATCGTGGAGACCGATTTTTGTGATGTCAATTCCATCGATGAAGATAGTGCCTTCGACAGGCTCGATAATCCTAAATAACGCCAGAAGTAGCTGGATGGACGGTGGTGAGTCCAGGAAGCAGAAGATGGAGAAGCGGACTCAGACAGACGACTTCCCAGCACCCGTTCTCCCACAGATTCCAATTTTCTCCGAAGGTTTCTACAGAGTCACATTTTAATGTCATCCCTGACATCAAAATCAGAGTCAGATCACATACGATGGTCATGGTAATATCTTTCAAGACAAGTTCCAATTCTGGGCGATAGCGAGTGGAATAGTTCCTGTGGAAGAAAAACCAAGATAAGCAAGGAATTACAGCCTTATGCATATAATCTCGTACTGGAATACCAGTTCCCCTCTGGAAGGCCATTCACCCTCGGGCTTATTCTCTGGGATCTCCTGGGGTGCCTCTGGTTCGACGGCAGTCTGATGCAAGATTCGCTCAACGCTAACGATATTTTGCTCAACCTCGCTCGCCGCTCGGACGACCCAATTCTACAAAGCATCAGCATTAATTGGGGTAGTAACCGTTGAGGTCTCTTACCAGAGAAGAGGTCGTATTCATGGCGTAGGACAAGACCAGGCCGACTAATCCAGCGTCCACGCCCGTTGTAATCAGAGTGTAGACTGACAATAGAGCCACCGTGAGGATAATCATTGCCCCAACAAACTCGAGTCTGACCGCTAGCCAGCGGTTCACTGAAATGCTCGGTAGATAACACATCTGATTAGAGTCAAGGCGACGTTGATTTGTTGAGATGAAGATTGATTGTTGGTTGAAAGCCCTGATAGTCGATAGGCCGGCCAATGACTCTGAGAACCAGGCAAAAATGGGTGAGCGAGAAATAGCATCGAGGCGCTTCAATTCTCGGGATGTAGCCAGATAGTATCTGAGAGATGACTTCAGCATTCGACGAGAGGTGCCGGGATTGAGAATGCTTACTTCATGACGCGACTATAGAACCATCCCAACGGAATGACTGCGAGAAGGACGGCAGGGAAGCTTGCTCCAATGACGACGAGGATGGAAAGGGAGATCGCAAGTGTGCGGCAAAGGCCTTGGATAACTCGAGAAAGAATTTGATCCACGACATAAATATCACGGGAAAAGAGATTCAAGATGCTGCAATCATCAGAATTGGTTGTTTCCACCAAAGATATCCCTTACCGTCCTGTCGGTGTCAACTCGAAAAAGCTCAGTGGAGCTCGCATGATTCCATCGAGCATCTACACGATGAAGTAATATCAAACTTCCGTCAGGATATAAAAGAGAAATCATACCCCATCGTGAAGGCGCCTAGCACTTCGTAATCCGCAATAAACCCAAATCAGAATCGAGGATAACCCTGAGAGAAGAGTTGACGAAAGCGAGAACGAGCCGTAGATAATGAGATATTTCATCATCCCACGGTTGGCGCCAACTTCTCGATTATGTTCTCCCCAGTCACGTAACGTCAAGTTTGCTGCTACCGATGCGGCTTGCTGAAGGACCGTCAAGAGTAAGAAAAATATGAAGCCCGTCTTCGAAGCTGCTTCAATGTATTGCTTATACACATTCAGTTTCACGCGTCCTTGTTCGGTATGTTCTTTTGTCAAACCCGTGGACGAGCTGGCCTTCCTCGATGGTTGCTTTGCAACCCGGGCCTCGGTAAAACTGACTCTCTCGCGTGTCTTTTCAAAGATAACACCCGCATATTGAGAGGTATCGTTATCAATAGGGTTGATTTCTTCCTTGGGGGTCACATCTCCGTTGGTGATATATGGAGTCGACATGCCAGAAGCGGAACTGGTTGAGCCATGCCCGTGCCTGTAGTAGGTGGTCAGTGAGGATGCCTGTATGATCATTGAAAAACCTTATCATACACCAGTTTGAAGAGTTCACCCTCAGGATTAGCCATCAAGGTCTCGTAGGGTCCAGATTCCAAGATGATACCCCTCCTCACGAAAAGCAACTGATTAAATTGTTTGATGTACGTGATACCGTTCGTTACCAGGATGCGCGCTTTGGTTGCAAGTAGGCCGTAAGGTCCAATAACATTGTCTGCAAACGAAAATAAGGAGCTATCACCCAAGGGTTAAAAACTAGAATAATGTACCGAAGACATGGCGGGCAACATGACTGTCAACCGCGGCAAGACAATCGTCGAGGAGCACGCTGTGATGGGCAGTGTTAGCAGAAGGTATCGAGTTGGGGATTGGGGTGACCCACAGGTCTGCTCGCGCATAAACGGCGCGAGCAAGAGAGATCCGCGCACGTTGACCACCACTGAGCTATGCAAAATTCAGTCCCCACCTTGTGCGAGACAGCAAAGCAAAAACTAACTGTAATTCCTACGTCCACAGCATCAGACAAAGAGGCCAACTACAGCAATAAACGAACCTTTTTCGCCCACCTGCGTCAAATCTCCTTCAGGTAATGATGCAAGATCGGGACCCAGGGCGCATGCTACGAAGAAAAGTGGGTATACAACCTAAGACATGTAATAATGAAAGTTTACCTTCAACGACAAGATTGTAGAATGTTTCCTCGTATTCATGAGAGAACAAAATATTTTCACGGACGGAAGCAGATAGTATCCTAATTAGGCTGTGAATAACGAGATGGTCATTAAAATTGAAATCACTCACCAAGGATTCTGTGGCGCATAAGCGACTGATCCTGTCACTTTAACTTCTCCTTCGCGCCGAGTCATCTCTCCGATGATGGCTGACAATAGGCTTGTCTAGTAGTTATGGTAAGTTAGGCCAAGGTAAAATGTGATGGTTTGACCTTTCCGGCGCCGACACGTCCGAGGACCCCTACCAGTTCTCCCTTCCTTACCGTTAGATTGACATCCTCTAAGGTCGGCTCGACCGAGTTCTTCGCCCAAGAAAAGTCTGCTTTCTGGATAGACAGCACCTGAGGAGAAGATGAGCATTGATTGCAGACATATCATCCTACATACCTCATCGCCTGGTTTGAGCACTGTCTTCTCACCAAGTTTCCGCGCATCGGGCTGCAACTCGTCGGCTTCCAAGAATGAGGAAAGCCGCTTGACTGAAACAACAGCCTCAATGACGTTGGATGTGACTTGACTGAACTAAGCTCGATTTCAGATACCTCGCACGTTTATATGGCCCACAAAGCGTACCATGGCAAGGGGGAATTGCAGGAGCATGAATAGCGAAATGGCGGGGAAGATGATGTCAGAGGTTAGAGGTGTTGAGGAGACAAATGCTGCAGTGGCGAAAGAACTAAACGCGACGAGAAGTGGGATTCCACTCCATAAAGTCGTGTTAAGAGCCTAGGAGGTATATTAAACAGAGCTCGACCATTGACATCACGTTGGCAACAAACAGTGACCAATCCGATCTTCTTCAGCATTTTCAACTCTCTCTCGTTGCGGGTCTGCAAAACTTTCCTCGCAAAGCTGTAGTCCCAGGCATATAATTTAATGCTGCGGGAACAGTCAGGAACTCGGTGCTGGAGTCGGATAATATCCAATACCTTTTGATGTTCGCGAGCAACTCGCTCATCAGACGGGTTCTCTTGTCACGATTTTTCATCTGCTCTTCTTGCATGCGTTTCAAGAAACGCGCGATGACTGTATGTGTATTAGCATTGCTTCTGAATTTCGAGCGAGGCTTTGCTCACTTGTATTTATTGGAATTGAAAAAATCATGACGGCAACGCCGACGAAGGCCGACCAACCCAGTAGATTATAGAGAGAGATGAATGCAAGAGTGATCTGCATTTAGGTTGTGGATTAGGGCAGTCGCGTAACGTAACCCTTAAACCAACCTGGAGAGGGCCCGATATAACAATCAAACCAAATGTACACAAGTCTTGGAGCCTAGTTGCATCGACAGACATCAGATTGACGATATCTCCAGATGCTCGGTTTCTTTCATCGTTTGAAAGTACGAGGGCCTTAGCATAGATGCTTGTGACAAGCCCTGCACGGACACGCATTCTGAAGGTGGGTCGCATCAGAGAGTCTCGATTGAAAGGCAGAGATCCCTACCCCGTCTCATATGTGCGTTGAAAATACTTTGATATTTTTGTTAGTGGAATTGGAACACACCAGGTGAAGACAGACCTGATTGACTGTAATCGTTTGGACAACCGAGGCTACAAACATTATCAGAGCAATGGAGAGTCCCTCCAATTTACTGGGTAGATTGGAGCCATCAATGGGTTGTAAGCGTGAGATCTGATACCATGAAATGTAGGATAACAGCCATCGAAGCAGCTGAGGCTGAAGGAAAGCCAACAAGTCCTGGATGATCTTGAGGCCTGCTGCCACAACATAGGGCCTTCCATAAGCTATAAAAAGCGCTTTCCACAACGTGCTTATCTGACATGAGAGAGGCATGCAGGACACACAGTGGGCACCGACTCACTGGTTTTGTAATGCTTTCTGCAGTTCTACCCCGAGGTTCTGTGACTCATCTTCTGGCGTCAACAAAGGCAGATCATCTTCGGTGATGTATTGAGAAGCACCCTTCTGCATGAGTGGGGACATCCATCCAAAAGTCTGCCAACGTTTACCGAAGATATTTAATGGCAGATGGGATGGAGGAACTGCAAAACTCACCCAAATACTGAAGACATTGGCCGTGAGCAAAGGATGTTCGCTGTGCTCCTGGTCATGTAACGAGGACTCGGCGCCGTGCTCTGGCCCGAAACATTCTAATGCAAACGAAAGTAATCCAAATCCCGCAGCTATACATTTGAGGGCAAGTATTGGGCGATTGTCTTCGAGGTTGCTTGAGATAATAGTTCGAATCCATATGAGCAGACCGATAGTATACAAGGGCCAGAAGAGGAGGAGGACCGTCGAGGAGGTGCGAGCTCGAGTATGGTGGAAATATGTCAACGAAATGGCGGAAATCAAAGCAAAGGATTCGATGAAATAAGAGTATGAGACAGGAACGGTCCTGCGCGTAGCCAGTATTAGCAGAAGATTCGCAACGCTGGCGGTGAGTGACGCGACGAGAAAGGCCTTCGAAGGGTAAATGTCGTTGCAAATGATTCGGATTTCGAATAGCACACGTACAAGCTTGGCTCCCAGCAGCCTTTTACTTTTGTAGCTCCTTGATTTGCAGGGCTTGAAGGACAGAGATATTGACGACCAAGTTGCAGCAAGAAGGAGTATGGCGAGAAGTCCAGAGAGGATGACTCCCTCTTCAAAACAGGGAGTCGTGTCGAAATCGCGGACACGAGAGATGACGTCCCACCCTTGAGGATCATGGCAAGCCATGGGAGAGAAGGGGAAATCAGAAAGTTCAAGTGAACAGTGTCATTCCTTATAAATTGACCTCGGTTATTACAAGAGGACCAACCCTGGCATCAATGACACTCAGTGCTCATTTGTCACAGCGAAAGTCTCTGTGAGAGAACCTTTATAAATTGACCCCGGTACCTTATTAGATAGAAGTTACTTAGAGGATGGCCGACTTGGTCGGCAGAGATAACACTCATTTGTCATTCACGGAGACTTACTCAACTGTAACAGCTTGTCCGGTCTAGGTGTCATGCGGAGTAATTGCGGAGGTGGAAGCAACCTTGCAAGCAAGGGAATGTACAAGTCTAAGTAGCATCAATCGTCCAGCGATGGTAAGGTATCTCCAGTAATCTCCTCTCCCAATGCAACTCGTTTGAAAACCTCGTATGATCTGTCGATGTCATCGTTGACGATAACAAGATCATGGACATTTGGCTCCTTGGCATACTGGATTTCCTTGAGTGCAGTGGCAAGACGTTTTTGAACTATAGCGGGGGTCTCTGTCCCGCGATTTTGGAGCCGAGCGCGGAGGGCAGCCATCGAGGGAGGAGATATGAACAGATAAACGGGATTCAAATCGGTGTTCTTTATTTGACGGACACCCTAATTTACACGTTCGACAGGGCGGCGAGTAAGAACGTACATATTGGAACACACCTGCGACTCGATGTCCAGTATACAGCGCCTACCGCGTTGCTGGACTTCTCGCACCGTGGCAAAACTGGTTCCGTAGAAATTACCGGAAAATTCGGCATGCTCGATGAAAGCACCCTCTTGGAGCAGGTCCCTGAACTTCTGTTGGGTCACAAAGTGATATTGCTTGCCATCGACCTCGCCCGGCCTGGGTGAGCGGGTGGTATCTGGAAGTTGATGTGATGAATTAAAAAGGAAACGATGGGAGCGATGGCGTACGCGAGACGCTGAAGCCGAACTTGTCTGGATACTCATCAAAGAGCCGCTGAAGAAGGGTGCTCTTCCCAACACCCGAGGGGCCAGAAATGACCAAGGGACGGAGGAATTCCACGCACGGAGACATGGACGAAAGTAGAGATGAAATGTAGCCATCAGTCACGATGTGATGGTGTGACAGGGGAGTGATTGTCACTTACCGAGACCACGACGGCCCATTCTCCCCGTCACCCTCCGGGTCGTGCAAGCCCACCTCTCGCCATCGTCGCCCCCAAAAAGCACGCTTTCGTTACGCCGCTCGCTCTTCTGACGCTATATATACGCTATACTCTAACGGCATAAATGGGGGGTGTTTGTTGTCGCCCTCAGGTTGGCCCTGCTCCGCTTGAATCGCTTTTCACTGACTGGCATGTAGCCCGTCGACTTTGACAGCGATGTCAACCTCTTCCACTTTATCCTACTTCGGTGTGTGGGCAAGGGTGCTTTCGGAAAGGTATGTTCATCCCACCCGTCGCCATGACCTCAGCTGAATCTTTTCATCAGGTCAGAGTTGTTCAGCACAAACAAACTCGCACCCTCTATGCCCTCAAATACATCAACAAGACAAAATGTGTAAAAATGAAGGCCGTGTCAAACGTCATACAGGAGAGACGTCTGCTTGAGGAGGTCCGTTCTCCCATTCTTTCCATCAAGCCCGTTCAACAGCCGACCTGTTGCCTTCAGGTGGATCATCCTTTCATTGTCAACTTGCGCTATGCTTTCCAGGATGACGAGAACTGTTTCTTCGTCTTGGATCTGATGCTTGGTGGTGATCTCCGATGTACGTCACCATGTCTCTCATTCCTTTTGGATTCGTCCGACTCGTTTCAATTCAGTTCATCTTGATCGATTGGGTTCTATGCCGGAACAAACTGTTCGATTTTACATGGCACAGTTGTCTTCAGCACTTGCATTTTTACACGACATTAACATAATGCATCGGTGAGTTTGCCCTCCCGTCTTGCCTTGCCTCGTTAATCATACCTCGTTCAATCTACAAGAGATATTAAACCAGACAATATCCTCCTTGATGAGCGCGGCAATGCCCACGTAACAGATTTCAACATTGCTGTCCATTTTGGCGAAAGACGATTGACTGGGGTCGCAGGCTCAATGGCCTACATGGCACCCGAGTAAGCTTTCTGACAGACTCCATTTCCTAGCCTCATGTATCATCCTTAGAATCCTCGCGAAACGTGGTTATACATACTGCATCGATTGGTGGTCACTCGGCGTCTGCGCGTACGAGCTGATCTTTGGCCGGAGACCTTTCCGGGGGAGAACAAACAGCGACCTCACCTATAGCATATCCAAGGATGCCCTCAAGTGGCCTGAGGATGCTGAAAGTAAATGTAGCCGAACCGGCATGCAAGTTCTCAAAGGGGTCGGTCACAGTAAAATTTTGCCAACAGTCATGTTTCTCATCTCTCCTTCTAGTTACTTGACCGAGATCCTAACCGTCGCTATGGCTGCAAGCCCAATGGTGAAGGATTTCAGGAGTTGCGACGACACCCATGGTTCCAACCGATCGACTGGGATACGCTCGACTCAAAGGAGCAAACACCACCCTTTACACCCGACGTATGACTCGTCCCCTTGTTTGATGTCTGGTTCTGACCTCGACGCAGGCTAATAAAGCTAATTTTGATGCATCTCACGAGCTGGAGGAGCTGCTGCTAGAGGATAATCCCTTGAAGGCGAAGGCCAGGAAGGCAAATCAGGACAACCTTAGCGCAGAGATGAGGCAGATGGAAGAACAGTGTGCACAATCCCTTAATCAATTCGGCTAAATCTCACGTATTCACCCAGATTTACGACATACGATTTCAAAAAGATGCAACGACGATCATATTACCCTCATAATCAACATATCATATCTACGGCCACTGCAACATCATCGGGACTGACGTCTTCTCGCCCTAATACGCCAGCTACTGACTTGCGGTTCGAAAATGGAATTTCGATTGCAGAACATTCCTCTGAAGCTGATTTGAATGCAATGATGATCTCGGAGAAGGCCTCCTCGTAGCGCAGACGTGCAACACCGCGCTGGCTCGTTGGCTCCCGAATGGTTGATGTCTAGGATTTTCAATTCTGCTTGTTATCTACGTTCGTGCTATGTTGACTCTTCTTCTTCCTCCAGCTCTGGGTTTCACTCGGTGTGGTCTATAATCTTTGTTTTGAATATTTTCTATGAACGTCAAATACCCATTATACATAACTTGTACGACTCTCACGTGGGGCTGGAATGCACTTTTGACTCACTCTTGTCTCTTTGATAATATGATGTCCCCTACACAAGCTGGCCTTGCTGACGGGGTTCCATTTTCCTTGTACGTTCTTCTAAGCTATTGACTGGACGACCGTAAACTGGGTCCACCAGCTTCTGTTCTATTCTACGCGAAATATCACGGGTCAAGCCTCACAAGGTGGCATCACGACGGCCTGGTGGGAACAGTAATCAAACCTACCCTACAAGACAAATCTTCCGTCGATGGTTAATTCAACTCAAAAGGGTTTACTCCCCCATTCCCCCGGGGACTACTGCTATTGTCTTCAAACTTCTCTTTCCGGAAGAAGATCATCATCGCAAGTACGACTTGCAGGAAACAAGACTTGCTCAATGCTTTGGAGAGTGCTTCGGCTTGGACGTGCGTCAGCTTCTCCAGTGGCGCGCAGAAACAGCGTCAGCCTGTCTTGGGGAGGAGCTGAAACTATTGTTGGAGAAAGCGTCCCCTGTATGACTCTTTTTGACTCATGTTGTAGTAACGGAATTCTGACGCTGTGATGATTGTCAGACAGATGCAAATCAGATCAGCCCTTTAACCATCGCGCAGGTTGATGAGAAACTGGATCAGCTGGCCTCCTTCTCAGGATATTCAAGCAGTTCAATTCGAAGCAAGTATCCTCGAGCGAGAGACTCTAACCGCGCAACCGTTTTGGAAGATCTTTTCCGCACGTTGTCGCCGATCGATGCCTCGTTCCTCACCCAAATAATCCTCAAAGATCTCCGGCCCATCCTCTACCCCTTAGGACAATGCCATTACGCTACCGCTCTGTTGAATTTCAACACGGAGTCAATCAAGATGCTGACGAAAGAGCATGCTATGATAGACTGGGATCCTACAAAATGGATGCTGAATGCATATCGCGTTACCTCTACCATCGAAGAAGCTGCAAATCGCTTTGAACTCCCAGAGAGCGAGAGGGGCCCGAATGTGCCACGACTAGGCGTTCCGGTTGCTGTAATAACTCTCTAGCGTATGGCGTGTTTGCACTCATTCTCTTCCCAGATCCCGAAATCCGAGAAGGGCCGGAGTCCTCGACAGGCGCTGTCGTACTTTCAGGGATCCTCCAGGGTTTGGGCAGAAATAAAATATGATGGAGAAAGAGCACAAATCCACGTTCAAATTCAAGATAACGGCACACCTCAGATCACCATTTTTAGCAAGAGCAGGAGGGATTCTACACTTGACCGAATCGCTATTCATGATATCATCTACCAAGCTCTCGGACTATCCAAGCACATGGATAATGGAGGGAACTGCAAGCTAAAGAGTGGTGTGGTTCTCGATGCAGAGATGGTTGCTTGTTATGGTGACCAAATTGATGGTGGGTTTAGCAATCCTCGTTCACTTGGTCCTGCCGAGTAATGGGCATTTGTGTCAGAGTTTTGGAGGATACGGAGTCTTGTTGAACAGACTGCATATGGTGTCCGCGGGGCTCGGCGCACCACAGGCGCAGTCCCAGATTCTCAATCCAGGTAACCTCCAGATGACAATCCTGTTCT
>Ga0307516_10002125_pt1 | contig 26852 bp, 25 predicted proteins | sample 19_EM_MG_FD_203310 | JGI IMG/M metagenome (GOLD analysis project Ga0307516, IMG submission 203310) | Populus trichocarpa ectomycorrhiza microbial communities from riparian zone in the Pacific Northwest, United States - 19_EM | ecosystem: Host-associated > Plants > Roots > Unclassified | place...
CCAGAAGATCCGCGTCGAAGGCACGCTGCGCACGATCTACCTCTACCCGATGGCACTGAGCTTCATCGTTACCGGCACCGCGTGGAAGTGGATCCTGAACCCGGGCCTCGGCCTCGAGCACCTGGTGCAGGGCTGGGGCTGGAGCAGCTTCAGCTTCGACTGGCTCGTCAACCCGGACCGCGCGATCTACACCGTCGTGATCGCCGGCGTCTGGCAGAGCGCCGGCTTCGTGATGGCGCTCTTTCTCGCCGGCCTGCGCGGCATCGACGACTCCATCATCAAGGCCGCGCAGATCGACGGCGCCTCGCTGCCGCGCATCTACTGGCGCGTGATCATTCCGAGCCTGCGGCCGGTGTTCTTCAGCACGCTGCTCGTGCTGGCACACATCTCGATCAAGAGCTTCGACCTCGTGATGGCGCTCACCGCCGGCGGCCCCGGTTTCGCAACCGACGTGCCGGCGACCTTCATGTACGCGATGTCGTTCTCGCGCGGGCAGATCGGTCTGGGCGCCGCCTCGGCCACCGTGATGCTGTGCACCGTGGCCGCCATCATCGTGCCTTACCTCTACTCTGAACTGCGAACCAAGAAATGAGCGCGCGCTCTTCGAACGTGGCGTTCCAGCGCTTCGCCATCTGGTCCGTGCTGCTGCTGTTCGCAGCGGTGTTTCTCGTGCCGCTGTACGTGATGGTCGCCACCTCGCTGAAAGACATGGACGAAGTGCGCCAAGGTAGCTTGCTGTCGCTGCCAGGCAGCCTCAACTTCGATGCCTGGCACAAGGCCTGGTCGCAGGCCTGCACCGGTACCGACTGCGGCGGCCTGCGCCCGTTCTTCTGGAACTCGACGCTGATGGTCGTGCCGGCCGTGCTCATCTCCACTGCGCTCGGCGCCATCAACGGCTACGTGTTCGCCAAGTGGCGCTTCAAGGGCAGCGAGCTGATGTTCGGGATGATGCTGTTCGGCGCCTTCATGCCGCTGCAGGTCGTGCTGCTGCCGATGTCGCAGGTGCTGGGCTGGTTCCAGCTCGCCGACTCGATCTGGGGCCTGGTGATCGTGCACGTGCTGGTGGGTCTCGCGACCACCACGCTGTTCTTCCGCAACTACTACGTGAGCCTGCCGGACGAACTGGTGCGCGCGGCCATGCTCGACGGTGCCGGGTTCTGGCGCGTCTTCTGGCGCATCGTGCTGCCGCTGTCGGCACCGATCATGGTGGTCACGCTGATCTGGCAGTTCACGCAGATCTGGAACGACTTCCTGTTCGGCGTGGTGTTCTCGGCGGGAGATGCCAAGCCCATCACCGTGGGCCTGAACAACATGGCGAACACCTCGAGCTCGGTGAAGGAATACAACGTGGACATGGCTGCCGCCATGATCGCCGCGCTGCCGACATTGGCGATCTACGTGCTCGCAGGCAAACATTTCGTGCGTGGCCTGACGGCCGGTGCGGTCAAAGGTTAAGTACTAAGAAAGGTCGGCCGCCGGGCCGCCCCAAGGCCGACCGCTCCCCTCGGGGGGCGGGCGCCGAAGGCGACCTTGGGGCCCAAAGAATCATGGGCGCACTTTCCATTCGCAATGTCCGCAAGAGCTTCGGCGCGGTCGACATCCTCAAGGGCATCGACATCGAGATCGATGAAGGCGAGTTCCTGATCCTGGTCGGGCCTTCGGGCTGCGGCAAGTCGACGCTGCTGTCGATGATCGCGGGCCTCGACGTTCCCACGGCCGGGAGCATCCACATCGGCGAGCGCGACGTCACCCACGAGCTGCCGAAGGACCGCGACATCGCGATGGTGTTCCAGAGCTACGCGCTCTACCCGAACATGAACGTGGCGCAGAACATCAGCTTCGCGCTCGAGATGCGCAAGGTGCCCAAGGCCGAGCGCGACGCCTCGGTGCAGCGCGTGGCCAAGATGCTGCAGATCGAACACCTGCTCGACCGCAAGCCCGCCAACCTCTCCGGCGGCCAGCGCCAGCGCGTGGCGATGGGCCGTGCGCTCGCGCGCAACCCCAAGCTCTTCCTGTTCGACGAGCCCCTGTCCAACCTCGACGCCAAGCTGCGCGTCGAGATGCGCGCCGAGATCAAGCTGCTGCACCAGCGCACCCACACCACCACCGTGTACGTCACGCACGACCAAGTCGAGGCCATGACACTGGGCGATCGCATCGCGGTGATGCGCGACGGCGTGGTGCAGCAGTTCGGCACGCCCGACGACATCTACAGCCGCCCGGCCACCCGCTTCGTGGCCGAGTTCATCGGCTCGCCGGCGATGAACATGATGGAAGCCGATGCCCTCAAGCCCGGCGAGATCGCGCTCAGCGTGAAGGGCCAGGCCATCGCGTTGACCGCGGCCCAGCAGCAGTCCTTGCAGCAGCGGCCGGTCGCCAGCTGCGTGGTCGGCCTGCGGCCCGAGGCTGTGCACCTTGCCGACAGCGGCGTGCCGGGGCGCTTGGTCCTGCTCGAACCGACCGGTCCCGATACCTATGCCTTCGTCGAGACGCCGATGGGCAAGCTCGTGCTGCGCACCGGCGGGCATGTCACGCAGCGCATCGGCGACAACGTGTTCGTCGGCTGGGATGCGCGCGACCTGCACGTGTTCGATACCGCCACCGAGGCGCGCGTCGGCTGAGTCAGCTCTCGCCGGTCGGGCGATGGCCGGCCGCGTGCAAAGCGGGCGTAAATTATCGGCAGCAAATCGGCCGTTCTTCACGTCCGCCGGCGGTGCCGTGGCCAGGCGTCATCGCGCGCCGCGGCTGAGCGAGACAATGGCAACGGCCACACAGCCGCGCCGCCATGGACCCGTTTTCCGTCATCGTCATGCTCGCCATCCACCTCGTCGTGAGCGGTGGGCTGATGTTCCTCGTCCGCCGCATGATGCCGGACGCGCCGGGCCTGGGCCGCTGGGCACTGGCGACCATTCTGTTCGGGCTGGGATACCTGGTTCGCCTGGCCGCCGGGCTGGAAACGGTCAGCGCATTGGGCGTGGCCTCCGATGGCGTGATGCTGCTCGCCGTGCTGCTGTTCAGCGACGGCGTGCGCGAGTTCACCGGCCGCTCGCCAGGCGCCATGCACCACCGCCTGCTGCTGTGGGCGGTGATCTTCTCTGGCCAGGCGGTGGCATCGGTGATCGGCGGCCCGGTGTGGCGCCACGTCGGCATCAACCTCGCCACCGGCTCGATGTATCTGGTGATGACCTGGTCGCTGGCGTCGCAGCTTCGCCACCAGTCAAAGCCATTGCACGCGCCGCTGCGCCTGCTGGCCGCATTGATCGGTGGTCTGAGCGTGCTGACGCTGCTGCGGTCGTATCACATCGCCACCCACGGCATGGACGTCGCCTTCCACGGCATGTTCGCAAAGGCCTTCTACATCTATGCCTCGCTCGCCGCACTGCTGGTCGCGATGACGCTGCTGTGGCTGCTCTTCCTGCGCTTGAACGGCCAGCTGGCCGAGCTCGCCACGCGCGACGCCTTGACCGGCGTCTACAACCGCAACGGCCTTGACCAGGCACTCAAGCAGCACTTCGCGCGGCGTGACGCACCACCGTTGACGCTGCTGCTGGTCGACATCGACCACTTCAAGCGCATCAACGACACGCTAGGCCACGCCACCGGCGATGCCACCCTCCAGGCCGTGGCCACCGCGCTGCTCTCGCAACTGCGCGGCGGCGACTTCGTGGCCCGCATCGGCGGCGAAGAGTTCCTGATCGGCTGTGTGGGTGCGCAGCACGAGGTGGCGTTGCCGCTGGCGCAGCGCCTGCGCGGCAGCGTTGGCCGCCTGCAGGTGCCATCTGCCGATGGCAAGCGCCGTGTCTTTTGCACCGTGAGCGTGGGCGTGTCGGCTGGCTTCGACAGCTATGGCGACTGGGAGATTGCCGCCTCGCAGGCCGATCAGGCGCTGTACCAGGCCAAGGCCGCCGGGCGCGATGGCGTGCAGCCTTTCGTGCCGGTGCAGCCGGTGGTGGCCTGACCCGCGTCGCTCAGTGCGAGGCCGCCGACGCGGCCGCCTCGGCGACGCGTTGACCGCGCTGCCAAGCCGTTGTTTTGTCTTTGGCATCGGCCGGCGCGGTGAAATCTTCGGTCACCGTGAAGCTCTGGGCATCGGCACCCGCCACCCGTTCGCCCTCGTACCAGACGCGCTTCGCATCAGCGGCGTAGCCGCGCCCCAGCACGCGCAGCGTCGCGAGCTCGGCGTCGCGCAGCTTGCGTACCACAGGGTGGGGTGACTTGTTCGGTTCGTTGCGCTCGATGTGGGCGTGGAACGCGTTGGCCTGGTCGTGTGCATAGCTCACGTCCCGTTCGTCGATCACCTTGAACGTGGCGCCGTGGCTGCCTGCAATCTCCACGCGTTCGTAATAGCCGCGTTGCGCATCGCGCGCAAAGCCGCCGGCCAGCGGCTCGAAGCTCGCCACGTCACGCACCTCGAATGCCACGCCTTCTTCGTAGACATGCAGTCGGTCGCGCGCATAGCCTCGGCCGAGCACGGTGTAGGTGGCAGGGTCGGCATCGCGGATGCGATCGACCTTCAGGTGCCGGATCGTCCAGTACTCCTGCCCCTTGCGGTAGGTGTCGCAGTAGTACACGGCCACGCGGTCTCGCGCCTCATGCTCGGACAGCACCTCGAAGCTCGCACCGTCACTGCCGTCCACGGCGCTGCCGCGGTAGTAGCCGCTTTGGCTGTCACGCGCAAAGAGCTTGTCGATCGGCTTGAAGCTGGCCGGGTCGGCCGGGGTGAAGGCCACGTCGTTGTGCAGCCACTGGCCGCTCTTGCGCTGGTAGCCACCGCCATCGCAGCCGACGAGTGTGGCCAGCAGGCCGAGAAGCAGCAGGATCAGGCGAGACATCAGCCACGCCGTTTCAGCACGTCGATCATGTTCCTGTCCAGGTCGACGATGAAGTCGCCGCCGGGCGCCTTCTGCCGCACGACCTCACGGCCCACGGTGTCGTACACCTCGGCGCGGCGCCCGGCCGCCCAGGGCGCCGTGCGATCGAAGGCGCCGGCACTCGGGCCGAAGACCAGCGCGATCGAGGGCGGCATTGCGAACTCCCAGCTGAAGGCGATGCGGTGGCCTTGCTCGAGGTAGACGATCATTCCGCCACGGCCGTCGGCGGTGATCTCGACGACGGGGTCCGTGTCAGGCGCGGTGGTCATGGCGGGGCTCCTTGCGTGCATCCATCATCGCCTTGATCTGCAGCAGCTCCGGCGGAACAGGCTGACCGGCCTTCAGCGCCTCATCGATCTGCGCATCCACTTCGCCCGGGGCGTTGCGCCCGTCGGGGCGAGAGCGCGACACGTCGGCACCCTGTTCGATCAGAAAGGCCAGCAGGTCGCGGCGCTGCTTGATGGCCAGCACCACGGCCAGCGGGTCCTGATAGAAGGTGGCGTTGAGGTCGAGCCCGCGCTCGGTCAGCAGGCGCAGCGTGGGCAGGGGCATCACCGCGAGCCAGCTGAACACCAGCGGCTGGCCGTCGCGTGCCTTCATGTTCGGGTCGCCGCCGGCATCGAGCAGCAGGCGCAGCAGGGCAAGGTCCTTGAGTTTGGTGGCGGTTTCCATCGCCTGCGCGGGCTTGGCGCCCAGCGCGAGCAGCACCTCCACCACTGGCAGCATGCTGGCTGCTCCGGGATCGTCGGTATCGGCCTGCCGCGCTGCCAAGGCGAGCAGTGTCATGCCGCCTTCGCCTTCGATGTTGACGTGCGCGCTCGGGCCAAGTTCGCGCAGCGTCTGCACGTCGCGCTTCACGACGGCAGCGCCCATGGCCCTCATCGCACGGCCGCTGAAGTAGCCGGCGCCGCTGGCGTGCTGCGCGATGCGGTGGTCGATGTAGACGTTGCGCGCCTGCCCCCAGCCGATGAACAGCCCCGGGCCAGCCACGACCAGCAGGGCCAGCGAACGCCACACGATGCCGTCGGTGAACGCGTAGAGCAGCACGGCCAGCAGCAGCACGGCGCTCGGCAGCATGATGAAGAAGAACAGCGCCATCTCCTTGCCGCCGTCGTTATTGCCGCTGCTCGACTGCAGCGTCTTCACCAGCATCACGAGAAACAGCAGCGCATCGAGCGCCGCCACGGACCAGAAGACGATGTTCATGCGGCGGCCGATGGGTGGCGACGGAGCCGGCATCAAGGCATCGCCACGCCGTCGATGCGATCCAGGCGCACGATGATGTGGCCGTACTGCTGGTTGCGCAGCTCGACCCACTGGCCCGGCTCGATGCGCGTGACCGCGCCACCCACCGGCTGGCCGCCCACGTAGAGCGTGATGCCGCGCTTGTCTTGCAGCGCAGTCTGCAGCGCCTGCTCGATACCATGCGCCGCATCGGCAGCGAAGGCCACGCCGCTGGCCAGTGTGAGCACGGCAGCACCCAGAGCGGCGCGGGTCGGGATGAAGCGGGGGCGGGTGATCTTCATGGCAGTGTTCTTTCGCAGGTCGTTTGAAGAGGCAGCCGGCGATGGTCGGCGTGCCAGGTATCGGCCCGATTGCGCGGGCCGCGCTGCGTGTTTCATTTGTTGGGCGAGTGAGGGGGCCGCCTCCTGCACAATCCCGTGAGCTCACCTGGAGATCTGCATGACCCCCGAAGAACGCCGCGCCTTGCGCGAGAAACTCATCGCTGCACGCCAGGCCCTGCCCGATCGCCTGGAGCGTGCGGTGCAGCTGCAAAGCGTGATGCGTGCGTGGCTGGTGAGCCGGCGCGAATCGAGCGTCGGCGCCTACTGGCCGATCAAGGGCGAGTTCGATCCACTGCCCGCGCTCTACCGCTGGAGCGAAGGAGGCCCCGAAGGCTCGCCGCGCCGCATCGGCCTGCCCAAGACCGACAAGGAAACCGGCGAGCTGCGCTTCCACGTGTGGTTCCCCGGCTGCCCGATGGAGCTCGATGCGCATGACATCCCCAAGCCCAAGGACACCGACGAATTCAAGCCGGCACTGCTCATCGTGCCCTGCGTCGGCTACGGCCCGGGCGGCGTGCGACTGGGTTATGGCGGCGGCTTCTACGACCGCACGCTGTCCGAGCTGAACCCACGTCCCATCACCATCGGCGTAGGCTACTCGCACGGCTTCATGCCGATGCTGCGCGCGCAGCCGGACGACGTGCCGCTCGACGTGATGCTCACCGAAGACGGTGTGATGTGGCAGGCGACGGGCCGCTGACCGGCCTGGCTCAGAACCGGTACCCGGCCGACACACCCGCCAGCCAGGTGCGGCCCGGTGCCGGCTCGAAGAAGCGGCTGTTGCTCTCGTTGACGATCACCGAGCCGGCATAGGCGCGGTCGAACAGGTTGTCGACCCGCGCAAAGGCCCCCAGGTCCCAGCGGCCGAGCACCGTGCGGTAACCCACATGGGCCGATGCCACCGTGTAGGCCTCGGCTGCATCGTTGTTGAGGTCGTTCACATAGACCGCGCCGATGCGCCGCACGTCAACCCCGCCGCGCAGGCCTTGTGCCGGTGCGTAGTTGAGCCCTGCAAAGAGCGTGGTGCGTGCGACACCAGGGATGCGGTTGCCCGCGGCCACGGTCTGGTTGGGCGTTGCACAGGGTGCTGCGGTGCAGGTGATGAACCCGTCCTTGTAGCGCGCATTCAGCAGTGTGGCGGCCAGCTGCGGCTGCCAGTCCTGCCACTGCGCCGACCAGCCGAGCTCGAGACCGGTGCGCCGCGTCGCGCCGGCATTCTGGAAGGTCGAGCGCCCGCTGGTGTTCGTCAGCGTGACGATCTCGTTCTCAGTGCGCGTCTCGAACACCGCCAGCGACGCCTCCCCGTAGTTGGCGAGCCGCGTCTTCACGCCGGCCTCGATGCTCTTGCTGCGCGCCGGCTGCAGCGTGAAGTTCAGTCCGGTGGCGCCGTTGGGCCGGTAAGCCAGTTCGTTCAGCGTGGGCGTCTCGAAGCCGCGGCCGGCAGTGGCGTAGACATGCACGCTCTCGTTCACCGCATACAGCACACCCAGCACCGGCAGCGTGGCGCGGTAGTTGGCGCCGCCGCTGTCGTCGGGGTTGGTGCCGACGATGTAGTCATCGGTCGACTTGAAGCGCACCTTGCTGTGCCGCAGGCCGGCGTTCAGTGTCCACTGCGGCGTGGGTTGCCAGTTCGCCTGCACGTACTGGTCGAAGCTCGTCACGTCGTTGGCTTCGTTGCGGCGCAACGCCCCTTGCACGCCGAGCGTCGCGCCGATGAAGTTCTGGTAGCCCTGGCGGCGCTCATGCAGCCAGTCGCCCGCCAGCCCGGCCACCACGCTGAGCGGCGTGCCCAGGTTCTGCGCCTTCCAGGTCCAGCGCAGATCGGCACCTTCGTATTCGCGGGCGAGCGAGATCACGCCGCCGGGGTGCAGCGGGCTGCCCTGGGCTGTGTTCGGGATTGATTGAAACTGCACCGTGCTTCGCTGACCCTTGTAGGTCATCACCTGCAGCGAGTTACCGGCGTCGATGCGGCGTTCGTAGGTCAGGCCGCCTTGGGTCTGGTCGACTGTCTTGCGCGTGTTGTAGTCGGTGGCCGACGTGTCCACGCTGCGCGGGTTGGTTTGGTACGTCGGACGCGGGAGCCCCAACGGGTCCTGCGCCTCAGGCAGCGACATGCTGTTCACCACCAGCGTCAGCTTGCCCTCGTCATCGGGCTTGAAGCTCAGCTTCGCGTTGCCCAGGTTGCGCCGGGTCTCGCTGTGGTCCCGGTAGCCATCGGTCTCGAAGCGGCTCGCGCCCATGCGGTACGCGAAGCTGCCTTCCGAACCGCTGGCCTGCGTGGCGATGCGCAGCAGGCCGTCACTGCCGCCAGCCACCTCGAAGCCGAGGCGCGGCGCACCCTGGCCGTCTTCGGTGAAGACCTGGATCACACCGCCCGACGAGTTGCCGTACAGCGCCGAGAACGGCCCGCGCAGCACCTCGATGCGGCCGACCGAGCCCAGCTCCACGTTGGATATCTGGCCCTGCCCGTCGGGCAACGTGGCCGGGATGCCGTCGACATACAGCCGCACGCCGCGGATGCCGAAGGTCGAGCGCGCGCCGAAGCCGCGCACCGAGATCTGCACGTCCTGCGCGTAGTTCTGCCGGTCGCGCGCGAGCAGGCCAGGCACCGAGCCCAGGCTTTCGGAGATGTTGACTTGCGCGCGGCCGTTGCGAACGTCCTCGCCATCCACGCGGCTGATCGCCGCAGGGACGTCGAAGGCCGGTGTCTCGGTGCGCGTGGCGGTCACGACCACCGGCGGCAGCGTGGCCACCGGTGCGGGCGAAGGTGAGTCTGTGGACTGGGCCAGCACGGCGGCCGGCGCACCGAGCCAGCACAACACGTGCACCAGGCGCGGCGCGGTTGAGGTCTGCATGTCGTCTCCATCGTTCTTGGTTGCGGCGCGATGTTCACACGCTGCGTGGCATCACGTCGGCTTTGGCAAAAATTCCCTACATGCGCCCGCTGTGCTCAAGGCACCTGCCCAGGACGCCTTCCGCAGGAGGATTTCTTTTCTGGTGACCGCCCGGCGGTTGTTGAGTCGAGGTCGTCGAGGAGATACCAAGGAGCGTAGGAAACGATGACTCATGGCTGAGAGCAGCCAGATCAGGCGGCTCCCCATTTATCTTCCATCTGTCTGAAGTAGAGTCACCTGCGCCATCCCGCCGCTCTCTCCTCCGCCATGAACCGACTGCAGTCCGAGTTGCGTCGCCTGTACCTCCCTCATTCAGTCGACCCCGGTGCTGATGCGGAGGCATCGGGCCTGATCGATCCCAAGGGCAGGGTGCGCGCGATGGTGCTGGAGGTCGCTCGGCCGGCGAGTTGGGACGTGCTGTCGAAGGTGTGGCGCGGGGTTCAGGCCGATCTGGAACTGCCGGCGCCCGCCATCGCCGTCTCGGGGACGGATGGCCTTCAGCTCTGGTTCTCGCTCTCGGACCCGATCGCCATCGCGCAAGCCCGTGCCTTCCTGGAGTCTTTGCGCCTGCGCTTTCTTGCGGACGTTGTAACGAAGCGTCTGCGCCTGATGCCCGCCGTGGACGTCTCAGCCCCGCATCAAGCGCTTCACGCGCGCCTCGTGCCCGCCGAGCAGGAGCAGACCGGCAACTGGTCCGCGTTCGTGGCGCCGGACCTCGCGCCGGTCTTCGCCGACACACCCTGGCTCGACATCCCGCCCAGCAACGATGGCCAAGCCGACTTGCTCAGCCGGCTGGAAAGCATCAAGCCGGCCGCCTTCGAGGCTGCGTTGGAATCGCTCAGGCCAGCACCGACTCAGCCAACGGGCGTCACGCGCGAGACGACAAGCATCGATGCCGATCGCATGCCGGATCGGCCAGCGGCCTCGGTGGGTTCCCTGGAAGCAAAGCGCTTCTTGCTGCAGGTGATGAACGATGAGACGGTGGCGCTGGCTTTGCGGATCGAAGCAGCCAAGGCGCTTCTGCCCTACGCCGACGAGCACCGTCCCTGACCGGCGCAGGTCAGGCGGTCGGCGGCACCGGAAAGCGCACCAGCACCCGCAGGCCTTGCCCGCGGTGGCCCTCGGTCAACTCGACGTCGGCGCCGTGACGCTCGGCCACGGCCTTGACGATGGCCAGCCCGAGCCCGCTGCCGGGCTGCGCCTGGTCGGGCACGCGGAAGAAGCGGTCGAACACGCGGGCGCGCAGCTCGAGCGGAATGCCGGTGCCTGCGTCTTCGACGCTGAGCGAGATGTCGGCCGGCGTTTTCGTCACGCGCACGTCAACCCGCGCACCGGCGGGTGAGTACTTGATCGCGTTCTCGACCAGGTTGTCCACCAACGAGACGAGGCCCTCGGCTTCACCCGTGACCACGCAGGCATCGTCTGCGCTCAGCTCGAGCTCGACCTCGCGCTGCGTCGCGAGGCCGGACAGTGCTGCGAGCCGGTCCTGCACCAGCGCGTCGAGCGCGATCGGCGCCAAGGTGCGGGCCATGCGGTCGGCGTCGCTGCGCATCAGGCCCAGCAGCTGAGCGACCAGCCGGCTGGCGCGCTCGCCGCTGCGCACCAGGCCGTCGAGCAGTTCCGTATCGCGTGGGTCCTGGCGGTGCGCCTTGAGTGCTTCGACGTTGATGCGCATGGCGGCGAGCGGCGTCCGCAACTCGTGCGCCGCGTCGGCGATGAAGCTGTGCTCGCGCATCTGGCTGCCTCGCACACGCTGCAGCAGCGTGTTGACGGCGGTGAGCAGGGGCCGCAGCTCGCGGTATTGGCTGCCGAACTGCAATGGCGTCAGATCCGCCGGGCCGCGGGACTCGATCTCCTGCGAGAAACGCCGCCACGGCCGCAGCGCCACCCGCACCGACAGCCATGCCGGCACGAACAGGAAAGGCAGGCTGATCAGCAGTGGCAGGATCACGATGCCGTGCGACCCGAGCGCAAAGAAGATCGACACCGCGTGCCCGGAGCGGATCAGCGTGACGCGTGCGTCCGAGGTGGCTGATTGCTGGCTGTAGGTCCGCCACAGCTTGCCATCGACCTCGACGCGTTCGAACTCACGCAGCTTGTGGGTGCGCAACACGCCCGGGTCGCCCGGCGACTGGTACAGCAGGCGGTCCCCGCGCCACACGTTCATCGACATGCGCAGCGCAGGGTCGTCTTCTTCGTGGTTCTCTCGGCGCTGGAAGACATCGAGCTTGAGCAGCGCGTCTTGCAGCTTGTCGGGCTGGTCGGCCAGGCCGTCGACCAGTGCGAGGATCATGTCGGCGCGCGGACCCATGTGCTGCGGCTCGAAGATCATGTCGTAGCGGGCCGTGTCCCACACCAGGTAGCCGATGGCCGCCGACCATAGCAGCAGCGCGGTGGCCATCTGCGCAAGCACGAGCCGCGTCACCAGCGACGAGAACACCTTGGCGAACCAGGCGCGCAACATCAGCCGGCACCTCGTGCGGTCTCGACGCGGTCGATCACATAGCCCACACCGCGCACCGTGCGGATGTAGCCCGCGCCGATCTTCTTGCGCAGGTTGGACATGTGCACGTCGAGCACGTTGCTTTCGTTGTGGATGCCGCCTTGCAGCACCTGCTCTTCAAGCACGCGCCGCGTCAGCACGCGGTCGACGCGCTTGACGAGAATGCACAGCAGGTCGAACTCGCTGCGCGACAGGTCGACCGCCTTGCCGTCGACGGTCACGCGCATCGTCGCTTCATGCAGCGAGAGGCCGCGCACCTCGAGCGTCTCGTTGACGAGGCCGTAGCTGCGCCGTGCCAGAGCGCGCACGCGCGATAGGAGCTCGGCCAGCGCGAAGGGCTTGACGAGGTAGTCGTCGGCGCCGCTGTCGAGCCCGGCGATGCGGTCTTCGAGCGAATCGCGCGCGGTGAGGATGAGCACCGGTGTCACCTGCTTGTCGCGGCGCAGGCGCGTCAGCAACGTGAGGCCGCTGCCATCAGGCAAGCCCAGGTCGAGCAGCACCAGATCGCACGGCGTGGTGTCCAGCGCCTGCACGGCTTCTTGCAGCCGGCGCACCCAGGTCACATGCAGGCCTTGGTCTTCAAGCGCAATGCGCACGCCGTTGCCCAGCTCGATGTCGTCTTCGATCAACAGGATGTTCATGGGCGTGATTAGGCCGATCGAAGCTAAAGATCACATGAAGCTCAGCACGGAAGGCGATTCATGAAACCTTCAGGAAGGCTTTGGACAGGCTTCAGGTGAGGTCGAGAAACTGCGAAGGCGCTGTGAGAACAAGTGACCGCAACAAAGCGGAATGCCCACAGCCAACGACGACCGATCTTCTGAAGCAACGGGTTTGTCGTTCACACCGGACCTCGCTTCAAGACAACCCGAAAGAGCTTTCATGTCATCCCTCAAGACCTCCGCGATCTCGCTGGCCATCGTCGCCGTTTCATCTGCCAACGTCAACGCAGCCGAACTGTCGGACCAAGCTGGCCCCTACATTGGCGCGAGCTCCGGCCTCAGCGAATTCCAGACCCATGACTTTGGCCTGCGCACTACCGACGACGAGGAATTCGGCGCAGCGGGCAAGGTGTACGCCGGCTATCGCTTCAACAGGCGATTCGGCGTCGAAGCCGGGTTCGCTCGCCTGGGCACCTTGTCCGAGACGGTGCAACTGGGCGGTTCGCGCGTCGAGCAGAAGGCGCGTGGCCGCAGCCTTTATGCAGCAGCCACCGGCCGCATGCCGCTGAGCGAATCCTTTGCGCTGACCGGCAAGTTGGGCGTGTCGTACGGCAAGGTCAGCGGCACCAACTTGCTGCCTGCCGCCAACAGCCTGATGGGTACGACGCGCTCGCTGCTCGTCAACGTCGGTGCCGAGTACCGCTTCACGCCGAATGTCGCATTCACCGTCGAGTTCGACCGGTTCGGGAAGCTGTCAGACCGCGTCAGCGCCAACCTCGTCAGCACTGGCGTTCGCTACGACTTCTGAACCCCCTTCATCTGACCCGCGAACAAACATCATGACGTCCCTCCAATCTCTCAAGTTCAACCTCGTCTGCGTGGCCATCGGCCTGCTGGCCAGCCCGCTCGCTCGCGCTGACGAAGCGGCCGCACCGTCCGACGACGCGTGGCATTTCACCGTGGGCCTTGGCGCTGCCAGCCAACCGCGCTACCCCGGCAGCGCCGAGCGCAAGAGCAGCGGCTTTCCGATGCTGAGCGCAACCTACGGCCGCTACTTCATCGGCGGTGTGCCCGGTGCCGGCGTACCGGCAGGCATTGGCGCTTACCTCGTGCAGAACGATCACTGGCGCGTGGGCGTCGGCCTCGGCGGCAGCTTCGAGAAGCCGCGCCAAGAAACGGATTCGCCGCGTCTGCGGGGCCTGGGCGACATCGACCGCACCGCGCTCGGTGCCGTGTTCGCAAGCTACAGCGACACCTGGTGGACGCTGCGCGGCAACGTGCTCACCGACATTGGCGGCAAGCAACAAGGCACGCGGCTTTCGCTCGGCGCTGAGGCCCGCTACCCGGTCAGCGACACCATCACGCTCTCGGCAGGCCCGAACGTCACCTGGGCCGATGCGAAGTACACGCAGACGTTCTTCGGTGTCGACGCGGCACAAAGTGCTCGCTCCGGCCTGGCGGTTCGTACCGCCAAGGCGGGTCTGAACTCGGTGGGCTTCTCGGTGGGCGCGAACGTGCGGCTGTCGTCGAACTGGGGCGTGGGCGTGTTCGCGAGCACGAACAGGTTGCGCGGCGATGCGGCAGACAGCCCGGTGACCGAGAAGGTCTCGCAGAGCCAGGCGGGTCTGTTCGCGGCCTACACCTTCTGACGTCACAGGATCAACGACGCCGAAGCGGTTGAGAGGCTGCTTCGGCTGACAACACCTCACCAGCATGAAACTCTTTCACATCCCCCACGCCGTGCTTCACGGCGACAACCTTCGGTCATCGCGGCCGCGGCCGGCCGCACGCGCACGTCATCCCGCCGCGTCAGTCCTGCGGCTTCATCGGAGCCCGCTTGCCAAGCTCGCGTGGTTCTTCGGGGTCGGGCGTTGACACCATGCGTGCACACCTGCCCCTCTTGAAGCTGTCGACGGACGTTGTACTGAGCCTTGTGTCTGTCGGCTTGTGGGTCGTCGTCATCTGGCAATTGCCGGAGAGCGAGCGAGCTTCAGTGGCTGCGGCCTCTGTGACGACAACCGACATCTCGCACGACCGATTCCGCACGGAGACAGTGGCGATCGCCTCTGCCGCCACTCGAGAAGACTCGACGCAATCGGAAGTCGCTACCCGTTGAACGCGGTGATGGAGGCGGCTCGAAACCGCCCGTTCCCTCAACCCGCCGCGAACAAGACCGTCGCCCGTTCTCGCGCCTTCGCCGTCACGCTGCCTGCCAGCCCGGCCGCGCCGCGGCTTGCCAGCATCTGCGCAAACACCTCGCGCACCTCGTCGGCATTGACGGCCTGCAGGCGCTCGAGCCACACCTGCGCATCGCGCAGCCGCCCGAAGGTGAACACGTCCTGTGCAGCAGACTCCAGCCGCCTGGCCGGTTGCTCCAGCGCGCGCAGCGTGCGCACGGTGATCTGGTTGCGGGCGCGTTCCAGGCCCGCCGGATCTGGGCTGTCGGCGTGCTGCTTCAGCAGCCGCGCGGTTTCGGTGAAGAAAGCGTCGGCTTGTTGCGGGTCGGTCGCGGCGTCGATCACGATCTGGCCCGCGTGCGGCATCACATCGGCCGAGCAGGCCACGTGGTACGCGAGGCCGCGGCGCTCGCGGATCTCATCGAGCAGCGGCGAACTCATGCCTTCGCCGAGCAGCGCGGCGGCGAGCACATGGTTGATGTGCCTGTCGTCGGCCAGCGGTGGCGCTTCGTAGCCCAGCACGATCTGGCATTGTTCGCTGCCCGACAACCGGCGCAGCTTCACGCCGCCTTGCCACGCCGGCGGCGGCACGGTGTTGGGCTCGCCGCGCGGCATGCTGCCGAACGCCGCTTCGGTGGCTCGCACGAACGCGGCTTCATCCACCGGCCCGGTCGCAGCCACCACCACGTTGCAGGCGGTGTACTGGCGTTGCACATAGGCCAGCAAATCGTCGCGCGTGATGCGCTTGAGGTTGGCGCGGTTGCCGATCACCGAGCGGCCGGCGGGGTGGTTGGGCCCGTAGCAGGCGCGGTCGAAGAGCTCGAAGGCGATGTTGACCGGGTCTTCCTCGAACTCGGTGAACTCGTGCTGCAACACCTGGCGCTCACGCTCCAATTCGTCCGCCGGGAAGCTGCTGTTGCGCACGATGTCGGCCAGCAGCTCCACGAACACGGGCAGGTCGCGCGGCAGGCCTTCGATGTGGAAGGCGGTGTGGTCCTTGTCGGTGTGCGCGTTGACCTCGGCACCCAAGCGCTCGGCATCGAGGTTGATGCGCTGGCAATCGCGCGTGTGCGTGCCCTTGAACGCCATGTGCTCGACCACATGGCTGATGCCATTGAGCAGCCGCGGCTCGTGCAGGCTGCCGGTGCGGATGAACACGCTCAGGCTCACCGTCTGCCGCCAGGGCATGGCGATGGCGACGGCGCGCAGGCCGTTGGGCAGCGTGTGCAGGGTCGGCAGGCCAGGAGCGCGTGAAGTGGTCATGGGTGCAAGGATAAGCAGGTCGTCAAACCGCTGGTGCGCCGAGCGCTCCCCCATGCACGCGGAGGCTCAGAGCAGCTTGGCTGCGGCCAGCACGATCAGGCCGATCAACAGGATTGCACTTGCCCCACGCGACACGATGGCGTTGCGCGATCCGCTGAAGACCACCAGTGCCACCAGGGCGAGACCCACGGCGCCCAGGCCCATGATCAGGGACGCCATCTTTGCGTAGCCGTCTCCGGACGACATGGATCCGAAGCCGAGCACCATGCCGCCGATGGCTGCGACCAGCAGCGCGATGCCGAGCCCGAGTCGGCCGATCTCCCAGGCCGGTGAATCCTCCAGCGGCTCGTCTTGCTCGGCCCGCTTCTTCTTCACCGCCTCGATGCCCAGGCCGACCAGCACCAGCACCGCGAAACCCAACAGGCTCGCCAGTCCCGAGCCGATTTGTGCGACGGTGATGAGCGGCGTGGGCTCCAGCTGAAAGCTCATCGTGTACAGCCGACCTTCGTTGAAGCCGAAGCTCACGGAGTGGGTCTGGCGCCAGCCCTTGTTCTTGCCCCACAAGGACCGGCCGGTGATGCGACCCGAGTTGCCGAAGCTCGACGCGTGGTCACCCCTGATCTTGTAGTGCGCCGAGATGATGGGCATGGCCTGCGCCTCCGGCATGCCCAGGCACAGGCCCTGCGGCGTGCACTCCTCGAAGGGAAGCGAGAAGTAGCCCATCTCGACGATGGGGTCGGCCTTGCCATAGGAGTTGGGCACCGTCGTGAAGAGCAGGCCCCGTGTCTTGTATTCGAGCAGCGCATGGCTCGTGCGCCAGGCCGCCTTGGACGCGGCGACAGGCTTCTCGATGTCGGCACGGCCCCAGAGGGCTTCAAGGTCGGAGCGGTGCACGTTGCCCACACCCAGGCCATCGTGGCCGAGGAAGCGCTGCAGGGCCGAAGGCGGATCGCTGGCCTCCGCGGGCGATGGTGCCGCAACGGCTGCACTGGTCGCCCAGGCGAGGGCCAGGGCGAGGACCGCGAGCAGCCAGGAGGGCACGGCGTTTGTCAGGTCGCGAGCCCCAGGCGCCGGCAGATCTCAAGCGCAGCCACCGACTGGTTCATCGTGTACAGGTGCAGCCCAGGTGCGCCGCCGGTGATGAGCTTCTCGCACAGCGCACTCACCACATCCAGCCCGAAGGCCTTGATCGATGCGGTGTCGTCGCCGAAGCTCTGCAGGCGCAGGCGGATCCAGCGCGGGATCTCGGCGCCCGACGAGTCGGCGAAGCGGATGATGCCGGCCGAGTTGATGATGGGCATGATGCCCGGCACCACCGGGATGTCGGCGCCCAGCTTGCGCGATTCGTCGACGAAGCGGAAGTACGCGTCGGCGTTGAAGAAGAACTGCGTGATGGCTGCGTTGGCACCGGCGCGCACCTTGGCCAGGTAGGCCTGCATGTCGGCCTCGGGCGAGCGCGCCTGCGGGTGCATCTCGGGATAGGCCGCCACCTCGATGTGGAAGTGGCTGCCGGTCGATTCGCGGATGAAGCCGATCAGGTCAGATGCGTAGCGGAACTCGCCGAAACTGCCGTAGCCGCTGGGCAGGTCTCCGCGCAGCGCCACGATGCGGCGGATGCCGGCGGTCTTGAACTGCGCGAGCTTCTCGGTGATCGACTCGCGGTTGGCGCCGATGCAGGTGAAGTGCGAGGCCGCTTCCACGCCCTCGGCAAGGATGGCCTGCACCGCGGCAAAGGTGCCGTCTTGCGTGGAGCCGCCGGCACCGTAGGTCACCGAGCAGAACTGCGGCTTCAGCGCATAGAGCTGCTGGCGCACGGCGGCGAGCTTGGTGACGCCTTCGGGCGTCTTGGGGGGGAAGAACTCCAGGCTCAGGGGAAGACGTTGCGTGCTCATGCCTAACTCTCTTGTCAGTCAATAACCCGTTCGGGCTGAGGTATCGAAGCTTGTTCAGGCCGCGTAGGGCTTCGATACCTCAGCCCGAACGGTTGTTGGGATGTGGCGTGGTCGTCAGGCGGGCTGCTTCGCCCACACGAAGAATTCGGTGTTGCCGTTGCCGCCCTTGATCGGGCTCTCGAAGTACTTCTGCACCTTCAGACCCAGGCCCTTGCAGGCCTGCCAGAGGCGGGTCTCGACTTCGGCGAAGTGCACCTTGTCTTTCACGATGCCACCCTTGCCGATCTGCGCCGGCTGCAGCTCGAACTGCGGCTTCACCAGCACCAGCAAGTGGCCGCCCGGCGCGAGGTACTCGACCATGGTTGGCAGCACGTGCGTGGAGGTAATGAACGACAGGTCGGCGGTGACGAAGCCGAAGCTGTGCGGTGTGTTGGCAGCCTCAAAGGCCGTGCCCGTCACGTCGCGGCCGTTGATGCCTTCGAAGCACACCACGCGCTCATCGGCCTGCAGCTTCGGGTGCAGCTGACCGTGGCCCACGTCGATACCGACCACGCGCTTCGCGCCGGCCTGCAGCAGCGCATCGGTGAAGCCACCTGTACTCTGGCCGAGGTCGAGGCAATCGAGCCCGGTGACGTCGATGCCGCAATGCTTCAACGCACCTTCGAGCTTGAGCCCGCCGCGCGACACGAAGCGCAGCTCCGCGTCGTCGGTGATCTCGATCTCGCAGCCTTCGGGCACGTCGAGCCCCGCCTTGTTGACGACGGCCCAGCCCTTGGGGCCGAGCCAGCGCACGGCGTTGCGCTCGATCAGGCGCTGTGCCGCCGAGCGGGTCGGCACGAGGCCTTGTTGAAGCAGAAGTTGGTCAGCGCGCATGGGTACCTTTGAGAGAACAGATCGGGCCAGCGCGACGCGCTGTGCCCGATATCCAGCAACTCGCCGCGGAACGGGTTTCCCGGCCGCAGGCGAGGCGCCCCTCGGGGGCAGGAGCGCAGCGACTGGGGGCTTAATACCGATACGTATCAGGCTTGTATGGGCCTTGCTTCGGCACGCCGATGTATGCGGCTTGCTCGTCAGTCAGCTCCGTCAGCATCGCGCCGACCTTCTTCAGGTGCAGGCGAGCGACCTTCTCATCGAGGTGCTTGGGCAGCACGTACACCTTGCCGATGTCGTACGAATCGCTGTGCGTGAACAGCTCGATCTGCGCGATCGTCTGGTTCGCGAACGAGCTGCTCATCACGAAGCTCGGGTGGCCCGTGCCGCAGCCCAGGTTCACCAAGCGGCCCTTGGCCAGCATGATGATGCGCTTGCCGTCCGGGAAGATCACGTGGTCGACCTGCGGCTTGATCTCTTCCCAGGTGTACTTCTCGAGCGAGGCGATGTCGATCTCGTTGTCGAAGTGGCCGATGTTGCAGACGATGGCCTGGTCCTTCATGGCCTTCATGTGGTCGTGCGTGATGATCGACTTGTTGCCGGTGGTCGTCACGAAGATGTCGGCTTTGTCGGCGGCGTACTCCATGGTCACGACCTTGTAGCCTTCCATCGCGGCCTGCAAGGCGTTGATGGGGTCGATCTCGGTCACCCACACCTGGGCGCTCAGGGCGCGCAGCGCTTGGGCCGAGCCCTTGCCCACATCGCCGTAGCCGGCCACCACGGCCACCTTGCCGGCGATCATCACGTCGGTCGCGCGCTTGATACCGTCGACCAGCGACTCGCGACAGCCGTACAGGTTGTCGAACTTGCTCTTGGTGACGCTGTCGTTCACGTTGATGGCGCGGAAGGGCAGCGTGCCCTTGGCGCTCATTTCCTTCAGACGATGCACGCCGGTGGTGGTCTCTTCGGTCACGCCGATGATCTGTGCGGCCTTGCGGGTGTACCAGGTCGGGTCTTCCTTGAGCTTGGCCTTGATGGCGGCAAACAGGCAGGTCTCTTCTTCGCTGGTCGGCTTGCTGATGACCGATGCGTCCTTCTCGGCCTTCTGGCCGAGGATCATCAACAGCGTGGCGTCGCCGCCGTCGTCGAGGATCATGTTCGGGCCTTCGCCTTCAGAGCCCTTGGGGCCGAAGTCGAAGATGCGGTGGGTGAAGTCCCAGTACTCGGTCAGCGTTTCGCCCTTGTGCGCGAACACCGGCGTGCCCTTGTCGGCCAGTGCCGCAGCAGCGTGGTCTTGGGTCGAGAAGATGTTGCACGAGGCCCAGCGCACCGAGGCGCCGAGCGCTTGCAGCGTCTCGACCAGCACGGCGGTCTGGATGGTCATGTGGATGCTGCCGGTGATGCGTGCACCCTTGAGCGGCTGGCTCTTGGTGAACTCTTCGCGGATGGCCATCAGTCCGGGCATCTCGGTTTCGGCGATCTTGATTTCCTTGCGGCCCCAGGCGGCAAGGGACAGGTCGCGCACGGCGTGGTCGGTGGTGGGTTTGAGAACGGCGTTCATGTCAGGCTCCAGTCGATCAAGGAACCCGCAAACGGATCACAACAGGGGAAGTTCTCGACTCACCCACGAAGAACCAGCATGCGGGTGAGCGCAGTTGCAAGTGGCACGTTTGCCACTTTTCCGAGCCTGGGGCACAGCGCCATGTAGCGACTCGTGCCTTGCAACGCTCCTCGGAAAGTGGGGCGAATTGTAGTTCAGCACCCGGTCGATATCCAGGTCGTATTTCGCTATCACCCTCTCGCCAGCCTGCTTGACAGAGAATTTGCCGACCGGCTGGTCCCGGCCAGCCACACGAGGAAACTCCATGCCCGACCCGCGAGCCATGCAGCCCGCCTTGCCGATGCCCAACCTTCGTCCACGCCCCTGGGCCGAGCTGCCCGCCGAAGCGGCGCGCGTGGTGACCGGCGTGCTGACCGACATCGACGACACGCTCACTACCGAAGGGGCGATCACCCCCGATGCCCTGGCCGCGCTGCAGCGCTTGCGCGATGCCGGCCTGCCGGTCATTGCGATCACCGGCCGGCCGATGGGCTGGAGCATTCCGTTCGCACGCGCGTGGCCGGTGAATGCCATCGTGGCCGAGAACGGCTCGGTGGCGCTGTTCCGCGAAGGCGAGGTCTTGCACACCGAGTACTCGCAAGACGAGACCACGCGCGAACACAACGCCCACCGCCTGCGCGAGGTGGCGCAGCGTGTGCTGCGCGAGGTGCCGGGCGCCACGCTGTCGCAAGACAGCGCCGGCCGTGTGACCGACATCGCCATCGACCACAGCGAGTTCGCGCAACTGAGCACGGCGCAGATCGACGAGGTGGTGAAGGTGATGCGCGCCGAAGGCATGAATGCCACGGTGAGCTCGATCCACATCAACGGCTGGTTCGGCGACCACACCAAGCTCAGTGGCGCGCGCTGGGCCGTGCAGCGCCTGTTCGGCCGGCAGATCGATTCGGAACTAGCGGAGTGGGTCTACGTGGGTGACTCCACCAACGACCAGCTGATGTTCGGCCACTTCCCTCTGAGCGTCGGCGTGGCGAACGTGCTGCAGTTCAGCGCTCAGCTGCGCACCTGGCCAGCCTACATCACGCAGGGCGAACGCGGCGCAGGCTTTGCCGAAGTGGCCGAGACCGTGCTGTCTGCAAGAGCCGCGCGATGAGTTGACTAGCGCGCGAGCGGCACGCGCACCGTGTTCAGCCCGTCGGACAGGCTGAACTCAAAGCTGCCGCCGGCCGGCACGCTCGCCAACGGCAGCGACGCGGTGCCGCCTTGCAGGTCTTGCGCGAGCGTCGAACGCTGGGCACCGACGTGCGTGACCGTGAGATAGGGGTAGCGAGTGGCGTCCCAGCTCAGCTGCAGCGTGCCGTTCTTCTCTGTGACTTGCACCTGCGGCTTCGTGCTGGCTGCGCGTTCGGTTGCCTGGGTCGTGGATGCGGCCGTCGCCTTGGCTTCGCTTTGCAGCAGCGTCTGGCCATCTTTGAGGATGGTCATGCTGAAGATCGTGCCGGGGTGCGGGATGGTGAAGCCGAAGCGTTGGCTCGCGATGTGGTCGATCTGCTTGGTGGCAAACGAGTATTCCATCGTGCCTTGCGCGGAGACGATGCGCAGCAGGTAGGGCCCGGCGCTTGGCAGGCGCGCTTCGCCGTAGAGGGACTTGAGCGGCGTGAGGCCGACCTTGCCCGACTCGATCTGCCCGCTGACCAGCAACAGCTCTTGGGGGCCGGAGGCGACGCTGGCCGACGCCGCTTTCTCGGACTTCGCCGAGGGCGTGATGAAGACCTGCACCTTGCGGTAGTTGTAGTCGGAGAAGGTGTCTCCGCTGCAGTAGCTCATGATGTCGTGGATGTCGGTCTTCCTCGGGTCGATGAAGGTCTTGGACTCTGCGTTGTAGCCCCAGATGTAGCGGCCTGACGCGCCCAGTGTGGCATCGGCGTACGGGTATTGCGGGTCGGCGTCGCTCGGGCCGCCGCAGGGCGCGTGCGCCAGGTCGAGGTTGTGGCCGATCTCGTGAGTCATGGCTTCGCTCACGCTCGACGCGTTGCTCGGCATGTCGAAACCCACCGCCGCGTTGCCGGGCATGTAGCCCAGGCCGGCGAGGCCGTAGGTGCGCTTCGGCAAGAAGCCGAAGTAGTAGCTCTGGCTGGAAGCCTGCTCCAGCAGGTGCAGGTCGTCCAGCTCGGACAGCACCTTGTCGAAGGCCGAGCTCCAGTCCGATTCGGTGGTCGGCAGCGTGGCCACGGTCTTCGACACGTAGGTGGCATGCGTTTGCAGCGTCACGCTCGTTACCGGCATGCGGGCCTGCACATAGGTGTCGGCCTTGGCCACCACCTGGCCGGTGGTGCCGCCAATCTGCACGGGGATGGCGACGAGCTTCATCGCCATGCTGGCGCTCACACGCGGGTTGATCGTGGTGGCAGGCTGGCCGTTCGCGAGGCTGGCCGTGAGGCGCAGGCCGCTGACCACCAGATTCGCCGGCACGACGGCGCTGTACGAGTCGGTGAAGCTCGGCAGACACCGCGGTGGGCAGCTTGCCCGTGGGTGCCGTGAGCGCGATTGCTTGAACGAGCTGCCCGGTGGATGTCTCGACCCGCAGGCTGCCGGCAGGTTTGGCCTCCTGCTGCTGGGTGGTGGTGGCGTTGACCTTCACCAGAACCGCCTTGCCCGCGACCAGCACCAGCGCGCTGTCGGTGCTCGGAAAGAGCAGTGATTGCGCGAGCTCGATGTTGGCGATGCGCGCCGACGATGTGGCCGGAGCCGGTGCCGGAGCCGGAGCCGGAGCAGGGCTGGGTGCTGGTGCAGGTGCAGGTGCTGGTGCTGGTGCTGGTGCTGGTGCTGGTGCTGGTGCTGGTGCTGGTGCTGGTGCTGGTGCTGGTGCTGGTGCTGGTGCTGGTGCTGGTGCAGGTGCAGGTGCAGGTGCAGGTGCAGGTGCAGGTGCAGGTGCAGGTGCAGGTGCAGGTGCAGGTGCAGGTGCAGGTGCAGGTGCAGGTGTCGAACTCGCCGGGATCGGTGTGGACGGCGCGGAGTCATTGCTGCCTCCGCAGGCGGTGAGGGCCACCGCGGCGCTGATGGCGCTCAGCAGCTGCAATCGTGGCGCACGTGCGGGCTTCAGTGGCGGCTTCGGCAGGCCCGCGACGTGGGTGATGTTCTTCATTATTTGATCCCGGGGCCCAACGGTTTTTCGACAGGCCGTATTGTTGGCCGGGGATGCGCAGCACCGCGCTACAGACTGTAAGGAGTCCCTCGAATCCAGCACTTTTGCGCACAGGTGGCGCGTGCACTTCGTGCGTTATTCACGGGCCGGCCCCGACGCCGACTCCCGGTCAAGTCAAGGCGCGGGCGAGATCAGCGGCGCCATGCTGGTCATGGTGGCCGGCCCGAAGATGGTGGCGAAGGCCACGTCTTTCGCGTCGCGGCCCATCGCAATGCGCACCAGCGAGTCGACCGATGCCATGCGCGTCGCATCGAACATCACCCATTCGCCGCCCAGCCAGGCTTCGAACACGGCATGGAAGTCGGGCGGCGGCTCGTCGAATTGCGAGTAGCCCACCACCAGCCGCGCCGGGATGTTGATGGCGCGGCAGAAGGTCACGCCCAGGTGCGAGAAGTCGCGGCACACGCCGGCGCGGTTGCGGAACACATCGCAGGCCGTGGTGGTGGCGTTGCTCGAGCCCAGGGTGTAGTCGACGTTTTCGTAGATCCAGTCGGCGATGGCCTGCACGCGCGAGTAGCCTTGTGGCAAGCCACCGAAGATCTTCTGCGCGGCGTGCGACAGCAGGTCGGATTCGCAGTAGCGCGTGGGCATCAGGTTGTGCAGCACCGAGTCGGGCAGCTCGGCGATCGGCATCTCGGGCGCACTCGTGTCGCGCGGCTTGACGGTGCGCCGCACCTGCGCACGGTAGTGCAGCGAGAGTTCGCCGGCCTGCGCCTGCAGCCGCATGAAGCGGTGGCCGATGGTCGGGTCTTCGTAGGTGTGGGCTGTCAGCGCGGGCATGATGTCCAGCGATTCGTTCAGCACCTCCTGGTCCATGCCATGCAATGCGTGAATCTGGAACAGGAAGTCGGCCATGCCGCTGAGCTGGTAGTTCAGCTTGCAGTCGATGTCGAACACCTGCTCATTGCCTTTGCCCTCACCCTTGTCGGCAGCGGGTGGCTTGGCAGCGGCGGACGGGGTCTGCACGGCACTCATGGCAGAACTTTCCAATGCAGTTGTAGAGCCTGCATTCAACCGTGCATGGTTGCTTCGCCCCATCGGCCTGTCACCGTTTCGCAGGTAGGACAACGGCGCGCACCGCGGGTGTGCACAATGGCCGGGCATGTCTGAAACTGCCTTTTCGCGATACGACGCATGACGCTGCGCGATCACCCTGCACTCGCCGGACTGACGGTGCTCGAGCGTGGCTGGCTGTCGTCGAACAATGTGCTCGTCCACCCGCAAGGCGACGAGGCTGGCGCCACGCTGATCGACAGCGGCCATGTGGCGCACAGCGAGCAGACCGTGGCGCTGGTCACGCACAGCCTGCAAGGCCGGGCGCTCGCACGCGTTGTCAACACACACCTGCATTCCGATCACTGCGGCGGCAATGCCGCCTTGCAGCGAGCCTTCGGTGCCCAGGTGTTCGTGCCACCGGGCCAGGCCGAAGCGGTACGCATCTGGGACACACAAGCCCTGAGCTACGGGCCCTCCGGCCAACGCTGCGAGCGCTTTGTGTTGCATGGCGTGTTGTCGCCGGGCGACTTGCTGGACGCAGGTGGGCGGCAGTTCGAGGTGCTGGCGGCACCGGGCCACGACCCTCATTCGGTGGTGCTGTTCGACCGCCACCACGGCTTGCTGATCTCGGCCGACGCGCTGTGGGAGAACGGCTTCGGCGTCGTCTTCCCGGAGCTCGAAGGCGAGTCAGCCTTCGACGACGTGGGCGCCGTGCTCGACCTGATCGAGAAACTGCCGGTGACGCTGGTGGTGCCCGGGCACGGCGGCGTATTCAGCGATGTGCCGGCTGCCTTGTCGCGCGCACGTTCCCGCCTCGCAGCGTTCAAGGCCAACCCGTTGCGCCATGCGCGCTATGCCGCCAAGGTGCTGTTGAGCTATCACCTGCTGGAAGAACACAGCACCACGCTCGCGCATCTGCGTGAATGGGCCGAACGCACCCCGCTCTTTCTCAGCGTGTGGGGCCAGGCGGGGTCAAGCGAGGCCGAGACGCCCGGTGACTGGAGCGACATGCTCGTGGGCGAGCTGGTGGCGGGTGGCGTTGCGCGCCGTGTCGGTGACGAGGTGGTGGCAGCGTGAAGCCGCTTCGAGCCTGGGGCTGCTTACAGCCTCGGCCCGCGCGGCAAGCCGGCTTCGTCGTAGGCCCGGCGGTGTGCGGCCCACGCCCATGCCCAGCCGGCCAGGGGAACGAGCAGCAGTGCGCACAGCCAGGGCCAGTTGTCGAACAGGAAGCCGAACGTGTCCGATGTGCTCACGTCCTTGACGACAGGCAACTCGCTCGGCTGGGTGGGCGCAGGCACAGCCGGAATGCTTTCCGTGGCCCCCGCCGCCGCGACGTCGTTGATGCCGACGCTGGTGGTCGTGTTCTTTGGTGGATCGGGTACTGGAACGGCTGCGGATGCCGGCTCGGCCACGCGTGCCGCAGCCCGCGGTGTGAGGGCAGGCGCTGACGCAGGTGCGGGCCGGGTCGCGGGGAGAGTCGGGGTGCTCGGAGTCCGCTTGGCCGGCTCTTCGGTCGCTGTGGTCGACGGCAGCGCATCGGGTGCGCTGGCTCCAGCCGTCGCCGATGGCGACCCGCCACCAAAGCGCCGATAGAGGACCTTGTACGCGCCGCAGGTTCCGATGGCCTTGGCGCCTGCAGGCACCGGCGCGTCGGACGGCACGCCCTCCATCGAGAAGCCGCGTATTTCGGGCGGAATGCGAGCAGCCAAGGTGGCTTTCAGCTGCTCGCATGCAGGGGTCTGCGCCTGTGCGCCAGCGACCGTCAGCATCAACGCCACCAGCCATGCAGCCGCCGCAGACATACCGGCCAGATGACCGCTGATGTCGGATCGATGGGAGGGGCTGCGTGTCGCGTGCATGGCTTGCAGCCATTCTCGCGCGAGCATGCCCAGAGAGAGATCGGGGTTGACCGGGGTCAGCCCTTCATTTGGAAACGGGGCGTGTCCAGGCCCCGTGCGTCGGCGTCGCAACTCGTTGCGTCTGCGCGAGCCGGCACACTCAGCAGGCTCAGGCAAACAGGCCCGGCGCCGCGTCGGGCCCGAGCTCGTCGTCCTGGTAGTAGCAGGCCGGGCAGATGGCGCGGTAGCGGTCGTTGCCGCCGATGAACACCTGCTCGCCTTCGCGCACGCGTTGGCCGTTGGCATCGATGCGCAGGTTGAACGTCGCCTTGCGGCCGCAGGCGCAGACCGACTTCATCTCTTCGATGTCATCGGCGAGCGTGAGCAGTGCTGCCGCGCCGGCAAAGGCCTCGGCGCGGAAGTCGCTGCGCAGCCCGTAGCAGACCACGGGCACGCCGTCGACGTGCGCGAGCCGATGCAGCTGGCGTACCTGTTCGGGCGCGAGGAACTGCGCCTCGTCGATCAACAGGCAGGCGATGTTGTCGCCCAGGTGGTTGC